>SL_3KL_010_SEDDRAFT_10006115_pt1 | contig 10780 bp, 11 predicted proteins | sample SodLakKL_010_SED_2_FD_10381 | JGI IMG/M metagenome (IMG submission 10381)
CTGTAACCGCCTCTATCCGCCTGATACCTGCCGCTATGGCTCCCTCCGATACAATGCGGAAAAGGCCGATTTGTCCGGTGGCACTTACGTGGGTTCCTCCACAAAGCTCTGCCGAATAGTCTTTGTCAAATGCAATCACCCTCACTTTCTCTTCATACTTTTCACCAAACAGAGCAACAGCTCCCATCTGCTGAGCTTTCTCCATGTCCATGTCCCGATGTTCTTCTCTTTGGATGTTTTGGCGTATACGGTCATTGACCAGTTCTTCAATACGCCGGATTTCTTCGGAAGTCAGGCGGGAGAAATGCGAAAAGTCGAAACGCAGCCGCTGATCGTTTACCAGTGATCCCTTTTGCTGCACATGATCACCCAATACCTTTTTGAGCGCTGAATGGAGCAGGTGTGTGGCAGAGTGGTTGTTCTCGGTAAGTCTTCGCTTGGTTTCATCTACACGGGCAATAAAATGATCGGGCCATTGCTCCGGCAATTTATCAATAATATGGATAGACAGGTTGTTTTCTTTTTGGGTATCCAGGACTTTCAGCCTAATGTCTCCGGCTTTCAAAACTCCCCTGTCGCCCACCTGGCCACCTGCTTCTGCATAAAAAGGTGTTTGGTTGAGCACCAGTTGATAGTAGGTCTTTCCTTTGGAGGTGACTTTTCTGTATTTTACGGGTTTTACTTCGGCTGTGAGGGCTTCGTAGCCCAGGAACAGTGTTTCCTCAGCGCCGGGGGAAAGCACGATCCAGTCCTGGGTATCGACGGTGGCAGCCGCACGGCTTCTTTGCTTCTGCTTTTGCATCCCTTCTTGAAAACCTTTCATATCCACATCACACCCTTTCTCCCGGGCCATAAGCTGGGTCAGGTCGACAGGGAACCCATAGGTGTCAAAAAGATCAAAGGCAAATTGTCCTTCGATGGTTTTTTTATCCCGGTTTTGCTCAATGTATTGCTCAAATTTTTGGATACCGGTGGCCAGTGTTCTGAGGAATGTACTTTCCTCTTCGGCTATCACCCTCATGATCAGGTCTTGCTGAGCGGGTAGTTCAGGGAAAAACTTGCCCATGTTTTCCACCATTACCGGTACCAGTTGGAACATAAAAGGGTCATTGAATCCCAGGAAGGTATATCCATACCTCACCGCTCTGCGCAGAATCCGCCGTATGACATAACCGGCCTTGTTGTTGGAAGGGAGCTCGCCATCGGCAATGGCAAAGGCTACAGCTCTCACATGGTCGCTGATAACACGCATGGAAATATCTGTTTCCTCACTTCTTCCATAGCTTTTACCGGTGAGTTCACTTAATTTTTGTATGTAAGGCTGGAATACATCCGTATCGTAATTGGATTGCTTGTCCTGCAAAACCATGCAAAGTCTTTCAAAGCCCATGCCGGTATCCACATGTTGAGCTGAGAGGGGCTGCAACGAGCCGTCAGATAATCTGTTAAACTGGATGAAAACCAGGTTCCATATTTCTATCACCAGCGGGTGGTCCTGGTTTACCAGCTCTTTGCCCGGGGTTTTTCTTTTTTCCTCCTGGGGGCGGATGTCCACATGTATTTCAGAGCAGGGACCACAGGGACCGGTATCTCCCATTTCCCAAAAATTATCTTTTTTAGAGCCGTAAAGGATGCGGTCATCAGGTATGTGTTGTTTCCAGTATTGCCTGGCCTCTTCATCGGGTTCAAGCTGGTCTTTGGGGTCACCTTCAAAAACCGTAACATAAAGGCTCTCCCTATCGATTTTCAATACATCTGTAAGAAGTTCCCAGGCCCAGGCGATAGCCTCTTTCTTGAAATAGTCGCCAAAACTCCAGTTGCCCATCATTTCAAACATGGTGTGATGATATGTGTCGTGGCCCACTTCATCCAGATCATTGTGCTTACCCGATACCCTGAGACATTTTTGGGTGTTGGTTACCCTGGGATTTTTGGCTGGCGAGTTTCCCAGGAAGATATCTTTAAACTGGTTCATTCCTGCGTTGGTAAACATTAGCGTGGGGTCGTTTTTTACGACCATAGGGGCAGATTTATCGACAAAGTGGTTTTTTGAGGCAAAATAATCCAGAAATGCTTGTCTGATTTGATTGGAGTTCATTGAAAATGAGTTGTTTTTCAGGTGTTTTTAACGTGTAAATTTTCGTAAAATCACTGACAAAATTAAATTAATTTTATTTAGTTTTGTAACTAATTAGTGAATGATGCGTAAATAAAAGAGTATAAACATTTTAACATTATAATGTGTTACTGGGGAGTACACATGCGATCATCGACAAGCAACAGTTATGGCAAAAATCAAATACCAATTCAACACTAAATCACTTGCTGTAGAACCTGTTCAGGAAAGTTTATGGGATAAATCCAAAAGGTTTCTGAGAATTGTATTGGCAGGCATGGTCTTTTCTGTTATCGTGCTGAGCATTGGATACACCTTTTTCGATTCTCCCAAGGAAAAAATGCTTTTACGTGAACTGGAGCAGTATGAACTCAATTTTCAACTGGTCAATGACAAAATGGATATGTTGGCCTCCGTGGTTGAAGATATAGAATATCGTGATGACCAGATATACCGCGTTATTTTTGAGGCAGAGCCTATTCCACGCACCGTAAGGGAAGCAGCTTATGGAGGGGTGGACCGTTATGAGCAGTTTGACGGTTATAACAACAGTGAAGTAATTGCTGCCACCATGGAGCGAATAGATAAGCTTTCCCGTAAACTTTATGTGCAATCGGTTTCCTATGATGAGGTCTTTGAGATGGCCAAAGATAAGACCGATATGCTGGCATCTATTCCGGCCATTGTTCCCATCGAAAAAGGTACCGAGCGTTTGGTCTCAGGTTTTGGCCCACGTATTCACCCCATCTACAAAACCCTCAGGATGCATAATGGTGTAGATTTTACTGCACCCACTGGAACTCCCATTTATGCCCCTGGCAATGGCGTGGTTACAAAAGCTGAACGCAACAGGCATGGTTATGGTCTGATGGTTCAGATTGACCATGGCTATGGTTACGAAACCCTGTATGCCCACATGAGTGAATTTGAAGTAAGAAGGGGACAAAAAGTAAGCAGGGGAGAGGTGATTGGCTATGTTGGGAATACCGGCGTGTCCACAGCTCCACACTTGCATTACGAGGTGCTCAGGCAAGGTAAAAGGGTTAATCCTGTAAATTACTTCTTCAATGATCTTACACCCGAGGAGTTTGAACATATCATTGAAGTGGCCTCCAGGGTCAATCAGTCCCTCTCCTGATGCAGTCCTTTTTTCAGCACTGAACTTTTTTCCTGACTGTATTGGTTTTTTACCGGTTTACTCCGCTCTTCGGATTATTCCTTCATTATCAATGCTCAACTCCGAATGGGGAAAGTCTTCCTTAACCAGTCTTTGCAGAGAGTGAACAGCCCTTTTTTGGCCGTCTACAATGGGGCCACCCCGTCCGATTTGCCGTATTGGGGTAACTTCCGCTTTCAGAAAAGCCCCTTCCCGGTTGGTAAATACTTTAATAACAGGTGCAATGCCGTTTTCGCCCCTGAGGTTAAAACGGGCATATGTGCAAAAATTGCCGAGGCTGTAAGCAATAAACCGGTCTTTGTATAAATCAACTGAACGTGTAACGTGGGGGCCATGGCCGAATACAATGTCTGCTCCCGCATCAATGACTGCATAGGAGAACTCACAAACATTTCCCCGGTTTTCACCATAGTAATACTCCGTCTCACAGGGTACATTCTGGTGGTCGGCTCCCTCAGCGCCTCCATGGAATGAGACAATGACTATGTCTGCCTTTTCTTTTAGCGCGCTCACAATGCGTTGGGCATTGGTTATATCATGAATGCTTACAGTGCCCACATTGGGTGCAAAAGCAGCCATCCCAAAGCGGATACCGTTGCGTTTTGTGATGGTTTGCTCGTATTCCTGAGTACCTGCAAAGGAAATGCCTGCCCGCTTCAGTGCTGCCACTGTAGCCACCCGGCCTTCAGGGCCAAAGTCACCTGTATGGTTATTGGCAAGGCTTACCATGTCGAACCCGGCATCCACAAGGTTGTATACATAATGTTCGGGTGAGCGGAATGCGTAGCACAAATCTGGGTTGTTGCACCTTTTTACGCTCCCCTCTCCATCCAGTAACACCCCTTCCAGGTTTCCGAAAGTCAGGTCAGCGCTTTGTAATACAGCGTGTAAGGGTTTCAGCAAATCTTTGCCATCATTGGGTGGCAGGTAAGATTCGTCGGGGTAATTGGTACCCATCATGATGTCTCCGGTACCAATGATGGTGATGATGTTGGATTGGCGGCGCATAGCATCAGGCAATTGTTGTATCCCGGGACCCTCTGGAGTAAGAATGGTGATGTGGGGGAGTTTGCGTTCCAGGGGCTGCTTATCCTTATCACCCGCTATGGCAGGTTGAATGCCTGAAATGATAAGTAAGATGATGCCCAGTAATTGTTGCCGGGCGGGTAAGGAAGAAAATATTTGCATGAGTTGAAACAATTTTATCGTATAAATGAGATGTAAAAATACAGCTAAGTTTTTATTGAAAAAAATCTTTTGTTCCAGGTTTTACATTGGTAGCGTGTTTTTCAAAACGGAGGAAGTATCAAAGGAGGATGAGGGGTGCGCTCATTATGTAGAATATGTGGTAAAGATTTTTTTCGATGTTTTGCCGGGGGATGTGAGATTATTTATTAACAGGGGTAGTGAGGGTGGGTAAAGTTTTTTAATTTTACTTTTGAATTCGGAGTTGATGGCCATTTATTTAAAACAAAGATACTGCATATGCCCGGAAAGGAATCACAAAAAAGCAATGACAATATTGCCCGGATGTACTACACCATCGGTGAGGTGGCAGGGATGTTCAAGGTGAATACCTCCCTGATCAGGTTCTGGGAGAAGGAGTTTGATGTAATTCAGCCCAAGAAGAACAAGAAAGGAAATCGTTTATTCACTCAAAAGGATGTGGATAATTTCCACCTGATATACAACCTTGTGAAGGAAAGAGGGTATACGCTGAAGGGGGCCAGGGAAAAGCTCAGCAAAAATCCCCGTGATACCCTGCGCGAGTACGAAATTGTAAAATCTTTGAACAAGATTGAGCGATTTTTGCTGGATGTGAAAAAGGAGCTGGAGCGCTCCTGATACGATGCTATCGGGAATCGTTAATGATTTTACTTGCCGGTGAATTTTGAATCCTTAGGCTGTATTAACTTTCCGGCTTTTCCAGCGGTTGGGGAAGACAAAGCCTGCAGCCAGGGTTGTACTGACATAAAAGGGATAGAGCATAGACAGAACGGGGAAGTAGCGCATGAGCCGGGGCTGCCCCATGAAGTTTGTTACCGGCATCACCAGGCTTGCGTCAACCAGTGCTTTGATGATCCATAAGCCCACCACAAATACCAGCAGTTTTTGGAAAAACACCACGGTCAACACAAGGGAAATGGCCATGAAAAGGTTCGACAGGGCCACTATGGCTCCTGTAAGTAAAGTGAATAAATCTGTAAACCCTGTCGATTTAGAAACCCACCGCATTCTTTGCATGAAAAATACTTTCACAGAGGCCGCTGGCCTGGTACTGACCATGGCACCCCGGTTTTTTACAAACCGGATGCTTCCGGGGTGGTGCTTTTGAATCGCATGCATCATAAACATATCGTCGCCCGAAAGGTATTTTTGCCCAGGGAGCTGGGGCAAGAGTTCTTGCACCGTTTTTCGCCGGAAGGCCAGGTTGGCCCCATTGCAAAGTACGGGCTTTCCCCAGGATGCTGCTCCCCCGGCAGTGCCCACCAGGCTGCTGAACTCCAGTGCCTGCATGTGAGAAAACATGCTTCCTGTGTTGATAATTTCCACCGGGCCCATGGCCATTTGCACGGCGTTATTTTCAAAAGGGGAGGCGAGGTTCTTGACCCACTGATCGTCCATGGTGCAATCGGCATCGGTGGTGATGATAATTTCTCCCCGGGCTTTATCCAGGGCTCTTCGCAGGGCAGCTTTTTTGCCCCTGTGTGTTGAATTTCCGGGTCTGATCAGTTGAAAGACAGGGTGCTGTGTTGTATGTTTGAGGATAATATCGGTGCCATGGTCTTCCGAAAAGTCGTCACTCATCAGCACCTCCAGTCGGTGGAGGGGGTATTGCTGGGCTGACAGGCAGGAGAGCAGCGCAGGCAGATTGGCTGCTTCGTTGCGGAAAGCGACGATAACGGATACTTTGGGGAGAGGTTGGGAAATGGTTTGTTTTCTGCAGCATGGTGTTTTCACCCATCCAGCCACGATGAAAATAATAAGCAAGGTATAGGGTGCAATGAACAAAAGAGCCAGGATAAAAAAAACTTGCTGTATCATCTGTTATGAGTTTGAGCTGTTTAACTCCTTTCCAATTCCCATTATGCCGCCGGTAATGGCCGGGAACGCCAGGTTTACCACCCAAAGAGCGGTGGTTGCTGCCAGTACCGGCATTTCGTAAGCACTATCCTGGGTAAGGGAGTTATACAGGCCAAAAACAAAAAGTGCCACAGGCCCCCTGACACCCAGCTCCCATATGGCAGACAGGGGAATCAGGGCCATGAAAAGATAAATGACAGCGATGAGGGAAAAAAGGACCGGAAAAGGCATGGCAAGTCCGAACAGCTTAAGCAGCAGGTAAAACTGAACCACAAAAACAAAATATCTCATCAAGCTCAGCGAAAACAATGCAAAGATGTTACTGGGAGAAAGTTTGCCCAGCACACCCAACTGTAGCGATACCTTATGTAAAAACCTGTTTTGATTGGGTAATCCGCGTCGGGCCAGCGCAGGGAGGCCAAGCACAAGGAGCAGGATAAATGATGCAGAAAAGGCGGCCAGGGTAATCATCCATCCATAGTTGCCGGTTGTAAGTTGCTGGCTGGAGATTGGTTGCCATGCCGGTAACAGGAAAAGGACAGAGATGCACCCCATCAGCAGTGTTATAAAAAGCTGGCTCAGGCCTCCTGCGGTGTTAAGCAGCAAGCCCCGAAACCGGAACCTGGGCTGAAGTATCATGATTCGACCAGCAAACTCGCCTGATCGTTTGGGGGTAATCATGCCCAGGGTCATCCCGTATAATACCGAATGGATTATCCTGCTCAGGGAGATCCTTTCAAGTCTTGAGCTGAGGATTTTCCATTTGAAAACTTCAAATCCCAGGTTCAGGGGCATCAATATTAGTACGACCGATGCCTGCAGCCAGGTGATAGTATTGGGTTTTATCTTTCCCAGCCAGGTAGAAAACACCGATGCATCCAGTTGTGAAAGGCTGTAAACAACATATACGGTAGCAGTTAATGCCAGCAAAATCCTCAGTGCGGGCAGTAAATTTTTGTGTACATTTGCCCGTAAAGGTATGGCTTGAATCAATAGGCGCATAAAACCATCAGCATAGTGGAGAAAATAATTTTAGGTATTGACCCCGGCACCAACAATATGGGGCTGGGAATAATTGAAGTCAAAGGTAGTAAAATTGAAATTATTACCATGGATGTGTTGAAGCTGGAGAAGCTTCAAACCCATACCCTGAAGTTGAAAAAAATATTTGAAACCACGCTGCGTATTATCGATCAATATCATCCTGATGAGCTGGCTATTGAAAGTCCTTTTTACGGGAAAAATGTCCAATCCATGTTAAAGCTTGGGCGGGCGCAGGGAGTAGCCCTTGCTGCCGGGTTGTACCGGGATATTCCGGTATTTGAATACTCACCGCGCAGGATCAAACAGTCTATTACCGGAAAGGGTGGTGCATCCAAAGAACAGGTGGCCGGATTGTTGGCCGGGATGCTTTCCATGAAATCCACACCCGAAAACCTGGATATTACCGACGCCCTTGCAGTGGCTGTATGCCACCATTTCCAGGGGGGTAATACACCCGGCAATGAGTCCAGTTATACCGGTTGGAAAGCTTTCGTAAGTCAGAACCCGGGTCGGGTGAAAAAATGATTTATTCCACCTTGGATGCAATCCTTTCGGCAATCATGCTGAATTCATTTTCGCTGAGCTTTAGCTTGGGCTTGCTAAAATCAATGTCATATATACCATTGATGGGCACCAGGTGGATGTGTGCATGGGCTACTTCCAGGCCAACTACCGCCACACCCACTTTTTCGCATTGGATACATTTTTTAATGGATTTGGCCACTTTTTTGGCAAACAGGAACAGCTCCTGGTACTCCTTGTCGTCAAGGTCAAAGATATAATCAACTTCTTTTTTGGGGATTACCAGGGTGTGCCCTTTGGCCAGAGGGTTGATGTCCAGGAATGCCAGGAAATGATCGTTCTCAGCAATTTTGTAGGCAGGGATATCGCCCGAAACAATTTTTGAAAAAATGGTTGACATAAGTTGATTGGATTTTGGTGTACAAAATAGAATTACACTGTAAAAATAAAAAAAGCCGGCTTAAAGTTGTAAGCCGGCTGATATATTTGTGTGTAAATATTTTCACCTGCTTATCTCAAGAATTTCGAATGTGAGCAACCCTGCGGGTACCTGTATTTCTGCCTTCTCCCCGGTTTTTTTACCCAGCAGACCCTTGGCAATGGGGCTGCTTACCGAAATTTTTCCCGATTTGATATCTGCCTCATTTTCCGGAACCAGCATGTAGGTCATGGACGCGTTATTCTTTAGGTTTTTGAGCTTTACTTTAGAAAGAATAGATACTTTATCCTTCTCAAGTTGAGATTCATCAATAACCCTTGCAGTGCTAAGTGTGTTTTCCAGCTTTGAAATTTTAAGTTCAAGCATTCCCTGTGCATTTTTTGCCGCATCATATTCCGCATTCTCCGACAGGTCTCCCTTTTCCCTGGCTTCGGCAATTTGCTGAGAAATGGCCGGCCTCTCTACAGACTTGAGGTGTTCAAGCTCCTCTTTTAATTTGTCCAGGCCTTCTTTGGTGAAATACTTAACCTCATTCATGACTATAATAATTAGGGTTTAACAATGTCCCTGCAATTCAGCGTGTTTTGAATTGCTGTTTAAAAGCAGGAACCGTAAAATTTTGATTTAATAAATTGTGTGTAACTTTTGCTTTAACCGCATATTTTTTTTTAAAAACCAAGGCATAAAAAAAAACAGTTGACAGCCTGCATGCATTGTTACAAAACAAAACTGACAACTAATTCGTATTACTGAGCCGGGGTTTCGAAAAATATTAAATGGTGACGTGTGAAACCAGTACGATGTATAAAAAAACAAACGAACCCCGTCCGTTTGCTTTAGCAAATATAATGATTTTTTGATAAACTACAAAAAATGGATTGTTAAGTATATTTTTTGTTGATGATTTCCGAATAAATAATGGCTTTTCTTCCATCAAACTCCCAGTCGGTTTCCTGGTCTTGCTTTTCAATATCCACCACGGAAAGTTTTTTATCTTCCTCATCCGTAATCTTGTAACGCTCTTCATAGATTTTGATGAGCTCGTCAAGGGATTCTGCCTTTTTCTGGCCCGAAAACTCAAAATCTTCATCAATGGCAGTGGCGCCTTCGTACTTGCTTACTTTCTCATCTGACATTTTTTCACTGCCCGGCTGATGACGTGAGCTGTCATCATGGTATGTCCTTTCTTCGGAGTACGCGGGTTGGGGCTTGGGCTCAGCTGTGGGCTTCTGTTTGGGTTTATCATCCGTTCCAAAAAACTCCTCCAACATATCGTCAAAATCAGACTCTTTGGCAACAGGTGGCTGTTGGGTTTCGGTCTCCACGGTTTCGGCCTCTTCATAGGATTGGGGTTTCGGCTGGGGTGCCGATTGGGGCTTCTTTTTCTTTTTACTGCCCAAAAGGCTGATTACCAGCCAAACTGCAGCCAGTAAAATATATACAAAATCTTCCATGTTGCAATTGAATTAGTTATTGATTTGCAAATTATGTTGTGGGTTGATTAAAAACATTTTCAGCAAATTGTTTTGCTACCGTTTTACCACCAACCTGTGAGCGTCCTGTACCAACGCATGTAGAACGGTTCTCTGCGTCGATTGTTTAGCCGGTCACTTTTCCTGCGGGTTTCTTTCATCCTTTGACGAACCTCCGGGGACTGGGCATTCATGTGTCTTTGCCGTGCTTCGCGCATAATGCGGTCGCCTTCCTGTCTCCTTTGTTCTATCTTTTTTTCCTGTTCAGCCTGTGTGCGGCCTGCCTGTGATTTGGGACCGCACGAACCCAGTGGCAAAAGTACCAATAAAATAATGAACAAAGTATATGTAATCATTTTCCGGGGCATGGTTTTTTTGTTTTGGTGCGAAGCTTACCAGAATGTTGCTTTGAATGCTTCTGTCCGATGCAGGATCATTGCCCTTTTCAACAATACAACGTTGTGTATTTGCCACTTGATATACAACAAAGATAAAAAAAACGTTGTAACTTTGGCACTTAACCTTGAATTCCATGCTTTTAAGAACTTCATACCTTTTCATTTTTTTACTTGCAGCGGCTATAGTAGCAGTCCAGTTCTCTTCCTGTACCAAAGATGAACAGCATCCCGTACCCATTGTACCCGTTGAGTTTCGTATCAATCTCGAATTTCAGAACATTGAGCTCAACAGCATCGGTGGCTGGGCATATTATACGGGTGGATTTCGGGGGATTGTTATCTACCGGGTATCCCAGGATGAGTTCACCGCCTTTGACCGGGCATGTCCATACCACCCCTACGAGGAGTGTGGCCGCATAACGGTGGAAGAACCACCCCTGGCCGAATGCAAATGCTGCGAGTCTACTTTCCTGCTGCTCGATGGCTCCCCGGTGTCCGGTCCGGCCCGTCATCCCCTTCGGCAATACC
>SL_3KL_010_SEDDRAFT_10006116_pt1 | contig 10780 bp, 6 predicted proteins | sample SodLakKL_010_SED_2_FD_10381 | JGI IMG/M metagenome (IMG submission 10381)
ACCGCCTGTACCCCTTCTGGCCGGCCGGAGCGCGGCTTGCCACCACTCCGATCGACGGGATTGCCACGCGACCGCTCTACATCGGCAAAGGGGAGTGGAGCGAGATCCCTCCAATGAGCATCCGCGGGCGGATTGCCGTCATCGAAGCTGACTCGGGGGAGGCATGGATGCGTGCGTTCAGTGCCGGAGCCGCGGCCCTGATCGTACTCGAGAATGAGCGCATGCAGTGGCGCGACGCCCGGCGCCACCTGATTCCGATCCCCATGGATGTCCCGCGGTTCTATCTCCCCGACGGCCCGCTGGCTGATGCGCTCCGCCGGGGGGACGAACCGGACGTGCACCTGTACTCGCGCGCCCGCTGGATCAGAGCCGAAGCCGCCAATTTCTACGCCCTCGTCCCGGGGCCGGAGGGAGCGGAGCCGCGCAAAGCCCTGACGATCGTCGCCCCGTACGACAGTATGAGCGTTGTTCCCTCCAGGGCGCCCGGCGCGGATACCGCGGTCGATGCGGCAGCGGCCCTCACGTTTCTCGAACACCTCGCCGCCAATCCGCCGCCACGACCCGTGCTCGTCGCGTTCCTCGATGCGTATCATCACAACCAGATGGGCATGCGGCGCATGCTCGGGGCACTCAGCGCGACGCCACGCGACGTGCGCCTCCATCAGCGCGAAGACGAGGAACTCATCCGGCGCGAATACAGGGCGGCGGCGGAACTCGCCGAACGCCTCGGGACCGAACCGTCTGCGATCGAACGCCTCGTAACGCACGAATTCGAACCGCTCCATCGCTACATCCGCGACGAGATCAACCGCAGTGTCCTCGAGATCGAGACCGTTCTCCACCCGCTGCGCCTGGAGCGGTATGGTGCAACCGGCGACGAACTCGAGAGCATCGAAAAGCGTATCGAGGAGCTGAACGCCCAGCGCCAGCGCCTGCAGGGGTTGCGCCGCCATATGATCGAACGCCGTGAGGGCGATCGGCGCCTTGAAGGGGGCCGCCTGGAACAAGCTCTCGAATTGTGGAAGCGGGCGCACGATCGAGTCGTCGGCCAATTCCGGGAGGCACTGGAGCGTATCGGCCGGTTCGATGAGAACGAACGCCTCCGGCGGGAGGTGGTCTCGGCTCTCGGGCTTCGGATGGGCGACGAGGTCCGGCCGCTCGAATATATCGTCGGAATCAACATCACCGACGGGGGAGTCGCGGTTGGCCCCCAAATCTTCTGTGGCTACATCGAGGAAACTCAGAGCGGCCCGGCGCGCGACTTCACCCGTTGGCTGACGGCGCGCTATCGTGAGCAATGGGCGGAGACCTGGCCGGAGTCGTTGCGTCGATCGATCTCAATTGAACCGCTGTCGGGCCTCCAGAGCGCCACATCGCACAATTTCGAATCCGTGGCGCTGGTCACCGCGGCCGCCCATCGCTTCGGCACGTCGGCCGCAACATGGGCGACCATCGCGAGCCAGCGGGCGCGCACGGACACCCCCCTCGACACGGCGGATCGCCTTGATTGGGAGCGCCTGCGCCCGCAGATCCGCGCCACCTTCGCGATGCTGGACGACCTGGTGGCCGATCTCGCGTTTGAGAGCACCGCGCGCATCACCTCCAACTGGCGCCGCGCGCGTGGATCGGTCGTCGACCGGGCTCCCGGCGAACCCCTCCCACAACTCCCGATGCCGGGATACCTCGTCACACTCAAGCCCGGTGTCCAGCAGAGCGGCCGCATCGCAATCGATAACTTCAGAACCCCCCCCGGCATGCGGCGGCTCGAATTCGCGTTCTCGGGAATTGATGGACGGTTCTTCTTCGAACAGTGGCCCGTCTACTCCCCGGCTCAGCACACCCGGTTCGTCATGCAGGCCTACGACTTCGACGCGGCCGGCCGGGTCAATCGTGCGCTCGACCAGGGTCGTGCGGGGCGGGGCCAGAACACGACCGTCTCACTCCAGAGTGTGCGCGCGACGCCCATGAGGGGCATGGTTTTCGACACCGAGGAGTTGACGTTGACGGACATTCGCGATCCGCGGTTCCTGCAATCGCTGACCGGCCTCGTACGCGACGCGCGCGACATGGGAGAGCCCCGGCGACACAACACGCTCACGTGGAACGATCTCCTCGCGGCACACCTCGACCCCGGATCCCGGTGGCAGCTGATCATGCGGCTCGGGATTACAACCAACCGCGCGGTGCTCGCCAACGTCACCGACCCGGCAACCCTCGCTCCGGGGGATTTCGATCTCTTTCGCGCCATGCCGGGGTTCCGCCTGAGTGAGCGCCCGCCGCTTCACCCCGCACACCAGGCCGCGCGCGACCTCTTCCGCCTCAACAGCATCCGCCTCACCGAGTACGAACAAAGCGGCATCCAGAACCGGGCAATTCGACAGCTGCAGCAACGCACAGAGGAACTCCTGGATCGTGCCGAGGCCGCGCTCCAGGTCGATGACGGAAAGTCATACTACCTCGACATTACAGCCGCCCTGTCGAATGAAAGCCGCGCCTACGAGGCGACCCGGGACACCGCGAACGACGTCGTCCGCGGAGCAATGTTTCTCCTGCTCCTGCTCGTGCCGTTCGCCTACGCCATGGAGCGGCTGATCATCGGAAGCGCGATCGTCTATCGCCAGATCGCGGGGGGCATCGCGATCTTTATCCTGATGGCGTTCATCCTGTGGGCGTTTCACCCGGCCTTCCGGATCTCCGCACAACCGCTCATGGTTATCATGGCCTTCGTGGTCATCTTCATGAGCCTGATGGTATTGTCCGTGGTCTTTCGAAAATTCGAAAGCGGTATCGAGGAACTCCGCAGCGGGCGCGCGGAGTCGAGCGGCGCCTCGACATCCCGCAGCGGCGTCCTCACGACCGCCCTGCGCCTCGGCATCGCGAACATGCGCCGGCGAAAGCTCCGCACCACCCTCACCGGGCTGACAATCGTTCTCATTACGTTCGTCCTCCTTTGCTTCATGTCGACCGGACAGTATGTCGGGCACCGGCAGGTACTCTTGACCCCCGAAGCCGAGTACTCGGGCCTCCTCCTGCGCCAGCCTTCACTGCGTGCTTTCCCAGAACGTATGGAGGAGTACACGCGCACCATTTACGGCGCCGACTATCCCGTTGCCTCCCGCTGGTGGTGGCTCAACGCAGGGGATACCCATTGGCGCGTTCCGGTTGCGCACGCGTTGACCGGTCGCGAAACGCCGCTGCGGGCAGCTCTCGGGCTCACACCGGCCGAATCGCACCTGACGGCGCTCGCGGGCGGCCCCGATCCACTGCTTCCCGATTGGGATCGGTTTGCGGCAGGGGACGGCATCTACCTCTCATCTGAAGCGGCGGCGCGCATCGGGGCCGAACCCGGCGATCCGATCCTGATCGGCGGCCGTGCCCTTACGCTGATCGGGACATTCGAGGGAGTCGACCTCGACCTCGGAGCGCGCGACCTCGACGGAACCTCCCTGCTCCCGGTCGATTACGCCGCACTCCCCGACTCCGAACGGGCGATCATGACACGCCAGGATCTCGAGATCATGGCGCACGAAGCCGAGGATGCCCGTGCAACCGAAGAGGATCTGCCGCACCTCCGGGCGGCCGATGTCGCGATCGTGCCCCGCGAGTTGATTCAGCACGTCCATTACTCCTCGTTGCGCAGCGTCGCAGTCGCCGTTTCTGAGACGGAGGATGTGGAATCCCTCGCCCGCGCCAAGGCGGAGAGAATCGCCTACCCCGTGTACTTCGGGGATGCCGAGGGTGTGCACGCGTTGACCACACTCCCTCTGAGCCTGCAGGCGCCGCGCAGCATCTGGATACCGCTCGGCGTGGGTGGCCTCATCATCTTCAACACCATGCTCTCCGCGATCGCCGAACGCAGGCGCGACATCTACGTGTACACGAGTCTCGGGCTCGCGCCGCTGCATGTCGGGTTCCTCTTCCTGGCGGAAGCGGTTACCTACGGGCTGATGGGATCCATCTTTGGTTATGTGGCCGGGCAAGGCGTCGCGACGATTTTCACAAACCTCGGGTGGATGGGGGCAATCACCATGAACTACTCCGGGACACAGGCGATTCTCGTGATGGTTCTCGTGCTCGTCGTGGTCATCCTGTCGTCGCTCATCCCTGCGTACCTGGGCGGCCGGATGGCGGCGCCGAGCACCGAGCGGACATGGAAGGTTCCAAAACCCGACGGGGACACGATATGCGACACCCTGCCGTTCACCGCAACCGCGCAGACCGCGCCGGGACTCCTCTGTTTCCTCAACGAGTATTTCGACGCACACCGGGACGGGAGCATCGGGTGTTTCTCGAGCGACAATCTGGCCTGTTTCAAGGAAGGCAGCGACGGTGCGTCAAGCCTCGGCGTCCGCAGCACGATCTGGTTGGCCCCGTTCGACCTCGGTATCCGGCAACGCGCCACGATCCGCACCGCACCGAGCGCGGAGGCCGAGGGAATCTGGGACATCACGATTGAACTCCACAGGGAGAGCGGCCAGTGGGCCTCCTGGTGGAAGCTCAACCGCGTCTTTCTCGGGGACGTCCGCAAGCAGTTGCTCGGCTGGCGCAAATTGAAACGCGAGAGAATCTTCGAGTATATCGAACGCGGCCGCCGAATTGTCGGCGAGCCCTCTCCCACGGAAACGAACGCGACATGAGATCGATCATGGAACCGAGTCGCACCATGCAATCCGACGATCCACCGACCACGTTTGCCCACGGCTGATGCGCGAAGACAAGGAATTCCAGGAGTTTCGCGACTTGATGCACCGCCCCGAGGTGTACGGGGAGGGGGTCAGTTGGCGGACCGCTGTCATGGCGATCTTCGTCGGGCTTGTCATGACTCCCGCCCAGATCTACATGCAACTGGTTGCCGGTGTCGAAATGGGACCGGCGGCACAATGGGTCACCGTCATCCTCTACGTCGAGATCACCCGTCGCGCTCTCACCCGCCTCGAGCGACCGGAGATCTTCATCCTCTTCTACATGTGCGGAGCGGTGATCTCGTCCGGCATGGGAACCGGCAACCTCCTCTGGCACCAGTTCCTCGTTCAGAGTGAGGAGATGCGGAAGATGGGAGTCGCCGAGCACATCCCGTACTGGTTTGCCCCCTCCGACCCGGAGGTTCTCGACCAACGGTCGTTCCTGCACACCGCGTGGCTGATGCCGATCATGATCATGTTCATGTCGCTTCTCCTCACGCGGCTCGACAACTTCGGGCTGGGGTACGTCATGTTCCGCCTGACGTCGGACGTCGAGGAACTCCCATTTCCGATGGCGCCGGTCCAGGCCATGGGGATGACCGCGCTTGCCGATGCATCCCAACAGAAGGACACATGGCGCTGGCGCACATTCAGCATGGGCGGCGTTGCCGGCGGCGTGTTCGGGATCATCTATCTCGTCATCCCGAATGTCACCGGGGCTGTGTTCGGCCAGAGTCTCCGCATCCTTCCCCTCCCTTTCTTCGATTTGACTCCATACACGGAGGGCATCCTGCCCGCGATGCCGATGCTCATCAGTTTTGACCTCACGTTCGTGGTGCTCGGAATGGTGCTGCCGTTCTGGGCGATGGCCGGCGCGTTCATCGGGCTCGTGGTCACCATGGTCGTCAATCCGGTCATGGTGCGCACCGGCGTTCTCGACAGCTGGGACTCCGGCATCGGAGGGATCCAGACAATCCAGACGAACCTGCTCGATTTCTACTTCAGTTTCGGTCTCGGTCTCGGCCTGGCGGTCGCCGCCATCGGGATCACGCACGTCATCACGAGTCTCCGCAAACGCAAGCGTGAGATGGACGTCTCCGGCGCGCCGGAGGTCAACTGGTCCCGCCTGTTTCGGCCGACCTCCAACCGCGGCGACTTCCCGATCTGGGTGGGCATGCTGATTTATGTCGGCTCAACGGTCGCTTACATAACCCTCAGCTACTGGCTCGTCAATTTCCTGACACCCCCGATGGAGGAGAGCTGGTTCCCGCTCTGGTTGCTCCTCTTCTACGGGTTCGTGTACACCCCGATCATCAGCTATGTTTCCACGCGCATGGAGGGGATCGTCGGCCAACAGGTGCAGATCCCGTTTGTGCGCGAAGCAACGTTTATCCTCTCGGGATACAAAGGGGCGGCAATTTGGTTCGCACCGATCCCGATGCACGACTACTCCCGCCAGGCGCTCTTTTTCAAGACGACGGAGCTCACCGGAACCCGGTTCACCTCGGTCATCAAGGCCGAACTGATCATCTTCCCGATCATGATTATCGGGACGGTCATGTTCAGCCAGTTCATCTGGTCGATCGATAGCGTACCGAGCGAAATGTTTCCATACGCGAATGAGTTCTGGGAGCTGCGCGCGTACCAGCAGGGCCTGATCTTCACGGCAACACTTCCCGGAGAGGCGGCGAGCCCCTTCCAGGAAGCATTCGTCCCGCTCTACCTTGCGGCGGGGTTTGCGATCGCGCTCTCCGTCTATGGAATTCTCGCCTACTTCGGGTTACCCATCTTCCTGGTCTACGGCGTGGTGCGCGGCCTCGACCAATCGATCCCGCACGCCATCTTCCCGATGTTCATCGGCGCGCTCCTCGGCCGCTTCCTGTTCCGCAAGTGGTACGGCGACCACTGGCCGCAATACCGAATCGTCTTCGCGGCGGGCTTCACCGCCGGTATCGGGCTCGTGACCATGTTCAGCCTCGGGATCGTGTTCATGAGCCGCAGCGCAATCCAACTGCCCATGTGAACCGGAATGTCCCAGACCACCGCCATGCCCTCCTCGACGCCCGAAACTACCTGCGCAAATACGCCGCCAGGGAAGGATGCGTTCATCCCGCTCGCGTGGGCGGGGTGGCGCATGCGCATTCCGGAGCACTGGCGCCTGCTCAAAGTCGACGGATCATGGCGGCGCGGGTTCATGGCGGTGGGCGACCCGCAGACTGCGCAATTCCAACTGAAGTGGTGGCGGCCGCGCCGCCGTATCCAGGGCGATCAGTGGATCGATCGACGCGTCCGCAGTATGCGCATGCCCGATACGGCGGTGATTCGCAATGCTGCCGGGAATCGCGAGCATTTCAGCGAGACGGCATGGATCCCTCGAGCCCGGGGCTCCAGGAAACTGAGCCGCGCCGTTTGGTACGGGTACGCACCGCGGGCGAACATGGTCCTTGAAATCGTTCTGAATCCGATCGCCCCCGCCGGCGATCGCCGCTATTTCCGCCGTCGAGTCCTGCCCACCCTTGCCGTTTCCCCGGACGGCGAACCGACCTGGTGGAGTGCGTTCGACGCCACCTTCCGGGTTCCCGCCGGTTTTCGGGCCATCGAGCACAAGCTCCACCTGGGCAACCCGATGATCCGGTTCCACAATCCGCGCGGTGAGCAGCTCCTGCTCCGCCAGCTCTACCCGGCCGAACTGGCGCTCGGGCGCCGTGAAATCGCATTCTGGCTGCGGCATTGGCCGTTCAAGGAGTTCCGCCGCTATTCCGCCTCGGCGCCGATCGAACCGTTCGCGTTGACACTGCCCTCCGGGCGAGCCTCCGGCGTTCTCCGCCGCGGGCGCAAACGCTATCGCTTCCCCTTTCACGGCATCAAACCGCACGAAACGTTCACTGCCGCGCTCGAGGACCGTTCCCGCGACAGGCTTCTGATCGTCGAGTACGACGCGCGGCCCCCGCTCGATGAGCAGGTCGCCCGCTCGATACTCCGCCACATGAACACGACGCTATGAATGCTCCAACGATCAAAGGAATCTCGCGGGCGCAGGCCATCGCAGCCCGGCCCGAGCGCCTTCCCGCCGTCGACCGGAAGGAGCGGGAGAACGGTGGGCTCCTCGTGACCGTCCGTCTATCGCGTCCTGCGTGGAAACAGTGGTTCGGAGCACCGCCAACGTTCTTGCGGACATTCGGCCTCGATCCCCTCGGACGATACGTCTATGAGATGTGCGACGGCCACACCACAGTGGAATCGATCGTCGCCGCGTTCGCCCGCAAACACAAGGTCAGCCGGGCCGAGGCGGAAATGGCCGTCACAAAGTTCCTCCACACCATGACGCGCAAGGGGATGATTGCGATCGGCGTGCCGCGCAGGTAACTGCTTCACAATGACTTCAACCCAACAGCGAGACAAACAGCCCGACGGTGCAGAGCGACGCGCCGGGCGTATCCTTCCCGACCGTGAGACCATCCGCAATCAGGCACAGCTTCCGCGCAAGCACATCATCAAGATGGCGTGGCGCAATATCCGCATGCGACTCGGCCGTTCGGCGCTGGTCGCCAGCGGAATCGTCCTGGCGCTCGCATTCCTCAGTTACACGCTGTTTTCCGACGCGATTGCGGAGAGCATGATCGCGGTATCACCGCCGCACGTCATCCGCGAATTGCAGGCGAACGGATTGCTCCTCCAGGCCGATGACCCCGACGCCCGGGTCGCCGCCCGGTGGATGGTCGGACTCGCCATGCTCGTCTGCCTGGTCGGGGTCCTCAACGCGATGCTCCTCTCGGTTGCGGAACGGTTCGGGGAGATCGGCACGATGAAGTGCCTCGGTGCCATGGACATGCTCATCCTGAAGCTCTTCCTCCTCGAGAGTTTCGTGCAGGGGCTGGTTGGAACGCTCCTCGGAACAGCTGCAGGGATGGGCCTCGCTCTTCTGGAGTCCCGAGTCAGCTACGGAGCGCTCGTCTGGGGAGCGGTTGACCTGCGAACCGCCGCCGGGATCGCCGGCGCAAGCCTGATCGCCGGAATGCTACTGACCGTGGCCGGCGCCCTATACCCCGCATGGCGCGCCTCGAAGATGCGCCCCATTGAAGCCATGCGTGTTGAAGTTTGACTGTTCCCACCTTACCAAGAGACAACCACATCGCGAATTACATGGACGACAATACCTCTCAAAGCGACCACAGCGAACCGGGTGCTTCCGGTGCAAGCGAATTCCTCAGTTCGATCGTCATCCGCGCGGTCAACGTCAAGAAGGTCTATCAGCTCGGCGGCCAGCCCGTGCACGCCCTGCGCGGCGTCCATCTCAGCGTCACCCGCGGTGAATACGTATCGATCATGGGACCGTCCGGCTCGGGGAAGTCGACACTCTTCAACATGATCGGCGGCCTCGATAAACCGGATGAGGGCGAAGTCTATATCGATGAAGTGGATATCGCGGCGCTCGACAATTTCGAGCTCGCGTGGCTCCGGTGCCACAAGATCGGGTACATTTTTCAGACGTTCAACCTCATCCATGTCGCATCGGCTCTCGAGAACGTCATGATGCCGATGATGTTCGGGGGCATCACCGAAACCGACGCACGCGACAAAGCCGCCGAGTTGCTCAAGCGTGTCGGCCTGGGACACCGCCTCTTCAACAAGCCCTCCCAGCTCTCCGGTGGACAGCAGCAACGCGTCGCCGTCGCTCGTGCGCTCGCCAACGATCCGGCAATCGTGCTCGCGGACGAGCCCACGGGGAACCTCGACCTCAAGACCGGCGAGGAGATCATCGCGCTGCTCGAGAGCCTCAAGAGTGAGTTCGAGACAACCGTGATCAGCGCCACGCACGACCATAAGATGCTCGCCGCAAGCGACCGCGTCGTCTACCTGAGCGACGGTCAGATAAGCGACGAAAAATCCCGCGAGGAACTCGAGATCACCGTCGGGCACATCGGCACGCACTGACGCACCCCGCCGACGCCAACCACGGCACCTCACGGCAGAAAGAGCGCGCGGCGCGGCGCCATGCCAGCATCCCTCTCCGGCACCGGACACACCGGCACGTCTTGGCTGTCGATGAATTCGGAGATATCCTCGACGCGTTCTCCTATCCGGAGCGAATGCGGGGCGCATTTGCCAGGCACCGCGGCGAGTCCGGATTTTCCAGTAAGCATTCCACATCTTTCTCGCGTTTTCCGCGATCGCTTGTTCTATGGGAACCGTCCCGTGAATGCGTATAAGTCACTTCTCCGCCCGCTGCTTTTCAGATGCGATCCTGAAAGGGCTCATGGATCGACGATCTCTCTCGCGGAGCGATTGGGGAGAAGCAGGATGCTGACCCGGATTGCGGGTGGCGCACCGTGCCGTGACGAGCGGCTCCGGGGTGTCATCGCAGGCCACACGATCGCCAGTCCCATCGGGCTGGCGGCGGGATTCGACAAGAACGGTCGTGCGATTCCATTCGTATCGGGACTCGGGTTCGGGTTCGTGGAGGTGGGATCGGTGTCGGCTGAGGCGTCGCAGGGGAATTCCCGGCCCCGGCTCTTCCGGATCCCGGAAGACCGGGCGGTGATCGTCAACTACGGCGTCCCGAACGAAGGCGCTGTCGCCGTCGCCGCCCGGTTCTCCGATCCGCGGAACCGGGGGACCGTCCCGCTCGGACTCAACATCGTGGCCACGAACACCGGCAAACCACGTTCCGCGGAGGACCTGCTGGATGATTTTCTCCGTTCGGTATCGATCCTCGCACCGGTCGCCGATTATCTGAATATCAATGTCAGTTGTCCAAACAGCGATGCGGAGGGCGACTTCTTCACAAACCGCGACAATCTCCGCGCCCTGTTGCGTGGCATCGAAGAGCGGGCCGGTGAAACGCCGGTTTTTCTGAAGGTGCCCGCTTGCGGAGAGCCCGCGGTTATTGAGATGGTGGTTGAGGAGGTGGCAGGCTTCGAATGCATTGCCGGATACATGTTCAACCTGCTGCCCGGGAAGCCGCGTCCGCTGAGCCGCTCGGCGGACGAACTCTCCCGGATGCCGGGCGCGGTATCCGGGAAGCCATGCGCGGATTACGTGGATCGGGCGATCGCCGCGTGGTATCCGCGGATCGATACCGCCCGCCACCAGATCGT
>SL_3KL_010_SEDDRAFT_10006117_pt1 | contig 10777 bp, 4 predicted proteins | sample SodLakKL_010_SED_2_FD_10381 | JGI IMG/M metagenome (IMG submission 10381)
TGGTTTGCCGCGGTCACAGTGTGGCAACCCCAAAGGGTCACAGCCGCCTGACGTACCGCAATTTCTTCCACCCGGACATGCGCTGGCAGTTTACCGGCATAAGACTTGCGGAGGATGGGTGAAGTAGTATGATTTGAGGGGTCATTCTGATGGTTCATTTGACATGAGAATTTGTCATCAATACTTTTTGAAAAATTGGATGCTAAGCACTATAGTATTAAGTCCCATTATCCATTTTACAATGGAAAAAGGACTCTGGCATTTTTACAAGCAGAGTCCTTTTTTTGAAGGGGAAGCGCATTAGATGGCCTTAGCCAAATCTTTAAAAACCAGAAAGCCTCAATCCGGGACTAATCACAATTTTCCAGTTCAAGGATGTAATATCCCCTGGTTTTTATGTCATTCATCCATTGTGGCCAAATTCTCCTTACGTGACACAACCTGCACTCATTGGCTGTGAGTTTTTGTCCTTCCTCTCCTTTTTTCCTCAAATATTCTCTCCCGTAAGAAAAAATGATGGAAGTATCCTGAAGTGCTGAGGGTACAATAATATCAAAGTGCATTACCCTCCCATCTTTCCGGGTAACATAGGTATCCCAGACTGCCACCTGAGTGTTGTTATCGATGGGGATATTTGAAGGGTTTTGACTATTCATACAAGAGAAAAATAAAGAGATTGACAAGAATACAAATACGCTTTTCATTTTTGATTGCATTTTGGAATAGAATGTTAATGATAATTTTCTCGACTGTAAACCCATATTTCACCTTCGCTTCTTTTTAACCGTATAGGGTAAAGAGAGGTCCCCGCTTCCAACCGAGAAAACAGAGTAAACACCCAGCATCGGCATTTCGCCATCTCCATGTGAGCTTTCTCCCCCGGTATTGACCTCCATGTAGCAGGTAACTCCATCGTACTGAAAGTCCAAATTGTTCCTTATCCTGAAATCCGGAACTACCACCCTAATGGTTCTTCTGTCAGTGATAACCTGGAATCCGGGTGAATCCATATACATCGGCATTCCGGGGTTGGTTGGAGGAAGTACAACGGATTGGTCGTCCTCCATGAATTCTTTGACTGATAGTCCTCCTTCTACTCTGTCATCCTCAACCAGAACCACCCAGTGAGGGTGCCATATTGCTCCGTCATTGTCGTAATTTCCATCTCCACTCTCGTCCCAAAGTGGTGTGTCATCAAAGTCAGGGTGAGAAGTAAGTGCAAGTGCTAAAATTCCTTCCGTTTTGTCAAAACCTACACTTGTCGGACAAAGCGTTGTTGGAAATACATAACCCAGAACCGGTGCACCATGAAGCTGACCTGCCGGCGTGGGTATTGTGTTCCCCGCCTGACCTTTAACATCAATTTCCCATACTGTAGCTGCAAAGTAGGGATGATGGGTTACCTGAACTTTCCTGATTTGAAAGTCATCATTATCGTAGCTTGTACAATTGTCACAGGCAAGTACAGTCTCTGCATTAAACAAACCAAAAGTGATGAGACAAAAAAGGCTAATTTGGCTCAGGAACCTGCCTTTAACTTGTGAAGCCTTATTTTTCATTCCTGAGCTGATTGCTCTTCCATACCCATTGCGACAAACAATCCCTTTTATGGTTGTTAAAAAATTCGCGGTCTCTTCTTTTTTTCCAGATGGTTGGATAGTGGTTTTAGATAAGTTTTTCATTTGTAAATTTTTTAGTGAATTAAATTGATGTCGCAAATATAGTTAGGAATCCTACCTAAATTATAGAAGGGCTGCTATAATTTTACACATAAAAATAATCATTATTAATAAAGCAATGTATTTCAGAAGATTGATAGTTTTTTTAGAGTGCATCAAGGGTTGATTCCTGACAAGAATGAGAAAAAAGTAGTCGTCGGGGCAGAAATTTGATAGCAGATTCTTCCCTCATTGGCCAAAAGGTGGAGGCACTATAGTTGGCAAGTTATAAGAAATGGGGCAGGAGTCAAGCCAGGAATTTCTTTGCGGAGAGCTCTTGTGTTAGATGGAGATATAATTTTTAACCAAAGGGGAATATTAATCATACTATTTTAGAAAATCTTAATCGCAATCAATCAATCACCTCGAATTGCTGACTCAGCCGATTTCCCCAATCGTCGATAATGGTTAGCAGGTGTTTCCCTTTTTCAGCCTGGAGGGCCATTTGGTGAAAAGTTTGTGTTGTCCCAAGATAGTCGTTGTTCAAGTGCCAGTGCAGTGTATTGTCCGGCAATTGATGGGCTGCTTCAAAAACTACACTTTCCTTATCTCCGCTTAAATCTATCGGTATGAAAAATCGCGGTTTATAATTCGGGTAGATTAATTCAATGGCCATTGTTTCAGAATCTCCCGGACTGCAACCGGCTTTCCAGGGTGGAAGACTGCGGTAGGTTGGATTGTTTTTGTTGAAGTACCACGCCATGGAGGGTGGCAAAACAAACCAATTTTCTGCCCGAATATCTTTTATGTGGACACAGGATGCATTCACCCGGTGTGTACCCGCATTATTGACGTGTACAACTTGATGATAAGGACAGGACTTACTTAAATAGCCCTTTTCAGGTGCCAAAACAGTATCCACTTTTGCGCAATGTAAACCGGCTTTAAACCCACTTTTCCTGCATACTTCCAGGTCGATAAAATTGTCATATGGAATGGTGAACCATCCCTCCGAAGCAGGTAGCCCATCAAATACCTGGAACATCAAAGGTGCAGCAGCCTCAATTCCTGTCAGGCCCGGTCTGCCCTCACCATCGGCATTCCCAACCCAAACACCCACGGCGAAATCAGTATTCAAACCAATTGCCCAGGCATCTCGATATCCAAAACTGGTTCCTGTTTTCCAGGCTATTTCTCTCGCAGTGGCGAATCTACGCCAACCAGTTTCTGAAAGTGGTCGCTCGACTTTGGTCATGGCTTCTAAGGTGAACCAGGCTGCATCGGCACTTAATATGGGCTCTGTACTTTGAGTGTTTACTTTCCCGGGATTTTCACCAATCGAATAATCGGCGTATTGAAACTGACCAAATCCGTTTTGGGGCGAATTTTGACCGTAATTGTGAAGTATTCTTCCAAGAGAGGCATACATGCTTACGAGGTCCCAAAGCTTTCCCTCTGCTCCTCCCAGAATCAGACTCAAACCATAATGGCTGGAGGGTTTATCGAGGGTGCTCATGCCCATGGATTTTAAGTAGCGGTACATTTTTTCCGTACCAAACTCCTGAAGCATTCGCACTGCAGGGATGTTTAGAGATCTCGATAAAGCTTCATCAGCAGGAACTGCTCCCTCAAAGGTTCTATCAAAATTTTGTGGTGAAAAACTCCCATAGCGAGTTGGTATATCAGCAACCAGGGTTTGTGGTAGCAGTTCTCCTTCCGTTAGCATTGCTGCGTACAAAAAGGGCTTAAGAATACTACCGGTGCTTCGCTTTGCCTGAATGAGATCAACTTGATTGCCCCTGCGATCCGGTTCGCTATCCGGCACATTGGCTGTGTATGCCAGCACTTTATTTTCCTTTAAGTCGAGTAATATTACCGCAGCGTGCTCAATGTGGTTATTGGCAAGCTCTCGCGCATAAGCCCTGACTTTATCATTTACCATCAGTTGCATATCCCTGTTGATAGAGGATTGAAAGCGAAAGTCACCGGGATGCTCCGATTTTGCAAGTTGGAGCAATTGGGGGCTTGTGGATGGAAGTGAGAAAGGTCTCTCCGGAAGGGGTTCCTCGAGAAATAACTCTAAAGTAAGTAAGTCAAAATGACCATTTTGGTGCAATCGTTCTAAAAGGTGATTCCTTTTATCAGCGAGTTTTTCTCTGTTTCGACCCGGATGGATAAGCGCAGGACTATTGGGTAAAACCGCAAGAGTGGCTGCCCCAGTCCAACCTAAATTATCCAGGCTTGTTCCAAAATACCTCCAACTGGCAGCTTCCACACCTACCACATTTCCTCCGAAAGGTGCATGGGAAGCGTACATCAACAGAATTTCCTCCTTTGAGAATTTCAACTCCAATCTCAGTGCAATGAGCAGTTCAATAAACTTGTCCCACCACCCCCTTTTTTCACTGCCCCTGACCATTCGAGCCAACTGCATAGTAATGGTACTTCCGCCACTGACCACTTTTCCACTCTCGAAGTTTTGTTTTGCAGCACGGGCTATTGCCAGGGGATCCACTCCCGGATGAAAATAAAACCTTTTATCCTCGAAAGTAAGCAGTGAGGCTATGTAGGTGTCCGGGAGGCTATCTGAAGCCGGGAAGCGCCATTGCTCATCCTCTGCAATTACTGCCCCGAGTAACTTTCCGTCACTGTCCTCCAAAACAAAGGAATATTTTTCTTCAAACAAAGGGTCCGGCAGGAGGAGAAAGAACCACCATGTCACTGCCAGAATGAAAGCAGGTAGTACTCCCCAGATGATTATATTTTTTCGCAAGATCTTTCCCACCGCTAAAATTTTTTGGGCAAAAAGGATATAAAATACATCCTTAAAAGTTATTCTCTTTTCATTACTTCAATCTCGCGTCCGGCAGTATTGGCTTGAATACTGTTGTCGTACATTGCCTCCACTACAAAAGGCGGCATAAAAGTTTTTCCGGCATAGGATGCGTTCAATACAGTGTGAAAGACTTTGGTTTCACCGGCTCTCAAGCCAAAGTAGGTATAAATCCTGTCATCTCTTATATCCCGGTGGTCTGCCGCGGAAGATTTGAAATGGTGTAAATCCCCGGTAAGCCTTTCATTGAGTATCTCCCAGGAAGAGGGAAATACAGAGGTCAGCACCAATTCTCTGTAGTTTCCGCGGACGGCCGGATTTCTGACTCCAATCTCAGCAATAAAATCTGTTCCCTGAATCAAGCTGGAGGGATTGATTTCCTCTCCTTTCATATCGTAGTATCTGACATTCATCACTATATTGGAAGACGCCGGAGTGCTTTCATCTCTAAGCGGTGTGCCGCGGTTAACCAATTGGATAAAAATAATTTGGTCGCCATTGTTTTCTATGTGAATCGACCCTTTTTCATCTGATTCGGGCACCCACTCATGTTGCCAGATAGTTACATCGGTATTGATTCTCTCCTTTTTTCCGGACTGGATGTCAAAAGAAAAGTCCATAACCCCGTCACTGCCGTTTTCCAAAGCCATTTTACTCAATGCCAACAGGGCGAAAGCTGTTTCCTGAGTGCTCAACCAATTGTCTGAGCTCAATTCATTGGATATTTTACGCGCCAATGGTCCTGCATTCTCAAGGTTATCCATTTGCAACATAAACCGCAGTATTATAGCTTGATCTCGCAAGGTAGAGCCAAAGGATTCAGACAATTCCCTGTAGTCCTGGATGGTTGTGTCGGTCGATTGCAGCAGTTCGCGGGCTGCATCCCTTCTTCCGATCAAATGGTAGGCTGCTGCCAAATGCCAAACTGCCATATTGCTCAAAGATTCTCCCATGGCCCTCAATCTGTTCATCGCGCCGATTTGGGGAGAGCCATTGAGTGCAAGCAAATAGAGGGCGTAAGACTGAGTCCGTTGCTCGGCTGCGTTGAGATCACGGCTGCTCCTGACCAGTCTGTTGACGTACTGCGTCCAGGAATTCAGAAATGAAGCGGGGACCTGATATCCGGCATTTTTTGCTTCAATCATAAAGTGCCCTGCATACAGTGCAGACCAATCATTGATTTCTGAACCACCGGGCCAGTAGGGAATGCCTCCATTGCCGAGCTGCATGCCGTGAATGATATTAATGCCCTGGTTTACGTTTCGCTGAATTCTCGATTGTTCTGCCGGAGTCAACTCTGTCAAGCCGGTCAAATACAATTGAGGAAAAACGCTGGAAACCCTTTGTTCCAGGCATCCGTGGGGGTAATTAATGAGGTATTGAAGTCTTTTTGCCAGGTTCAGCGGTGGAATTGAAGATACCTCAAGGGTGAGGAAATTGGTTCCCGCTTCACCCAGGGGTGTGTATTCCAGTTTGCTTTCCTCCCCTCCCTGTAGTGTTGTATTTTTAACCCGGGCCAATTCCTGGTTGGGGTTTCGTATATCAATTTCAATTCTCTCATGTGCTCTTTCCCGACCGCTGACTGCCGATATTCCCAGTTCTCCAAGCCCGGTTTTCATTTTGGTCCTAACTCTGAAATAGACCATTTGCTCGCCAGTCCTGCTAAAAGTGAGTTGCTTCGTTTTATCTCCCACGATTTCGAATAAGTCACTGGCTTCAAGAGAAATCTCCGCATTCCTGATCGATTCTTCCATGGCAAAAACGGAAACCGCCAGATCAACTTCCTCTCCGGGTCCCAAAACCCTGGGCATAGTAGATAAAACCATTAAGGGCTTTTTTACAACTGCGTCCTTTTCCGCCGATCCATATGCTCCATTTTTTGCTGCCACCGCCATGAGACGGACCGAACCGACATAATTGGGCATCATAAATTCATGGGTGGCTGTTTCTCCTTTATCCAATTCAAATGGACCGAAATACTTAACGACAGGTTCAAATCTATTGGCCTGGTCTTCATCAGGGCTTTTGATTTCTGCATCTCCCCCAACCGCAAGCAGTGCACCCCAGTTGGTTCCGATTGCACCTGCCACATCATCATAAATATCCCAGGTTCTCACTCCCAGTGCCTCTTTGGAATAAAAATGGTTCCAGGGATCCGGAGTTCTAAAACGGGTAATATTCAACAAGCCTTCATCCACGACGACTACTGTATATGCCATTGGATTGTTTTGCTCTTCACTTATGGTAAAAGTGGCCATTTCTTCGGGACGGAAATTGCCCGCGATATTAATTTCAGGGTACAATCTGGTATTGGGGTCAACCACACTTATCGGAACGATGCCGTACATCCTTATAGGTCGGTTGTTTGTGGTAGTGGCATGGGGTTGGAGTAAATTGATATTAATGTAAACGTTGGGCGCCCATTCCTTTTTAGCTGTCAACTCAAATTTGGTTTCGCCGGCGGTGGTTTCCACCCAATGGGATTCCAGAACTTCTGTACCATTTTCAACAGAAACCAGCGCCCGGCCGTTTTCCGGGGATGGAATTGTGATTTTGATTTCCTCCCCGGGTGCATATTCTTCTTTTTCCACAAAAAAGTTGAGCATACTGGCTCCGGCATCCACTCCTCTGTCTCCGCGATTTGCCCATCCCGGCCAATCGATGTAAATTATTTCTCCAGTACAATGACCGCCATCCGGAGAACAAACTCTCAGTAAATAACGCCCCCATTCAGGATGGGGAACTGAAAAAGACCAACTGCCCGTGCCGTCTTGTAATTTTACTGAGTCACCCGCCACATGATTGTGTTCCATGTTTGACGTAAAGGTGCCTCTGCTGTCCTCGGTACGATCCCACCACCAACGCCATTCCAGTTTGTACAAATTGACCTCCACCTCCGTGTCGGTTATTAATTCTCCGTCCCTGGACAAAGCAACCAATTCAACGGTATGTTTTTTATCATTAGTCAGTATGTTATAGGGTTCCTCTCCAACCGGTGGTTTTATTCCCAAATAGGAGTCAAAAGGGTGGAAAGGGAAGGGGATTATTTCTGTACTGAAATTGCCCCCGGCTTCAAATACCCTGACATTAAAGGTAGCATTGAGCATGCCCGGAAGTTGATTCCCAATATTAACCTCGGGCTTGACCGTTGCCCTTCCATCCGCATCGAGATTGTCGTTAAAAACAGACTGATTGATAAGTGTATTTACAGCTCGGGTGGGATCATCAAAAATAAAGCCGGGATAATCACTGAATGTGGTCTTTCCCGAACTCAATCTCAGATTGATGTCTGCAAGAAGGCCGGCGGCAGGTGCTCCGTGCAACCAGCTTGAACTCAAAATACCTCCTTTTTCAAAATGTTGGTTTGTCAGCTCGCTGCTCCGGTCGAAGTCCAAATCTGCCCTAAGTCGATTGGGCATGATAGTCTCTATGCGAAGCGGAGAATGAAAGCTCACATTGCCAACGTCTGCCTGAAGTGACCAGCGACCTGTTGTTGCAGACGGGGGAATTCTGACCGGTAAATGATAAATTCCTGCTGTGGATTCATTTTTTGTGTGGGTTTGTCGCACAACACCATTTGGGTCTCTTATCTGGAATTGTACAGGGTGGTTTTCAGGCAAGACGTTGTCTTTATCCTCCAAAATGAAAGAAAGATACAAGCTGTCTCCGGGTCGCCAGACATCCCTGTCCCCATAAATAAACCCCTTGAGTCCCTGCCTTATCGTACTTCCACCAACTTCAAACCTGCTGATGGATAGCGATTCATTGGATCGTAACTTCAGATAGTTTTTTTGTTCGCCGCGGCTTGCCACCAAAAGGAAGGGTTCTCTATCCAATTCCAGTGTGAGTTTTCCATTGGACCCCGTAGCGCCCGATTGAATTAATTTGCCGGCATAGGAATAAAGGTCAATTTTGACATTGGGAATGGGGCGCGTGCTGTTGAGGTCATTAACGGCAACAAAAAGCTTTTCGTTTGTTCCCATTTTGGCAGTAATTCCGAGATTGGTAGCCAGTAAATTGTCTCTTACCCAGCGATGGCGGTTGTAAAATGAAGGTGTACAGGGGTCATCCCTCTGTCTCCAATCCCTCGGCCAACGATGGGATTCACGTGAAAATTCAGCATATGCCCGGTCGTAATTGTCAGATAAATCCACCTGGACAGGATTGAAGTCATCGAATTCAGCATCTGTAGATAAGCATTCGTAGGTACTGTAAGATGGTTTGAACATAATTACCGTGTGGTAAATGGCGCCGGGCTCCATTTCAACCAAATCGGTTACGTCCAGTTCCCAGGACTGCCAAATCGAAGGATCGAAATTTTTCTTTTCCTCCAGTCGAACTGTTTTGTATAGCACCAGTTCCCCGACTCTGTTGATTTGGTGGTTGCCATCCAGGCTACTTTGCTGCAGGTGCTGATGGATGTTTTTCTCGAAAAGCCGGATAATTCCCACATCAACCGCCCTCAGGTTGGCTGTTTTAAAAGGAATGGTTAATCTGCCATTGACAGGGGTGATTGTTCCATTGCTCATCATTTTTACTTCCGGTACAAGAGCTTCAAAATGCACCATTCGGCTCAGCCTTTTTCCCAGGACATAACCGGCTCGATTCCTCAATTTGGGATGGATTTCCAGTTTGACTTCTCCCGTTATTGGCCTGTTTGGGTAAATTATCAGTTCTTGTTCCTCTACTATCATCCGGAGATCATCAGAACCATCCAGGGAAACCATTCCCACTAATTCCTGGTTGGGGTCTATAGGGTCTGAAAACGATGCTACCAGATAGGTTTCAGGTGTTTTAAATACCTCCAGATTTAAGAGGGTAAAGTTTGATAATGGTGGCACAGAAATATACTGAGTCCAACTTTCAGAAACTCCAATGGCCCTTCCATTCCACATTATTTCTACCTTGCTGCTATCTTGAGATTCTCTTTGAATTCCTTCTATTTCAAACTGATGTTGCGTTCCTGAGGCAGAGGATGACCAGACTATTTTGAGATCACGGCCCCCTTGTTTTGCGGTCGCCATTTCTTTCAACTCTTCCTCATCCACCACATCTGCTGTATGGATAGTGGCCTGATACACCATTTGGCTCAAATCCTCAAGTGTTACATGCCGGAGATTTCCTCTCTCCACTTCAAAGGATTGTTCAATTACATCAAAACTAAAGGATAGGGTATGCAGGTGATCCGGCAAATCTATATACTCACCAATTTCCAACTCCAATAGATACCTTTTCCCGGATTCCCAGCTTTTCTCAGGAATGATTTCAAGGGTTTGCCTGTCTGACCACCGAGCTTCTGTCCTGATTTTCGGTGCGATCTTATAGAAGTCGCCACTGATCGTTTCTCCCACTGCTTCCGGGGTGACGACATTATCTGCAAACCTGATACTCACCCTGTCTTGTTTAGAAAGAACACCCCCCGAATAAGCGGTGACATAGCTCGAAAAATCGGCGTCTAATTCTTTTTGCTCTACTTCTTTTTGGCCACAAGAAGAGAGAATTACAGGCATGGTTAATGCTAAAAAGTAGGCAAAAACTAAAAGGGTCGGTCGATGGTTTTTCATAAGCAAAATTTGAAGGCTGATCTTTGGGAATGGCATGTACTTATAATCAGTGAGAAAAAATGCCTGGCCCTTTGGATACTTATAAGCCGGGAATCAAATGTCTCCCAAACTTAAGAATTTTTTGCTTATTCCGGTGATAAATGGTTTGAAAAACTTAAAAATGCTTGAGATTTCAGGTAGCCTGGGTGAGTCCTTTGTAAAACTTTCACAAATCCTCAAATGGCCTCTGTGTCGCAAATATTATTGCAACTCAAATGTGGTCGTGCACGATCACTCCACCACCAAAACCCGCTGCTCATCCAAAAACTCCTTTTTGATCTCTGCACCGTGACCGGGGTTTTCATCGGGGATTGTTGCCCGGCCATTGCTTTCCAGTAACACACCACATGATACGGGGTCATCACTCAGCATAAGGGGGCTGTCGAGGTCGTAATGAATGACGATATCCCTTGCCATTACAAAATGAACCAGGGCCGAAATGGCCAGCCGGGTTTCTGAAAAACACCCGACCTGACAGGGAATGCCGGCAGACTCTGCAAGGGCAGCAATTTTCAGTGCATTGGAAATCCCCCCGGACTTGGAGAGCTTGATGTTGAAATAGTCGCATGCCTGCATTTGCAAGAGATTGGCAGCATCGCGGTGAGTGAAAAGACTCTCGTCTGCCATTATGGGAATGGGGCTGTTTTGGCGGACAAAACGGAGTCCGGTCAGGTCACCGGCCG
>SL_3KL_010_SEDDRAFT_10006118_pt1 | contig 10777 bp, 12 predicted proteins | sample SodLakKL_010_SED_2_FD_10381 | JGI IMG/M metagenome (IMG submission 10381)
AATCAGGAATATCCCTGATCAACTTTCTGATCAGTTCAATATCTTTTTCAACATGCATTGTTGTATTCATACGCGTTAACTCTTCAAAACAAAGTGCTATTATAACAATATTGAAGAATTATAAAAATATGTCCGGCTGGGATGTTTTACAATAAAGAACCTGCAACTAGATACATTAGCAATCGCCGTTATGACTACTTCCTCACCAGATATCTTTTCTGAAAACGTGGATTTCCGGTTCATGCTGCAAGCCTGTCTTGAAGCTGAGAAAGCATTTGAAGCCGGTGAAGTGCCGGTTGGTGCTGTCATTGTCCATAATAACCGGATTATTGGCCGGGGGCACAACCAGGTGGAACTGCTCTCGGACGCCACCGCTCACGCGGAAATGATCGCCCTGTCCGCAGCCTTTCACCATCTGGGCGAAAAATATCTGCCTGATTGTACCTTATATGTAACGCTGGAACCCTGCCCGATGTGCGCCGGTGCCCTGGTATGGGCTAAAATTGGACGTCTCATTTTTGGGGCCCAGGATGAAAAGGCCGGAGCCTGTGGAAGCATTTTCAATATCGTCCAGCACTCAGCGTTGAACCACCGCATTGAAGTGATTCAGGGGGTCATGGAACAGGAATGCGAATCGCTGATGCGTCGGTTTTTCGAAGGACTTCGTACAAAAAAAAATCCATGATCACGGAAAGGCCCGGCAACCTGGCATTACAGCCACATAAAACCGCCCGGGGCTCACTTAAAGCCCAAAGCCGGCTGATCCGTACAAGCCCTCCGAACGGATGTATTCCAATACTGCCGGGTGCAGCTCATCCAGCCCCGGCGTTTTTCCATCCGCCAGTTTTTCCCGGATATCCGTCGAAGAGACGGCAATAGCCTCATGCTCACAATAGTGCACGGTGAAAGACTCCAGTTCTGATGGACGGGTCAGAGGAACCCCCGGACGCTCCGCAACCAGCAATTCAGCTTTGTGAGCAATCTTTTCATAGTCATACCACGAGGAAAGTGTCTGTAATGTGTCACCACCTATGCAAAGATAAAATGACTTGTCCGGATAGCTGCTCTTCAGATAGGCAAGGGTGCGAACCGTATAGTGAGGGGAAGGAATGCGCTGCTCGATATCAGACAAATGCACGGCATCTCTGTTTTCAAATACCAGCTCAAGCATATTCCAGCGGTCGGTGAAGGATGCCAGATCCCTGATAAGCTTGTGGGGCGGCGAGGGTGTGAGGATGATCCACAAATCATCAATCAATTCGCTGTTCAGAAAAGAGGAAACTATTTTTTCGTGACCGCGATGAACCGGATTAAAACTTCCTAAAAAGAGTCCGGTGCCCATCCCCTAACGTTCTGCAGTGACCGTGGAAACCCTGGCCAGGCCATCGAGTGCCCTGTCATGATACTGTTCCGCCAGATCCCTGTTTTCGCCCCTTGGGAAAATCTGAAGGTACTGCTGATAACTTTCAACCGCTTTCTCAAAACGCTCCTGTTGCCGGTCCGCGACACTGTTTTCCGCGTAGTATACGTATGCCAGTATCTGGTTGACCAGCCCTTTCTCTGCCCAGGAGCTACCCGGATACCGCTCAACCGTTAACCCGTAGTAGATGGCAGCAGATCGATATTCACGGACACGCATATACATCTCAGCGGCATTGAACTTCTTTTTGGCCAGTTTGTCCCGCAGTTCATCCATGTATGCCTCTGCTTCCCGGGCCCGTTCTGTGCCGGGGTGGCGTGTTACAAAAAGCTGAAACCGATCGAGGGCATTGTAGGTTTCGGTCTGGTCCAGATTGAATCGCGGACTGAGCCTGTAGTGCGAATAGGCTTCCATAAACTCGGCATCCTTTCTCCGCTCGTCACGGCTGTAATTTCTTGCAAACCGCCGGAACTCACTTGCAGCCGAGAGGTAGGAACGGTTGTGGAAATGGCTCATGGCCAGGTAGAACTGCGCATCCGCGGCAAATTCCGTACCTCTGCCCATGGAGAGAATCGTCTCAAAGGCTCGGACAGCATGGGAATAGCGCTCCCGCTCATATTGACTCATGGCCTTTTCAAAGGCCACTTCAATAGTGTCGCCCGGACGGATGTCCCGGCTGGACCGGCAGCCGGACGCCAGCAATATCAGAAGCAATAGAACTGCAATACTTTTATTTGTTTTAAGCATATGGATGTGTGTTACACTTTTAATGTACCCTCAATTATCTCGTACCTTTAACTTGTTGAGAAGCAATTTTATTTCCTCACGGTACGCAGATTCTTTGAACTGAGCCAGTTTTTGCGCCGCATTGTCATAATGCTCTCTTATTGCCCGCACGGCATCGTCTATGACTCCCAGATCATGGTAGATACGTATGACCCTGAGTACGTCGGATTCACTGGCAGTGCCACTGCCAAGGATCTGTCTGAGCAACAGGCGGTCCGTATCGTCGGCTCGCTCCAGTGCCCGTATCGTCAGCCATGTTTTTTTTCCTTCGACGATATCGCCACCTACTTTTTTGCCAAATTTCGAGGTATCGCCGACAGCATCGAGCAGATCATCCTGTATCTGGAATGCGAGACCGGCATGCTCGCCTATCTCACCGCAATCAGCGACGACATCTTCATCAGCGCCCGCAGTCAGAGCCCCCATTTCCATGGAGCAGCGGAGCAAGGCGGCTGTTTTGGCACCGATCATTTCAAGATACTCGGGCAGGGCAACCTCATCGCGCCGCTCAAAATCCATGTCCATGGCCTGCCCGTCACAGACAATACGAATGGCCTCCAGAAAACGCTGCATTAGCCGGGTGTTGGCAGCATCTGAAAGACCTGCATGTGNTCCCTGCTCAGTAAGCTGTTGCAAAGCCAGTACAAAAAGGACATCACCTGAGAGAATCGCCGTGGCGTCATCCCATTTTTCATGCACCGTTGCCATGCCGCGCCTTGTCCCCGCATTGTCCATGATATCATCATGCAGCAGTGTGAAGTTGTGCAGCATCTCGACAGCCCGTGCGGCTGGAATAGCCTCTTCGGGTTTTCCCCCACAGAGACCTGTCGTGAGCAACAGGAGGCGCGGGCGCAGCCGCTTCCCTCCCATGCCCATCACATAACGTACCGGATCGTAGAGGGAAGCCGGCTTTTTCGGGACGGGCAGCGAACCAAAGGCGGATTCAAGAATAGCGTCCAGCTGTTTTCGGAGGTCTTGCAAAATCATGCAGGTTCAGGGTGAGGGTTTCGGGGAGCAAATATACAAAAAAGATTGGGTATCATCGACCCTGAACCCTCCGAAGGTGAATCATATCAAGATCAGTGGGACGTTCACATCCCAAAAGGCACAAAATAGTACGAAAATCCTCGTCCCATTGGCGGAACATGGCTTCCAGTCCGTCATACCCGCCATCCCGGATGGCTTTGATCACCGGCTGCGCCGTCGCAGCGATTACGGCACCCAGACAAAGGCTTTTGGCGATATCGACACTGCTGCGGATCCCGCCCGATGCAACAAGCTCGCACCTGTCATGCACCAGCTCACGCGATGCCAGCAAACAGTCCACAGTGGGTATACCCCAATCGTCAGTGAAATGCCGCTCTTTGCCACCATTGCGGATATTCTCAACTCTCCCCCAGCTCGTTCCGCCTGCTCCGGCAACATCAAAAGCGGACACCCCGCAATCCATCAGCTGGGATATTACACTCTCGGAAAGCCCGGCTCCTGTTTCTTTGACGATAACCGGAACCTGTACATCATTGACCAGCGAGCGTATCCCCTCCCTGATCCCACTGAACCTGCGATCGCCCTGTTTCTGACGCAGCTCTTGCAATGGATTCAGGTGAACGATGACCGCATCGGCCCGGATGGTGTCGACCAACAGATCGATCTGCTCTTTTTCCATTCCGCCGGCAAGCTGCGCTCCGCCGATATTGGCAGCTATAAATGCCGATGGAGCCTCCTCACGTACAATGGAAAAACTGTTTCGGGTGGATGGGTCCTCGAGCATGGCACGCTGGCTCCCTACCCCAAAAGGCAGATTGTAGCGTTCACAGAATGCCGCGATAACGGCATTGACAGGGGTTGCCTCGTGATGCCCTCCGGTCATGGAAGAAATGAACAGCGGAAAACTGAACCACCGGTTCAAAAAACGGCTTTCGCAGGTGATTTCGTCAAAATTCACCTCAGGGAGCGCATCGTGTATGAAATCGTATCGCTCAAATCCGGTTGTCTTTTCGTATCCGGCACCGCCGGCAGCTGTAATATCCAGATGATCTTTTTTGCGTTTGCCTATTTCGTCCATTACGGTCGCTTGTTCCTCGTTGGATGGTAAACATGTCCTCCGGATCCGGCAAATTGCCCCCCATCTCCGATTGCCCATCGATTTTATTTTCCTGCCCGTGGAAAAACACGGTACCCGGGGCTGCTATGCTTTCCGGGAAGCGCGATATACCGGTACAAAAGAGCAAGCTTCCCCGTACATCAGACGCTCAACGTAAGGTAACAGTTTCTGAGTAGCATATAAATAGGCAGAGGAAGGCACCTCCACGTCAGCACATCCCTTCAGCAAGACGCGCTTTCCCCGATATCTGGACCAGTCTTCGGCGTCCATCCCTTTTCGAAACCGCTCGAATGCGACATCCTGCGGCATTCCGAATACAACATCCTCTGCGTATCCGCGGGCATGCGACGCAACCAGCATATAAGCCCAGGAAGCGACAATGGCATCCGTTGAGCAAAAAACGGCAATGGTCTTTCCGGAGTACCGGCTCCAGTCATGTTCTTCCAAAGCCTGCCGGAACTCCTTTTCGCGAAGGAGCAGCTCCATGTGCAGGTACTCCTTGAGATCAAAGGGCTCAATCCCGTCCGGGGAATACCATTGCTGGAGATCCAGGGTTATGAGCCCGGACCGGGCAACCTTGTTTTCAATTTCGGTATGCTGCTCGGCCATGGAATTAAACTGAAAAAGATTCGCCGCACGAACAGGTCCGGCTGGCATTCGGGTTGATGAAATGGAATCCCCGGCCCTGCAACCCGTCGGAATAATCAAGTTGTGTTCCCGCCAGGTAAAGGAAGCTGCGCATGTCAATAATCACCTTGAGGCCGTTCACTTCAAACTCCTGATCCTTTTTCCCTTCTGATGCCCCTTTTGCATCAAAATCAAGCTGGTAGGAAAGTCCGGAGCAGCCGCCCCCGACCACACCGATGCGCAATGCCGTTCTATCGTCAGCCCCTTCCGTGCTGCGAATTTCATTGATTCGTTTGAGTGCTTTCTCAGAAATAGTGATTGCTGCCATATTTTACTGATACCTCTGGAATATTCAGGTTAACACTGGGTCCGGTTCGGCCTCAGCGTTGCAAACCTTTTGAAGCGTAATGCCTGAAATCCTATACCGATTGGATACGTATGTTGGGGTCGATCCGCTTTGCCATGCTTTCAATAGCATAGAGCGTTCCGGTGGTTGCGGTTGGACAGGTACCGCAGGCACCCTGATAGTGCACTTTCAGCACATCGTTATCAAGGCTGATTACCTTCAGTCCACCACCATCGGCCAACAGATACGGCCGTACCTGCTCGTCAAGCATTTTGTTGATCTCGACCAGGCGCGGATCTTCCGATTGCCTGGCCTCCTCGCTTACATTTACATTGGGATCATCGGTCTCCAAATGATCCACTGCCTCGGCTTCGCGGATCGGGGGCGCCAGCTGCCGCAGCAATGTATTCCAGTCAATCCCCCCATCCTGGGTTATGGTTATATATCGATCGACATAATAAACCGAGATCACATGCGGAATCTGGAACAGCTCCGTCGCGAAAGGATCGGCCGTGGCTTCTTCCGGTGATTCATAGGAACGGGTGACACCGTTGGAAATGGGCTCCCTGAGCACAAACCGCATGGCGTCCGGATTCGGTGTTCTTTCGATTTCGGCTATTTTTGGCATAACTTCAATTTTTCAGTGTTCTTTTCAGGATGGTAAACGTTTGATTTGTGCTGATAGTACCGTACTGATCTATATGACGTTGTTGTGACATCGTTATCCGGTTTTGCACATGTGCAGGTGCTATTGCTATTCCGTTGTGACCTTTTCCTTTCCTTTCAGCGCGGCATGCAGCGTATGCCAGCACAAGGTGGCGCACTTGACACGGGCCGGAAGGTTCCTGACACCATAGAAAATCTTCAGGCGGCCCAGATCGTTTTGATCGGTTTCCGGATCCAGCTTGCCCTGTGCCATATCATGAAATTGGTGGAAAAGCTTGTCGATTTCATCAATGTGCTTGCCTTTCACGAATGTGGTCATCATGGATGCTGACGCCTTGGAAATAGCGCATCCGTCACCAATAAAGGAAATGTCAGTTACAACGTTGTTCTCATCAATATTCAGAAAAACCTTGTATTTGTCGCCGCACAATGGATTATAACCAAGAGCTTGATAGTCAGCCGGATCAAGGACACGGTAGTTTCTCGGTGTCTTGTTATGGTCCAGCAGGACCTGCTGATACATCTGGCTCAGTTTGTCATCCATTCCGATCATTCATTACCTGAACATTTCAATGGTTTTATGCAGCGCCGTTACAAGCTGGTCAATTTCTTCTTTGCGGTTGTACATCGCCATGGATGCACGCGTTGTGGCCACAATACCGAGTCGTTCCATCAGCGGCTGCGTGCAGTGGTGCCCGGTCCGGACCGCAACGCCTTCCAGATCCAGGATAGTGCCGATATCATGCGGATGAATTCCGTCAATCACAAATGAGATTACCGACGACTTTTCAGGGGCCGTCCCGATGATCCGCAGCCCTTCAATCGATTGCAGTTTTTCCGTAGCATAACGGAGCAGCTCCTGCTCCTTTTTGTGAATGGCCTCGTAGCCGACGGACATAATATACTCTGCCGCCTTGCCCATCCCGATCGCACCGGATATGTTGGGCGTGCCAGCTTCAAATTTGTAGGGCAGATCGTTGTACAGCACCTCATCAAATGAGACGCTCAGGATCATGTCACCACCGCCCCGCCATGGCGGCATTTCTTCCAAATGTTCCTGCTTGCCGTAGAGGATGCCGATACCGGTCGGGCCATACATTTTGTGCCCGGATGTTACAAAGAAATCACAATCGATCTTCTGGACATCCACTTTCATGTGGGATACGGCCTGTGCTCCGTCCACAAGCACCGGCACGCCCCGTTCATGTGCAATTCTGATGATCTCGGCAACCGGATTGATCGTGCCAAGGGTATTGGATACATGAACGATCCCGACCAGACGCGTGCGATCGGTGATCATGGAAGCAAAGGCCTCCATGTCCAGAACACCGTCATCGCTGACCGGGATCACTTTCAATACTGCTCCCTTTTCATCACACAGCATGCGCCATGGCACGATGTTGGAATGATGCTCCATCGTACTGATCAGGATCTCGTCCCCCTCGCGGATGTTGGCACGACCCCATGACTGCATCACAAGGTTGATGGCGTCAGTTGCCCCGGAAGTAAAAATGATCTCCTTGCTGCTGCGGGCATTGACAAGCTCGCGGAGTGTCTCACGTGAACCTTCCATGGCCTCCGTTGCCTCCTGGCTGAGCAAGTGCACACCGCGGTGAACGTTGGCATGGTACCGGCTGTGGTACTCCGTGTAGGAACGCATCACCTGCTCCGGCATCTGACTTGATGCCGCATTGTCCAGAAAAGCAAGCGGCTTGCCGTGGACGTGCCGGTTAAGGACCGGGAAGTCATCACGACACCGCTCGATATCAATGAATCCCGCCGCCGTGTCTGCTGCGGATGCTTTAATGGTTGCGGAACGGTCTGCCATCAGGCAAGTTCTTTGATGGATTTGCTTTCGCGTGTATATGCTTCCACTTCTTTGCCGAGCCGCTCCCGAATGGAGGGCACCGGAATGGACTCAATCACATCAAGGGCAAATCCGTAGGTTAGTATTTCTTTGGTCTGGGTTTCACGCAATCCCCTGGTTTGCAGGTAGAACACCTCGTCCTTGTCCAGCTGGCCGATGGTGGCCCCGTGGCTGCAGGAGACGTCGTCGGCAAAGATTTCCAGCTGCGGCTTGGCATAGGCCATGCCGGTGTTGGAGAGTTGCAGGTTCCGGTTCTCCTGGAACGCGTCGGTCTTCTGGGCGTCCTGACGGACAAAAATCTTGCCATTGAATACCGATGTGCCATGACCGTCAATGATACACTTGTGCAGCTGGTGGCTGGTGCAATTGGGCATGGTGTGATCCATCACACTGTGGGTATCAGAGAGCTGGTCGCCGTTGACCATCACCAGTCCGTCCAGCGTAGCATGGGTGTTCTCGTCGGTCAGCACGGCCTTCACATCGCTGCGTGAAAGTCGCGAACCAAGATGAACGGCATAGGATTTGTAATCGCTGTCACGGCTGATGTCAGCGGCCAGCCTGGAGATATGGTATGCCTTCTTGCTGTCACGCTGCAGTTTCACATGCGTCATATGCGAGTTCTCCGCCAGGGCGATCTCGGATACCGTACAATTGAAATACACATTATCGCCCAGCCCGATGTGATCTTCCACTACCGTCATTTCACTGGACTGGTCGCCCACGATCAGGCAGCGAGGGGTCATCACGTACTGCTCCGATTCATCTGTATTGATGAACAGAAGCTGGATGGGGTCGGCGATCTTGACGCCTTTGGGAACATAAATGAAAGCCCCGTCACGGAAAACAGCCGTATTGAACGGCACGAACGGATCATCCTCCCATCTGGCGTATTTGCCGAGATGATTGAGGGCAATCTCGTTACCTTCCGCAAGTACATCTGCCAGATTTGCTACAATCACACCTTCGGGCAGCCGGTCGGTTTTCGAAAGCTCCTCGTTGAACACCCCGTTCACAAAAGCGAGATGGTGATGCTCGGCTTCGGGATAGATATATGTGGCGGCGTCAGCAGGTATACTGGGTGTGCCGATGCTCTGCGCGGGAATGAAGGTCTGCTTGCTCAGTGATTTCAGGGAACAGTACTTCCACTCCTCGTGCCTCGTTGTAGGAAGCTCTTTTCCGGTAATCTCCCGCGCCGTTTCGCGCTGAAGCTCGGCCACCTTTTCATTAACAGGCTTTGCCGCTTCAAAACGATCCAGGAGCCGGTCCAGAAAGAGCGTTTCTTTTGCAATGTCTGCCATTATTTTGCCTCTCCATTTACTTCAGCGTTGGCAGTTACCCATTCGTATCCGTGTTCTTCCAACTCAAGGGCAAGTTCCTTTCCACCGGACTTGTGGATGCGGCCGTTGACCAGAACATGGACATGATCCGGGGTGATATAGTTAAGGATACGCTGGTAATGGGTCACCAGCAAAACGGCATTGTCCTTGCTGGCAAGCTTGTTGATCCCCTCCGATACAATGCGGAGCGCATCGATGTCAAGCCCGGAGTCGGTCTCGTCCAGCAGCGACAGCTTGGGATTGAGCACCGCCATCTGCAGGATTTCATTTCGTTTTTTCTCACCGCCGGAAAAGCCCACATTGACGTTTCTATCCAGCAGCTTCTGATCCATTTCCACAAGCTTGAGCTTATCGATGATGTAATCTTCAAATTCCAGGGGATCCAGCGGCTCCAGGCCTTTTCCTTTCTGTATTTCATTGTATGCCTCGCGCATGAGCATGGAATTGCTCACGCCGGGGATTTCCACCGGGTACTGGAATGCCATGAAGACACCCTTGCGGGCGCGCTCGTCGGGTTCCATCTCGATCAGGTCCTCGCCTTCATAGGTGATCTCACCCTGGGTAACTTCATAGGAGGGGTGTCCGGCGATGATCTTGGCCAGCGTGCTTTTGCCGCTGCCGTTGGGACCCATGATGGCGTGCACCTCACCCGCCTTTATTTCAAGATCGATGCCTTTGAGGATTTCCGTTCCTTCCACGTTTGCGTAGAGATTTTTAATTGTCAGCATGTACGTATTATCGTTTTTGGATGTCGTTTACTATTGAAAAAAAAATGAATCAGGCATTGCCAAAGGCCTCAGCGGGCGGGTTGCCGTAGTGCCGCAATCCTGCACCACGGGCCGCTGGTAAGGGCCGCTCGCAGCGGCCTCGCCTGGGTCCGCGCTTAGCCCACACTGCCTTCCAGTTTGATGCCCAGAAGCTTGATCGCTTCGACGGCAAATTCCATCGGCAGTTCCTTAAAGACCTCCTTGCAGAACCCGTTGATGATCAGGGAAACCGCATCCTCTTCATCAAGGCCGCGCTGCTGCAGGTAGAAGATCTGGTCTTCACCGATCTTGGACGTGGTAGCCTCATGCTCCACGCTGGAGGTGTTGTTGCCGGCTTCCAGATACGGGAACGTATGCGCACCGCACCGGTCGCCGATCAGCATGGAGTCACAGACCGAGTAGTTGCGGGAGTTTGCAGCCTTTGGGCTGATCTTTACCAGACCGCGATAACTGTTCTGTGAATTCCCTGCGGCAATGCCCTTGGAGATGATCGTGCTGTTGGTGTTTTTGCCCAGGTGGACCATCTTGGTGCCGGTGTCGGCCTCCATCATGTCGTTGGTAACCGCAACGGAATAGAACTCTCCAATAGAGTGGTCGCCTTTCATGATCACACTGGGATATTTCCAGGTGATGGCGGATCCGGTCTCGACCTGTGTCCAGGATATCTTTGAATAATCACCTTTGCAGAGACCGCGCTTGGTTACAAAGTTGTAAATGCCGCCAACGCCCTTTTCGTCGCCGGAGTACCAGTTCTGGACCGTGGAATACTTGATCTGTGCGCGATCGAGGGCCACGAGCTCAACCACGGCAGCATGCAGCTGGTTGCTGCTGAACATCGGTGCCGTACATCCTTCAAG
>SL_3KL_010_SEDDRAFT_10006119_pt1 | contig 10776 bp, 12 predicted proteins | sample SodLakKL_010_SED_2_FD_10381 | JGI IMG/M metagenome (IMG submission 10381)
GTGTATATATTCAAACCATATATGGATGGTTGATGTTAGTTCTACAGGATGTTTTTATTTTTTATTTTTATTATACCATTCTATCATTTTTTGCATATTTTTTGAAATTTCTTTTGCGGATGGTCTTTTTATTTCTGATCCTGTTACGTAGATTGGTATTGTTCTATATTCTCCTGGGGTTTTATTTTCAAAGTCTTTCATAATTGTTTTATGTATTTTTTTAATAATTTTTTCTGTAATTTCTGGTTTTTTGTCTATTATTTTTTTAGATTCTTTTAGATTTTGTATTTCTTTTATTTCGTCTAGTTTTTTTCCTTCTATGGAAAGATTTTCTTTAATTATTAAAGTTGCTTCTTGAAGATCAATGGTGTTTCCTTCAACAGATGCACTTCCTTGATAGTATCTTATATATTCATCTATATAAAATGATACATAGGTTTCTTTAAAATATTTTTTAAATATTTTTAGATTGTATTTTAGTTTTTCTAGTTCATATATTTGTGTTGGTTTTAAGTATTTTAAATCATATTTTTTTAAAATTTCTTTTATTTTTTTAAGAACCAATCTTTGTCTATGTTCTTTAAATATTTTTAAAAAATCAGTATCGTATTTTATTTTTTCTGGACTCATAAATGTAGTTATTGTTTTGTTGTTTGATTTTTCTTCAAGGTAGTAGTATTTTTTCTTATTTATCTTTTTTTTTGATATGTACATAAATGTATTTAACGCCGAAAAACATAAAATTGGTCTGTTTTGCTTTTTTAGGCGTTATTTATTCTTAGATAAATAATCATCAATTGCTCTTTTCAATGCTTCTGAAGAAAGATTAGAACAGTGCATCTTTATTGGTGGTAACCCACCTAATTGTTCAGCAACATCTTCTTTGGTTATTTTTTTTGCATCTTCTATTGTTTTTCCTTTTGCAATTTCTGTTATTATGGATGATGTTGCTATTGCGGCTGCACATCCAAGGGTTTTAAATTTAATTTCTTTTATATATTCTTTGTTTTCTTTTTTTTCAACTTTTATATAGATGTACATAATATCTCCACAGACTTTGTTACCTACTTTTCCAACACCGTCTGCCTCTTTTATTTCACCCATATTTTTAGGTCTAAAAAAATTATCCATTACTTTTTTTGAATATTCTACCATTTTTATCACAATTTATAGGGGATTCATTTCTCTTAATAATGAAATTATTTCTTTAATATTGGTTATTACATAGTCTATATCTTCTTCAGTTGTTTCTTTTCCTAAACTAAATCTAACAGATCCGTGTGAATCTTCTTGTTTTAGTCCGATTGCTGAAAGAACATGACTTGATTTAAGGGTGTTTGATGAGCATGCGGAGCCAGTTGATGCAAAGATGCCTCTATTATCAAGATGAAGTACAATTGATTCTCCTTCTGCATCTTTAAAAGTCACATTAATGTTATTACAAAGTCTTTTTTCTAAACTTCCATTGATTCTAACGTCTTTTATGTTTTTAAGTTCTTTTATCATTTTGTTTCTTAGTTTTGTCATATGTTCAATATCTTTTAAAGAAATTTCATTAATTGCTTCTCCAAAACCAACAATTCCTGAAACGTTTAAGGTTCCGCTTCTTATTCCTTCTTCGTGGTGTCCTCCATGAAACAGGGGTTCAACATTTAGGTAATCTTTTATAAGTAGTGCTCCGACTCCTTTTGGGCCATATATCTTGTGTGCGTTTATTGTTAATAGGTCTATATCTTCTTCTATAACATCTATTGGGACTTTTGTAAAGCTTTGACAGGCGTCACTATGCAGAATTGTTCCTTTTTGATGACATATTTGGCTTATTTTTTTCAAGTCTTGTATGGTTCCTATTTCGTTGTTGGCGTGTATTATGGAGACAAGTAGGGTTTCTTTTTTTATTTTTTTTTCAAGTTCTTCAAGGTTTACAAACCCTTCTTCATCTACTGATAAATAGGTTATTTCGTACCCTTGTTTTTCTAGCCACTTACATGTGTTTAAAACGCAATCGTGTTCTATTTTTGTTGTTATTATGTGCTTCTTTGATGGGTTTTTATACGCTAGTCCTTTTATTGCTAAATTATTGCTTTCTGTCCCACCTGAAGTAAACACCAACTTATGTTTTTTTGCATTTAGTTTGTTTTTTATATTTTTTCGTGTTTTTTCTACTGCTTCTTTTGCTTTTCTTCCTTGGCTATGAAGGCTTGATGGATTTCCATAACAATCACTAAAAAAAGGGTTCATTTTTTCATAAACTTTTTCTGAAACTGGCGTTGTTGCTGCATAGTCTAAATATATTTTTTTCATATTTTCTTCACATTTTTATTTTCTAAAACATAAATTGCACTTGATAAAAAAGATCCAATGATTGCTGTTATTAGTTGAATAACTCCCATTGTTAACAAAAANATTTGTGAAAAATTAAAAGCAAACACAAAAATAACGGCTACCAAAAATAACAAACCTGCTTTTGCAAAAGAGGTTTTTATACTTGATAGGTATGGGTTGTTTTTTTTGAAGATTACTTCTTGTTTATATATGTATATAAATAAAAGATTTGATATCCAAATAAATGGTATAAAATATAAAAGATGTGTTGTAAGGTTACTAAACAATATTCCTGTAGAATATACTCCTAGTGATGGCAAAAACACAATTGCTAATACATATTTGGCATCAAAATATTGTGCAGTTCTTATTAAGAAGAAATTTACTAAACTTCCAATCAGTATTTGTGGATGTCCAATAAGAAAAGGAACAAAAAAGGATAACAAACAATATACAAGAAATTCTGTTTGTTTAAAAATATTTTTATACAAATAATTATTTTTTAAATTAAATATGTTCATCTTCAACACCTTTTCTTACATTCTTTTTTACAAAAAGCGCTCATGTGTTTTTGTACGATGTCTAATAAAGGTTTTACTGTTTTTTTATTAAGATAGTATGTTTTTTTCGTACCTTTCTTTTTATAAAAAACAAAACTACAGTCATATAGTATTTTTAGATTATGACTTACTTTTGATTGTTCTTCTTTAACATCTTCACAGATTTCTTTTACGTATCTGTCTTTTTCGTAGAGTGAGAGAATTATTTTCCATCTTGTTTTATTGGATATGACGTTAAAGAAATATGACGTGCATTTCATATATACCTTATATATCAAAAATATTTAAAAACAAATGTTTTTGGAAAACTTTTCAAAATTATATTTATATTTGAATGGTTTATAAAGGTTTTATGTTTCTTTTTTTAGTGTGTGTCTATAAATGATTTCCAACAACTCCAAACTTCTATTCTATTTTCTCATAAACTAGTTCTTTTGCTTTTTTAAGATCTTTGTTTCTTAAGATATCAAATAGTCTTTCATAATCAAAGTCATCTTTTTTAACTTTACTAATAAGATCTAAAAAAAGTTCTTTTGAAATTTCAGAAACGTCTTTATTTTGTGATTTTAGTTCTCTTAGTTTTTGTATATTTTCTTTTATTGTTTTTTCTTGTAGTTTATTTCCAAAAGAAAGATAGGTTCCTGGGTAGTTTTTTTCAATAAGGTTAAGATCTAGTTCTTTTATTGTTTCTTTGTCTTCTAAAGTTCCTTTTAATATGATTCTTATAAGTGGTTTTTTAGGTAGGTCTTTTGCAAGAATATTTTCAATCGTTTCTTTTATTTTTTCTTCTACTTTTTTAATAGTTGTTTCTTTAAAAGAAATATTTTCATTAAAAAAAGGTCTTGTGTTTTTTATTGTTTCAAAAGTAATTTCTTTAGTTTTTGTATCTATAATAAAAAAACCTTTTTTTTGTTCTGTTTCTATTTTTTTTAATTGTGTGGCAATTGTTGAACCAGGCAACAAAAAAGTTGTTTTTTCATTAATTTTTTCTTTTGTTGACCAATGAAGGTGTCCGTTTGCAATTACATCAAATCCTTTTGGAAGGTTTGCTAAGGAAATTGTTGCTATCATGTCGTCTTCTACTGGCACGTATTCTTTTATTGTCTGATGTAGTAAAAGCATATTATAGTGTTCTTCTTTGGGTGTTGGCTTCCATTTCTCAAGAACGTCTTTTGCATATTTGTCTGGTATTCCACTCATTCCAAAGATACTTATTTTTTCTAGATCAAAAGATACGTGATCACAATGTAATAGTTTTAAAAAACCCATTTCTTCTAGAAGTTGTGCAGGACATTTATGGTCTTTTCCTTTTGTTTCATGATTTCCAATAATGGTTATCATTGGTATTTTTAAGATTCTTTCTTTTTGTTTAAGATTTATTTTGTTTTTTATTTCTACTTTGTTTAGTAGTTTTATGGCTTCGTATATTTCGTCTAAGGAAGGATCTTTTACATCAAACAAATCTCCACAACAAATTACCAAATCTACATCTTTTTCTTGTATTTGTTTAAAGGCTTGATCAAGATGTAAATAAGAATCCATTTCATATTCTGTTTTCCATTTATATCCAAGATGCCAATCACTAAAGATTATTATTTTCATAAATATTTATTGTTTGTTTGTTGTTATAAATGTTTTTGTAAAACCAATTCCTTTTTTAAGTTTTAGTTACCTATAATAAATATAGATGGTAGGTTTTGCCGAGGTGGCAGACCGGTTATGCATCCGCCTGCAGAGCGGAAGAACGGGGTTCGACTCCCTGCCTCGGCTTATTTTCTTATTTTTTATAGGTTTTGTGAATTAAACCGAAAAACAAAAAAACGATAGGTTTTTATTTATTTCGGGATTTAATATTTATTGTATTCTAGTGAAAGGTAAAAAAGTTATTTGGGAATTTTGATCTAGGTTTTAATTCTTTTTTAGTTTTTTTTCTTTTTTCTAGAATACGCTTATATTTCTATTTTTATTAAAAAAACTAAATTTTTTTTATATTCTCAACAATTCTATTTTTAATAATTTCAATCATTTCTTTTTTTTCCAACTTTATAAGATCTTCAAGTTCTTTATCAGTAAATAGTTTATTTATTGGAAATTCTATACTTTCTATGTTACTAATATCTTCATAACAAATATCAGAAAACAAAACTTTCTTTTTTTTAGGTTTTTCTTCTTCTTCTTCTTCAGAGGCTTCATATTTTAGTTTCTTATAATCAACATCCACAAGCTTTACACCATCAACACTACAGACTTCTGCTTTGTTTCCATTTACTTGTATAGTTGCGCCTGTATTTATTTCTTTACTTGCTGTTTTTGTATTAACCACACAAGGTTTATGAAGTTTTTGACAAACAACTGCTGCATGACAGATTGCACTTCCTTTATCTGTTACAACTGCTCTTGCTTTTTTAATATAGTTGTTCATTTCTATATTGGTCATCTCTGTAACAATGATTGAGTTTTCTGTAACCTTTAAAAGATCAGAACTATTATTAACAACAACAGCGAGTCCATTTGCAATTCCATTAGATGCAGAAACCCCTCTTAAAAGCACATCGCTTTTAAATCCACTTATTTTTTGTTGATATTCTTCTTTTTTTATATTATTTTTATATAGTGGTTCTGTATTTAGAACAAATATATCTTTTTTTTTAATAACCCATTCAATTTTTTGTGGAACGCCAAAGCAGGTTTCTATTTTTTTTGCAAGGGTTGTTAGATCTTTTAGTGCTAGCTTATCAAGTTTTTCTTGCTCTTTTTCTTTTTTAGAAAGTTCTTGTTTTTTTGTAGCTCCTACAACTCTAACATATTGCCATTCTTGTATTGCTGGTTGTTTATTTATTATTGTTCCTGCTTTTTTATTTATTTCATAATGATCGGGTGTCATTTCTTTAAGTAATAAACGTCCACCAAATCCATAAACTGCTTCAATAACACAATTGTTTCTTTCGTTTTGATTTTTGCTTGTTAACAGTATTCCTGATGTTTTTGCAATCACCATTTGTTGTACAATTACTGCAACACTAAAATCATTTATGTTTAGTTGTTTATCTTTTAACATCAACAAAACATCTTTTGAAAATAAACTAGCCCAACATTCTTTAACATTCCCAATAATTAGATCTAGTCCTTTAATATTTAGGTTTCCTGCTTCTTCTTCTATTTCTTTTGCAAGTTCTTTATTTTTTTCAGTTGAGATTATAGAGGATCTGATTGCTACAAATTCGTTATTTTTACTATTTAGCCAACCAATAGATCTTTCTCCAAGTTTTGCGTATGCTTTTGCTAGTTCGTTTTTAAAGTCTTCTGTGATTTTTCCTGAAAATATTGTATGTCTTATAATATCTGTTTTTTCTTTAAAGTCTAGTGGGTCTTTAAAGTTTATGTTTTTTATTATTTCGTATATTTCTTCTTTAAGATTATTTTTTTGTAAAAAATCAAAATAGGCTGTGTTGGTTATTACAAACCCTCTAGGCACAGGTATTCTAGCGTTTGCTAGTTCTGCTATCCTTGTTGCTTTTCTACCAACTAGTTTTTCATCAAGGCCTGTTAAATTTTTAAATGAAATTATGTTTTTTGTATCCATGGTTTTTCTTTTTTACAATCTTATTAAAAAAAGATGGTTTCTAACTATATATATATTAGTTAGGTTTTTATAGGTTTATGTATTTTTTTAGGTTTTGGTCTACTGGCCACTACCCCTTCCAAAACGAACACCCTTTATAAAAACAATATTTATATATAAACTAAAAATTTATTCAAAAGAAAGGAGTGTGTTATTTTTATGAAAGAAGAAAAAAATATTGAAGAAGAAGTTTTAGAAACCTCAGAAGAAACAAACGAAGAAGAGGTTTTAGAAACTCCAGAAGAAACAAACGAAGAAGAGGTTTTAGAAACTCCAGAAAAAAAAGCACCAAAGATGATGATTACAGATCTTCCTGGTATTGGTCCAACTTCTGCTGAAAAGTTAGTTGGTTCTGGATACGATTCTTTAGAATCTATTGCTGTGGCGTCTCCAATGGAGCTTGTTGCTGTTGCAAGTATAGGTGAAGGGACGGCTATAAAGGCAATAAAGGCTGCAAGAGATTCATTAGAGATGGGTTTTGAACCAGCAGAAAAGATTTTAGAAAGAAGAAAAAGTATTAATAAGTTATCTACTGGTGCAAAAACTTTAGATGATGTTTTAGGTGGAGGCATAGAATCTCAATCAATTACAGAAGTATATGGTAAGTTTGCATCTGGTAAAAGTCAATGGTGTTTTCAATTATGTGTTATGTCTCAATTACCTAAAGCTCAAGGTGGTTTAGATGGAAATGTTCTTTATATAGATACAGAGAACTCTTTTAGACCTGAAAGAATAGCAGAGATTGCAAAATATAAAGGCTTAGATGCTGAAAAAGTTATGAAAAACATTTTTGTTGCAAGAGCATACAACAGTAACCATCAAATGTTGCTTGCAGATAAAGCAGCAGACATAATTAAAGAAAAAAACATAAAATTATTTATTGTTGATTCCTTAACAAGTCAGTTTCGTTCTGAGTTTGTTGGAAGAGGACAACTTTCTGATAGACAACAAAAACTAAATTCACATATGAGGCTTTTACAGAAAGTTGCTGAGCTTTATAACATCGTTGTTTTTGTTACAAACCAAGTAATGTCTAGACCAGACATCTTGTTTGGAGATCCAACAGACGCGATTGGTGGAAATGTTGTTAAGCATGCTTCAAAAACAAGAGTTTATTTAAGAAAAGGAACTGGTTCAAAGAGAATTGCAAAGCTTGTTGACTCTCCGTTTTTACCTGATGGAGAAGCAGTTTATAATGTTACAAATAACGGGATTGTTGATTAATTTTTTAATAGACGAAAGATTAATTAATAACGTTATTGTATATATTTTTAGGTGTGTTTAAAAGACTTATTTATAAAAACAGACATAAATATTGTTAGCGATTCAGAACTTAAGAAAAGAAATCTTTCAGAAGAAAAAGATTTAGTTAGAAGAATGTTAGAAATTCATTTTAAAAAGTATTCTTTTTTACCTGACGCCGACATTATTATTTATAAAAAAGATCAAGAAAAAATAAAGATTTACTGTATATTGTCAGTAAAAAATTCTTTTAGAGAACGAGGTTTTGAAACAACATACTGGAAATTAAAACTCACACAAAATGCAATTACAAAACACATTAAAGTTTTTATGATCACACCAGATAAAGATGATGAAATAAATTCTGTTGAAGGAATACACGGTCCTCGAAAAACAAGAGTTGTTCTTGAACACGAGTTAGATAGTATTTATATTGCAAAAGACGTTTTTGAAAAAACAAAAAAAGTTAAACAAATTGATGATCTTTTTACAGATATTTTAAAATTGGTTGAAAAAAATGTATGTAAATAGTTTTATAAATAAAATAATTACCGGAGATGCAATAGATATACTTAAAAAAATTCCAAATAATTCTGTTCATTTAATAATCACTTCTCCTCCATATAATGTTGGTAAAAATTATGATCATCATGATGATAATCTAGAATATGATAAATATCTGGATTGGTTAAATAATGTTTGGCAAGAAGTTAATAGAGTTCTGGTCTTAGGGGGCTGATTTTGTTTAAATATTGCGCCAACAGGAATAAGTGATTTTATTTCTATTCATCATGATTTTACAAATCAATTAAGAAAAATTGGATTGAAATTTAGAACTGAAATTATATGGTATAAACAAACAATGTTAAAAAGAACAGCATGGGGTAGTTGGAAAAGTCCTTCAAATCCTCATATTATCCCATCTTGGGAATATTTGTTGATTTTTAGTAAAGGTAAAAAAAAATTAGACGGAAATGCTAAAGATATAGATATTACTGCAGAGGAATTTAAGGAGTATTCTGATGGTTTTTGGAAAATTTCTCCAGAAGTTAAAAGAAATGGTCATCCAGCACCATTTCCACAAGAATTAATCTATCGTCTTATAAAATTTTATTTTTATAAAAACCAAACAGTCTTAGATATGTTTGGTGGTACAGGCACAGTAGCTGTTGTTGCAATGAAAACTCAAAGAAAATTTATTCATATTGATATTTCTGAAGAATATAATAAAACTGCAAAAGAAAGATTAAATAAAGCAATTAAAAATCCAAAACAAATTTCTATTAAGTATTTTTGATGTTTTTTTTCATTTTTCAAACCATCTTGTTTTTATTAGTTTTTGTTATTATTTATTTATAGACCTTTTTTGGTGATATTATGATTTCTCAGAAAGAAAAACTTAAACAAATGTACAAAGAAGTAAAAGAAAAAAACATAAAATTTATAGTGATGACTGGCGGTGTTCTTTCTGGGCTTGGTAAAGGGGTTGCTCTTGCTAGTATAGGCTCTTTAATATCAAATGATCTTAAAAAAGTACCCATAAAGTGTGATGGGTATCTTAATTATGATCCTGGCACTTTAAATCCTGTAGAACATGGAGAAGTCTTTGTTCTTGATGATGGTTCTGAAGTGGATATGGATTTTGGTCATTATGAGCGTTTCTTAAACATAACTTGTAATGGAAAGCAAAATCTAACTATGGGCAAGATATACAAAGACATAATAGATTTAGAAAGAGAAGGCAAGTTTCTTGGAAAAACTGTTCAGTTAATTCCTGATGTCACTAATTTTATTCAACAGTCAATTTTTTCAATTGCTCTTTCTCAAAAAGCAGATGTTGTTCTTTTAGAGATTGGAGGTACTATAGGTGATATAGAAAACGAGCTTTATTTTTTTGCAGTTAAAGAAATGGCCAGATATCTTAAGTCAAATATTTTTAATGTTCATTTAACTTATGTTCCTGAGATATTAGGTGGTGAACAAAAGACAAAACCAGCACAAACTAGTTTAGAAAAAGTATTTCATAGAGGGTTACAACCAGACGTGGTTCTTTGTAGATCTAAAAAAAGAATAGATGCTTCTTGTGAAGATAAGTTAGGTGTTTTTTCTGGTTTGTCTTCTGACAAAATCATCTCTGCAGAAGATGTAAAAAACATATATGAAATTCCATTAAATTTTAAAAAACAAAATCTTGACGATATTGTTTGTGATAGTTTACAAGTTCCAAAAAACCAAGATTTTGATGTGTTTAAAGAAAAGGTAGAAAAAATAACAACCAACCACAAAAACTCAAAAATAAAAACTATTGGAATTTGTGGAAAATATACAAAAATTAATGATTCTTATGCTTCTGTTATTGAAGCCATAAACCACGCATCAACTTTTTTTGATACCAAAACAATTGTCAAATGTATAGATACAGAGAACGTAGATTCAGAAACTTTAGAACAAATAGATGGTTTCATTGTTCCTGGTGGTTTTGGAAATAGAGGTGTTGATGGAAAAATAAACATTATTAAGTACGCAAGAGAAAATAAAAAGCCTTTTTTAGGTTTATGTTATGGTTTACAGTTAGCAATTATTGAGTATGCAAAAAACGTACTTAACATAAAAGAGTGTAATTCAACAGAAATTGATTCTAAAACTCCAAATCCTATTATTAAAATTCTACCAAACCAAGATTTAAATCTGCTTGGTGGTACTATGAGATTAGGTGCATATGAGGCTTGTTTGTTAAAAGGTTCTAAAGTTTTTTCTCTTTATAACTCTGACAAAGTCTCTGAAAGACACAGACATAGATATGAGGTAAATCCTGAATACCACAAACATTTAGAAGATGATCACTTTGTTGTTTCTGGAAAAAGTCCTGATGGTTNTTTAGTTGAGTTTATAGAACTTAAAGATCATCCTTTTTTTGTTGCCACTCAAAGTCATCCAGAGCTTAAGTCAAGGATTGTTAATGCGCATCCTTTGTTTGTTGGTTTTTTAAAAGCAGTAAATCTTTAGTTTCTTTTAAGACTTATTTCT
>SL_3KL_010_SEDDRAFT_10006120_pt1 | contig 10774 bp, 5 predicted proteins | sample SodLakKL_010_SED_2_FD_10381 | JGI IMG/M metagenome (IMG submission 10381)
GATACAACGTCACCGGATTCACTTCTGCGAAAATTTGCAGAGGCATTTGCCAATAAAAGCAATTCATCTCTGGAAGTGGAACTAAAGCGCTATGGATTGTGGGAACTGTTCTGGGATGAGGTTGGCCGTCACTATGGCTATGAACAGAAGGATCCGGGAATCTATGGGTTCCTGCTGGATGCATTCCGAATGAATTTCAAACCATTGGCAGACCAATCATCATTGAATGCCGAAACCCGCGTAATGCTCTCGGCATGGAAAGACACGCTTTCGTTTCAGGAAGCCTTCCGAACCCTGTCCAGCCGAATCCAAAAAGACCTGAACATTGAATCAGTACTTAACTCGGTCGCCTTGGACGAGATTCTCCATGATGATGTATTTGATCTGATCGATCGTCGTATCATCCACGAACTGGTACGAGGAATGGTCGATGAAAGTCTGGATTCAAAGAGACTTGAATCAGCCATCAAGACCCGGGAGTTTACTTACTGGTATGACCTCTATCGTCCGTTTTACGAAGCCCTCAATGCCGGGCATCACATGCTTGAGGCCATTCGGAGTCAGGAAAAGATCGAAATAACGGACCTCGCAGACGGAATACGCCGCTACACCGGAGAATGGTTCCGGATCGACCAATATTACCGTCGCTTCATAGAGTGGTACCGGGCAACCGGTCAGAACAGTGTGCTCAATCCACTGAATATCCTGATAAACAAAGCGTACAGCAATACCTGGTTGTTAAACTTGAGTGATTCCTGGCAGCGAGCCATGGATGACTCAGGTAAATGGAGCCATGGTACCAGGAAATTGACCTCATTCTATCGGGAAGAGGTGCAACCATACCTGTCTAAGAAAATTCGTGTATTCGTGATCATTTCGGATGCACTACGCTACGAGTGCGGGGAATCACTGCATCAGATCATGCAGAAGGAGAACCGGTTCGACAGCTCCCTTGATTTCAGGATCACCGCTCTGCCATCCTATACACAACTTGGGATGGCCTCCCTGTTACCCCACCAGAAGCTGGCCTTTGGCAAGAGTGACGATGTCCTGGCTGATGGTTTGAGTACTGTCGGACTTCAGCGCAGGAGTAAGGTTTTGGCAGAACATTCCGGTGTCAATGCCACAGCCGTTTCAGCGGAACAGCTGATGAAACTGAACACCAAAAGTGAAGAGGCAAGGTCTTTGGTTTCCAGCCACGAATTGATCTATGTCTATCACGACCGAATTGACAGCACCGGGGATGATACCGCAAGNGAAAANTTGGTAATCGAAGCGGCNCGGGATGAAATCGAATTCCTTGTCAAGCTGGTCAAGAAGATTTCCAACCTGGGTGTTTACCACATACTTGTAACGGCGGATCACGGATTTGTATACCAGAATGAGCCGCTGGATGAAAGTGATTTTGCCGATGCTCAGATTGAAGGGGATATCATCAAAAGCAATAGAAGGTTCGTCTTGGGGCGGAATCTGCGTCATAAAGCCAATGTGAGTTCGTGGTCGGCTCAGGATTTCGGGATTGAAGGAGATGTTCAGATTCTTATCCCCAAGAGCATCAATCGCCTGCGGCGGCAAGGATCCGGATCCCGATATGTCCACGGCGGGGCAACGCTGCAAGAAATAACCGTTCCGGTTGTACGGATAAAAAAACTCCGCGAAGATACCGTTGAAAAAGTGGATGTGGATGTCCTTAACAAGCACAACAACCTGATAAGCACCAATCTGCACCGGGTGCGCTTCTATCAGCAGTCACCGGTTTCCGAGACGGTTGCCGGCCGTTCGATCAAGGCACAGTTCAAGGCCAAAGATGGAACGCTACTAAGCGATGTATGGACCTGGACTTTCAACTCTGATTCAAAAAATGCAGCAGATCGCGAATTTGAGCACCGGTTCCAGCTTTCTGCCAAGGCAAGCACCGAGTACAAGAATCAAACCATTTACCTGGAGATGGAGGAACAGATCGAGGGGACAAACAGCTGGGTCCCCTACCGGAAATATCCCTTTACGATAAATATTTCCTTTGCCCGGGATTTTGATGATTTTTAAAAGAAAGGCCATGCTATGAAAGAACTTGATGTAAAGGTTAATGAGCAGTTTGCCGGGAAGGTAGTCCGCAAGGACCTTACGAATCTGATCAAGGGTAATGCGAGCATCCCGGCATACGTGCTGGAGTATTTACTTGGCCAGTACTGTGCTACCGATGATGAGGAAACCATAAAGCAGGGAGTAGAAACCGTAAAAGATATCATCGCAAAGCATTTTGTACACCGGGACGAGGCGCAGGCAATCAAATCAACCGTGCGTGAAAAGGGTTCGCACCGAATCATAGACAAAGTATCGGTTCGCCTGAATGACAAAAAGGATATCTATGAAGCGTCATTTGATAACCTTGGGCTGAAAAAAGTGCCTATCGGGGATCGGTTTATCAAAAAACATCCAAAGTTGTTGTCAGAAGGTGTCTGGTGCATCATCACACTGGGATACCAGGTCAGTGACGAGCGGGATACCCTGCCCTGGGTGATCGAACAGCTTAAGCCCATACAGATATCGGGCGTGGATGTGGATGAGTACAAGGAGGTCCGTAAGAACTTTACAAAAGACGAGTGGATGGATCTGTTGATGCAATCCATCGGCCTGAATCCGGAGGTGTTTTCCAACCGGTCAAAACTGCTGCAGCTGACCCGACTGGTCCCGTTTGCTGAAAAGAATTACAACCTGATCGAGCTGGGTCCAAAAGGAACCGGGAAAAGCCATTTGTATTCCGAACTGTCACCGCATGGTATCCTGATTTCCGGGGGTGAGGTTTCCAAGGCCAAACTGTTTGTCAACAACAGCACCGGGGACATCGGACTGGTAGGTTATTGGGACGTGGTTGCCTATGATGAATTTGCCGGTAAAAGCAAGAAAGTGGACCGGGCACTGGTTGACATCCTGAAGAATTACATGGCCAACAAATCCTTCTCCCGTGGGACGCATGTGTACCAGGCCGAGGCGTCCATGGTCTATGTTGGCAACACCGACCACTCTGTGCCCTATATGCTGAAGCACTCGGATCTTTTTGATGCATTGCCAAAAGATTACTACGATTCCGCCTTTTTGGATCGTGTGCACTGCTACCTTCCTGGATGGGAGGTCCAGAAGCTGCGCAATGAGATGTTCACCACTGATTACGGTTTTGTGGTTGATTATGTAGCTGAGATCCTGAAGGACTTACGAAAGGAAGATTATATGCAATCCTACAGGAAGTATTTTGACCTCTCGGATAGCATCACGACCCGGGACAGGGTATCCATCGAGAAGACCTTCTCAGGCCTGGTAAAGGTGATTTTCCCCCATGGTGAGTTTGATGAAGATGATGCCAGGGAGTTGCTTGATTTTGCCATTGAGTGCCGCAAAAGGGTGAAGGATCAGTTGCGGAAAATGGATGAGACATTCAATGACGAGGTGGTGAAGTTTGAGTATAAAAGCAAGGCAGGTAAAAAGTTCCGGATTGAAACTCTGGAAGTCATTGAAAACGGTGATTACAAGCTGGATATCCCGCCAGGAGGATTATTTGATGCTATTGAGTCCGACGGCAAAGGTGATGAGCCATCGCTCTTGACTTCTGATGAGGCTACAGGAGAAGGCACGAAACCAGCGACTGATTCCGGAGAAAGCGGTGGTACGGTTACGCAGACTGCGCCTGTGGATCCTGCGAAAAAAACGGCAATTGAGGATAAGCCGGTCGCCGGACAAAAAGTCATACGTGAAAATCAAACCGGTGTCAGCTATAAAAAACTATTTGGTCCCTATCTGCAAGGAGCATCCAGGATCACGGTTACTGACCCCTATATTCGATTACCGTATCAGCTCAGGAATTTCATGGAGTTCGCCAGACTGGTAGCAGAGATAAAACAGCCGGATGAAGAGGTGGTAATCCATCTAAGAACTTATAACAACGAAGACTACCTGGAAGGCGCCAAGGACAAATTCTCAGAGATGCAGGAGTCACTGGAACCCATAGGGATATTCTTTACCTATGAGTTTGATGAGAACCTGCATGACCGGTCAATTGAGATTGACAACGGGTGGAAGATCATTCTCGGGCGTGGTATGGATATATACCAGAAAACCGGTGGCTGGCACGACATAGCCGAGCACTATCAGGAGGTGCGGCTTTGCAAAGGATGTGAGATTACCTACTTGAGGAAGGAATGACGATGGGCATAATGGGGACATGACAAAATGTCGACTTGGTTATCTTCTGATAAACCATTGAAACGCAACTGTTATGTTGAAATTTCTTATCTGGCTGTTCTTATTGATTTATGTATCGACATATAGCCTCGAATCGGGTTTATTACTGATAGTTGTAAGTTTTTTGGTTTGGGTAAAATTAAGAAGTCGAAAAAGAAAGTTGTTAAAGACCAAACGGTTAAAGAGAGAAGAAAAAATTGCTGACTTGCATTTTGAAAGTCATTTGAAGATGAGTTATGTCATTCGGCCGCATATGTTACCGATCTTTATTGGTATCAGCAGAATTAATAAAGTTGAACTGTTAAAGGACACGATTGAAATCACAAAAATTGATGGCAAGAAGACATCTCTTACTCATAGCAAAACCATATCGATCGAATTGCAAGAGGGCATCTTTTCAACGAAGAAAATAGTTATTGATTCAACCATCTGTGAACCGATAACGATTCCTTATTTGAAGGACAGGGAAGCAAGCTCTTTTGTTGTTGAAGCCGGGAAGCGTCTTGAATCAGCGCATGGAAAGCTCAGAAGGGAAATAGCAAAGAAAAAAGATGATATCGATGAGGTCTATGGGGAAGCGTTGAAAATTTACAATGGGGACCAATATGTGAATAATAGATCTGTTAGTAATTGGCAGAATAAAAATTACGAGATAAATAATTTCTTGACAGGAGTTAAGCACATTGACGTTCAAGATGACAACTTGAAGGATCGAATCACCCTTTGCCTAAGGCTATTTGAACCAAATAGTTTATTCATACCTGTCAGAAATAAGAAGTGGGTCACAAATGAAATTAAGGAAAATGACAAATGGTTTTGTAGCATTGACAAATTTCCTTTAACTGAACAACAGAAAGAGGCAGTAGTTCGAGATGAAGATGCATGTTTGGTTGTAGCTGGTGCCGGAACAGGCAAGACTGCCACGGTTGTGGCAAAGGTAGGTTATCTGCTAAAAATAAAACATGTTAAACCTGAACAGATACTTGTATTGGCTTTTGCAAGGAAAGCAAGAGAAGAGCTTGAAGATCGAATCCAAAATCGCTTCGGTGAAACACTTGAAATAAGAACGTTTCACAGCCTTGGCAAGGAAATACTGGACAATTGTAAAGGTTATAAAAGTACGGTATCAAAAATCGCATCTGATAAAGGTATTTCTGAACGGATCCATCAAGATATTTTGGAAGAACTGTTCACGGTGAAAAAGCTGCGAAGCAAGATCTTGATCTTTTTCGCCTACTATTTAAAGCCTTACAAGAGCGAGTTCGCTTTCAACAGTTTGAAGGAATACAACAGGTTCAGAAAGAACCAGGAACTTGTGACATTGAAGAAAGAAACCGTTAAAAGTCAGGAGGAATTGACCATAGCCAATTGGTTATTTGCAAACGGGGTAGTTTATGAATACGAAGCACCTTACAAGCATGAGATGACTGCAGATTCATCTCATCAACAGTATACTCCGGACTTCTATCTTCCAGAGTACGATATTTACATCGAACATTTTGGCATTGACAGAAAGGGTGATACGGCACCATTTGTCAATAGGGAGAAATACAATAGTGATCTTGAATGGAAAAGACGTTTACACCGTCAAAAAAGAACGGTTCTCATTGAGACATTTACTTACGACCGGATGGAGGGACAACTGGTAAGTCGCCTTGAGAAAAAGCTTCGAGCAAAAAAAGTAAAATTCGCACCCCTCAGTACTGAAGAACTAAAAAAGTCATTGAAAGAACTTGGAAATATAAGACCTGTTTCCAGGCTTTTTGAAACCTTCCTCGGGTTGTACAAATCCAGCCAGATAACGCTGGATGAATTGCGACAAAGAGCAGCTGAAAGGGACGACCCGATCAGAACAAGTGCTTTTCTTGACCTGTTTGAGTATTACTATGAACAATATCATAGCATTCTTGAAAGAGACAAGACCATTGATTTTAATGACATGATAAAGACAGCCACTGATTTGGTAACCACGGGCCAATACAGTGCTCGTTTCTCCTACTATATAGTTGATGAGTTTCAGGATATCTCAAAAGGCCGGGCTGCACTTTTAAAAGCCATGGTGGATCAGGCAGAAGATCCCCGGCTTTTTGCGGTTGGTGACGATTGGCAGTCGATTTTCAGATTCAATGGAGCGGATATTGGAATTATGACCAACTTTGGTGAGTACTTTGACACCCATCATAAAGCAGTTCTGGATAAAACTTTTCGATTCAACGATAAGATACTGGAGGCCAGTTCTCGTTTCATTTCTTCGAACCCAAACCAGATCAGAAAAAGCCTTAAATCACCCAGAAGGTCAACAAAACCACGAATTACCATTTTTCCGGGCCGTGAGGCTGACAGATTCGACTATCTTAAACAAATACTTGCAAAAATCAACGATTCAAAGCATGATGCAACCGTTTTGATCCTTGCCAGGAATAACAGTTCCATCAATAACCTTCCCAAAAACTTACAGAACCAGTTTGATTCATTGGAAATAAAGACGAGCACGATTCATAGTGCCAAGGGGCTTGAGGCAGATTATGTGATACTGCACGATGTAAAATCAGGGAAAAATGGCATACCATCTGAAATGTCTGATGACCCTGTTCTCGAGCTGCTGCTTGCTGCGGATCATGATTTTCCAAATTCTGAGGAAAGAAGGCTTTTTTATGTTGCCATGACAAGGGCCAGAGACCATGTTTTCATTTTAAGTGATATAGTGGAACAATCTGGTTTTGTCGATGAGCTCATGGGGAGTGGGTATGAAAAGTATGTGCGAATTCATAAACGTAAATTTGACAATGCTTTATGTCCGAAATGCGATGGTAATATATTACAACGCAACGGCAGGTTTGGCGTGTTTTGGAGCTGTGAGTTTTATCCATATTGCGATGGAAAGCTGAATCTTTGTCCAGAATGCAATGAGGGGGCACTTGTAAATAAAGACCTTGAGCACAGGTGTAATAACATTGAATGTGGTAACATTTCAGCGACATGTCCACGTTGCCAGACTGGTTTTCTCCTTTTAAAAAATGGTAAACATGGCGAATTCTGGAGTTGCAATACTTTTCCTAAGTGCAGGTATTCCCGTGACAAGGATATGAACTTGCAAGAAGTAGGTCGAAAAGCAGATTAATTAATTTTACGGCACGCTTTTAAATCCGGAACCATATGCTGCAGGTAGAGGTAAAATCAATTATTAAATGTCACATACTGAAGTAAAAAATGCCATCGAAGTATGCTTCAACCAGTAAGAATCTTTACGAGCCTCAAGGAAAGTGGCTTATCCGTGAACATCAGGCAAAATTCATTTTTGACACAATGTATTTTTTTAATTCACATTTACTATTCATTAAATAATTTGTATCTTTAAGAACTGTGAATATAACATTTGCCCAAAAAAAGCTTAAAAAGGAAGCTAATAATGACAGATTGCTGCACAGAAGGCATGGAAAGGAACGCGCCAATAAGTTGCTACTTAGACTAAGTCAACTTCGTGATGCAGTAACACTTGAAGATGTCCGCTATTTGCCGGGAAAATTCCATGAATTGACTGAGAATAGAAAAGGCCAGTGGGCATGTGATCTTGATCAGCCATACCGCTTAGTTTTTCGTCCCCACGAGAATCCAATACCAATAAGCAGTTCTGGTGCATACATCTGGAAGGAAATTAAAGGAGTTGAAGTAATTGAGATTATCAATTACCACAAGGAGAAATAATATGACCAAATCAAATCAATATTTTCCGGAGACAGTTCCTCATCCAGGAGCAACACTCAAAGAAAAGTTAGGTGAGTTAGAAATAGGACCAAAAGAATTTGCGATTAAAACAGGAAAGCCAGAGCAAACAATTTCAAAAATTCTGAATAATCAAAGCAGCATAACTGGAGAAATGGCTGTAAAGTTTGAAAAAGTGCTTAAAATTCCAGCTCACTTCTGGCTAAATAACCAAAGCAGATACGATGAATATATTTCTCGTTTGAAGTTCGAAAAGGAAATTCAGTGTGCTGAAGAATGGGCAAGGAAATTTCCCATAAGGGAAATGGTTGACCATGGATGGATACAAGCAGACAGGACTATCAAGAGCAGAGTTATTGCATTATTTAGCTTTTTTTCAATTGCTAATAAAAAGGCTTGGGAAAGATACTACCTGAAACAAGATTTGAAAGTCTCATTTCGAATCTCATTGTCTCATGCAAACAACCCATACGCTCTTTCGGCATGGTTGAGGAAAGGGGAGATTCTGGCGAGTGATATTGACGCACCAGAATTTGATAAAAATGCTCTGAAATCTAAACTGTCACAACTTAAGGATTTGATGGCGGAGCAACCCGATGACTTTTTTGATAAAATTAAGAAATACTGCCTTGAAGCGGGTCTAAAGGTGATTTATACACCTAAATTGCCAAAAGCACCAATTAGCGGTTCAACTCGCTGGCTCCTGAATAATCCAGTTATTCAGTTGACTAATAGGTATAAAAGAAATGATATCTTCTGGTTTACATTCTTTCATGAATTAGGGCATGTTCTACTTCATGGAAAGAAAGATATTTTTTTGGAGAATATTGACTATTCAGGTAAAGACTTAGATAAAGAGAAAGAGGCCGATAATTTTGCTATAAGATGGACTTTTACAAAAGAAGAGGAAAATGAGTTGTTGAAGAAGACTCATATTAATGAAAATGAGATATATCACTTTGCAAAAGAGTGCAATACTCATCCAGCAATGATAATCGGTCGTTTGCAAAAAAGGGGGATCATTTCTTATCAAATGGGCCAGAATTTCATTCAAAAAATTGAAATAAGTAATAATTAATTCCAAAAATATCTTAAAAACGGACAATTTTTCTGAGCTGATCTTCTATCTGTATCCATCCTGTATTCAGATCAACGGTTCTGATTTCAATAGGGTGCTGTTCAAAATTGTAACGCAAATCTAAAGAATGACTGACTGTGGGGTAAATTAGGATGCCCCGTGTCCGTTGTCTTTTGCTTGATCCATCTCTTTGGTTCAAGAGGTAGCTGAACAGCTGATATAAGTTTCCGGTTTGGATTTTTTTACTGCCATGTTGCCCTGCGAGGGATTCCCGGTAATATTTAGCGTCAATGATGATTACCTCCTGGTCGTTTTCAATAGTGATGTCAGTCTCCATTCGAGGCAGATACTCAGAGTCGGCATCATTCACAGATTCTAATTGCCATTTGATATGGGGTTTGCCAACAGACCATGATGGGTACTCAATCCTGTAGAAATTGTAAAGAAAGGCTTCAAATAAACTGGCCATTTTCCTTTCATCTCTTGTAAAGTCAGCAAATTGCCACTCACCGGGCTTTTCTGTCGGAAGGCTGTTTTCGTAGATGAGCTGACAGACATTAATCAGGAAAGAATAAAAACGGTTGTTCCTGTGAATCCTGACTTGTTTAAACAACTTGTGGCTGAGTTCGAGAGTCTGAATATCCGGCATCATTCGAATTAATGATACAACATCCGCCTTGTGACTCTCAGCAAGTTCAGGGGCTTTTAATAAGGTTCTGAGAGTAGTTAGTAAGATTTGATTTGTGATGATATCGATCGAAAACTCATCTACGCTGCATATTGTTCGTTGTTTGAGATACAGGCCTGATTTATATGTTTCGCTGATCTCTATTTTGCCCTTGACGCCGGGTACCTCTATTGATTCATTGACATACGCTTTATCGATGCCACGTTTGAGAAGTATTCGGGTTCCATTAATCAATACCCGGGCAAAGAGATCCAGCAGTCGAGCCTGATCTTTCGCTGACACCTGAACCCTGTCCGCCTCATCGAGCTTGTTCCAGGCATAGCAGAGTAAATAGTAAATATTTTCAATTGGGATCTGCATGGCCCTCCAGAAGATCATTCACAAGCTTGTCAACTCTTTGCTGATCATCAAACCAGATTTCTTCAAGCATGGGTTTTATTTCATGATCAATTACATCGGTATACCACTGAATTTCATTTTGGCCTGGTTCATAGGAGCAAAAGTAACTGTGACCAATTTGAAATCCCGCTCCAAGGTTTGCATCCTTTGATATCTCGTGATTCAGATTTTGTACCCTGTAGCAGATGTGGCTGATCAAATTGCCGGACACCCCCAGTTCCTTTAATAATGATTTGAAATTATGATCAAAGACGGGAACCAGATTTATAAATGAGAATCTTCTTCTCAAGGCATAATCTACTATTGCAAGGGACCGGTCTGCCGTATTCATGGTGCCAATAATGTGTACATTCTCGGGTACAAAGAAAAAGTCAAGATCATCATCAGAGTAGGTTAATTTAAGAGAGTGTTTTTTATCTCTTTTGTCCGGCTCTATTAGCATGAGCAACTCACCAAATATCTTGCTGAGATTGCCGCGGTTGATTTCGTCTATAATGAAAAAGAACTTTCGCTTTGGATGAGCGTGGGCTTTCTGGCAGAAGTTGTAGAAAACACCGTTCTTCAGAATAAAACCGCCCTTCTTGCTCGGACGTAATCCCTGGATGAAGTCCTCGTAACTGTAGGACTGATGAAATTGTACCATCTCGATG
>SL_3KL_010_SEDDRAFT_10006121_pt1 | contig 10773 bp, 11 predicted proteins | sample SodLakKL_010_SED_2_FD_10381 | JGI IMG/M metagenome (IMG submission 10381)
GGGCCGGCCACGAGCTGCATGCACACGTTGATGCCGCGATCGACCAGGTCGCGCGCCACATGGGTGTAGTTCGACGAGACGTAACGGCGCTGCATCAGCGGCCGGCCAAGCGCGACGCCGGACTGGAAGTAGAACTCGGTAACCGTCACGTTGTCCGGCACCGATTCGCTTTCCAGGTCGATCAGGTAGTCCAGGCGCGGATAGCCCTTGCCGAACAGCCGCTCGACGATCGGCCCCATCAGCCGCTCTTCCAGCCAGTGCTTTGGCTGCGGAATGTCCAGCGACAACGCGGTGACGATATCCAGTTGCATCGAGGCATCACGGCAGGCACGCTGATAGAAAGCATTGACCAGCCGATTGGGTTTGCCCAGTCCCAGCGGCAGCCCGACGACAAGATGCTTCCCCAAACGCTCGATCGCCTGGTCGACGACCGCCTCGTACGCTCGATCCATCATGCAATTGCCTCCCGCCTGAGCATTGGCCCTAAACTATCACCAAAATCCAGCGACACGCTTCGGCAATGACGAAAACAGATACGATCACCCCCTGCCTGTTGCTCGACACGGCGCGCATGACCCGCAACATCGAGCGCATGAGAACTCGCCTGCAGACACTGGGCGTGGCCTTGCGACCGCATGTCAAGACCTGCAAGAACGTTGACATTGCGCGACAGCTGACCGCCGGACAGCCCGGCGGCATCACCGTATCGACCCTGGCCGAGGCCGACTATTTCTTCGAGCACGGCATGACCGACATCCTCTACGCGGTCGGCATTGCACCGAGCAAGCTGCCGGCCGTGGCCGAGCGCATGGGGCGCGGCATGTCAATGCGCATCATCCTCGATCACCCGCAGACGGCAAGTGCGGTTGCCCGGGCAGCCGGCGAACTCGGCGCACGCTTTCGCGTGCTGGTCGAAATCGACGCCGACGGCGAACGTGCCGGACTGCGTGCCGATGCGCCCGAACTGCTCGAAATCGCCACCATCCTGGAGCGGGCCGGATGCCACGTCGACGGGGTGATGGTCCATGCCGGCGGCTCCTACCACTGCAACGACGCCGAAGGCATGCGGCGCATGGCCGAAACGGAACGGGCCAGCGCGGTCGAGGCCGCCGAACGGTTGCGTCAGGCCGGGCACGAGGCACCGATCGTCAGCGTCGGTTCGACGCCGACGGCCACGTTTGCCGCCGACCTGACAGGCGCGACCGAGGTCCGTGCCGGCGTCCACGTCTTTCAGGACCTGGTGCAGGCCGGGCTGGGCGTGTGCGAGATCGACGACATCGCGATCTCGGTGCTGACCGAAGTCATCGGACATCGGGTCGAAGACGGCAGGCTGCTGGTCGATGCGGGCTGGATGGCGCTGTCACGCGACCGCGGCACCGCCGACCAGTCCGTCGACCAGGGTTACGGCCTGGTCTGTGACGAGGCCGGACGGGTGCTTGACGACATCATCGTCACCGGCACCAACCAGGAACACGGCATCGTCGGCAAGCGTAATGGCTCATCGCTGAACCTCGGCGACTTTCCCGTCGGCACCCGCTTGCGTATCCTGCCCAACCACGCCTGCGCCGCCGCGGCCCAGCATGACGGCTACTGGATTGTCGACAACCCGGACCAGGCCCGGCGCTGGCTGCCCCGCTGCCGGGGCTGGTAAGCGGCACCTGAACTAAACGTAAACGAGGGACCACCCCAAGACATGACTTACTACCCGCTGTTGAAAAACATCCACATCATCATCGCGCTGCTCAGCGGCATGGGGTTTGCCCTGCGCGGCTACCTGCGATTGATTCTGAACCGGCCGCTGGGGCACCCGATCATCCGCATCGCACCGCATGTACTCGACACACTGCTGCTGGCCACCGGCATTGCGCTATGGATCATGGTGGGCTGGCCGTTCTTTTCGTGGCTGGGACTGAAGATCGGCCTGATCGTGGCCTATATCCTGATCGGAATCGGGGCCTTCCGCAGCGGGCACAGTGGCCGCGGCGTCATTCTCTACCTGCTGGCACTGATCGTTTTCCTGAACATTGCCATCATCGCGGTGCACAAACCGCTCTGAAATGAAATAAATTGCCCCGGCACGAATGCCGGGGCATGCCAACAGCGCTTGAATCGCCTGTTCGGGGTAGGAAGGGGATCGGCGATCCAGGCGCCCCTCAGCAAACTCGGTGGTCAGGGAAGGGCAACAAAGTCCGCATGGTGAACTTTTTCGTCTCCCCCCCGCGTGACAGTCGCGATGGATGCCACCAGGTATTCCTCGAGTCCCTGGTTGCCGATGCGGTGAACCAACACCTGAATACCGCCTTCATCGACGAGAATCTCGGCCACGCCCCAGGTGGCGGCCGGCAACATGCAATCACTCGCAGATTCGCCAGAAGCACCGCTGCCCGAGCCCTTGATCAGGAGGCCGGCACCCTGATCGCGAGCGGACTCGCCCGAGGCACCGCTACCCGAGCCCTTGATCAGCAGGCCCGCACCCTCATCGCAGACCGATTCGCCCGAAGCGCCGCTGCCCGAGCCCTTGATCAGAAGGCTCGCGCCCTCGTCACAGACCGATTCGCCCGAGGCACCGCTACCCGAACCCTTGATCAGCAAGCTGGCGCCCTCATCGCAGGCCGATTCGCCCGAGGCGCCGCTGCCCGAGCCCTTGATCAACAGGCTCGCACCCGCTTTGCAGGCAGACTCGCCCGAAGCGCCACTACCCGAGCCCTTGATCAGAAGGCTCGCATCCCCGGCGCAATCGGACTCACCCGATGCGCCGCTCCCGGATCCCTTGATGAGCGGACGGAATCCGGCATCTCCCTCGCTGTATTCAAGTGCGCTGTAGAGCGCGAATGCCTGGTACCCGCCGGCCAGTTCCGACCGCGATACCGAGCCGACGACAACCTGATCGCCGGCATGCAGTGACAACACGAAACTGCCCTTGTGTTCGGTGACCATGAGATCCGAACCCGCCAGGGTCTGAACAGGAACGGCCAGCAGGGCAAGGGCCGTCAGGGCCAGAGAAAATGCACTGCCCAATCCGACACCCGTACCGCTCTTTCCTATGCCGGTGCCGCTCTTGCCAATTCCCGTACCTGATTTACCGATTACTGCCGTCATAGCCTTCCTCCTGTTTGAGGCTGTCATTCCTGGCCCGGGCGCTGATCGCCCGGACCGCTTTCGTTGTCCATGTCTTCCCAGTAGTACCAACCGATCCCGATCGAGCACTCGGTGCTGTCGAGATCGAGGCTTTCGCGATCCTTGACGTAATCCTCGACCTGGTTGATGTTTCGCTCGAGTATCTGGCGAATCTCGGCGCGCACGATGTCGATACGACTTGCCGGTATGCTGGTCGACCATCGATCCTGCTGCAGCCAGCGAGGATCGCCTTCATTGAAGCGATTGGTGTTGTGCATGATTGCCTTGCCGAGCCGATTGATGGCGAAACTGCCGGCCTCGATCGCCGTGCGTTCCGACGGCTCGACGGGCATGTAGAACGGATCGACCAGTTGAACCCGGGTTTCGTCCTTGCTCAGACGTACGTTGCCGCTTTCAACCAGCCGATCGAGCGCCGTCTGCGGGGTCACCGCTCGTCCCGCCGCCCGACTGACCAGGCGCTGGAAAGTGCCGTGCGGTCCGTGAATGAGCAGTTCGGCCGGCTCCCCGCTGTCGGGATCGAGAAACGCCTGGTCCATCGTCCACATTTCCAGGATGGCCGCCTCGGAACACATGTCCGCAAGGGCCAGTTCCCGTTCACGCGACTCACAGGCCTTGATGGCGCGTCCATCCAGACCGCAGAGCAACGACAGCGCAGAGGTCGTCACCCGCTTGCCGGGATTTTCCGCTTCCAGATAGCGGCGCGCCTCGTGGACATAGATCTCGCGCACCAGTTCGACCAGGGCGCTGCACGACACCCGGCCGACGGCAAATCTCACCAGCGGACGAATCATCCGCACCATGGCGCCGATCAGCCAACTCACCTGGGCATTGTTGTCCGTACGGGATAAGGCCTGCCCCATCGTCAGATCTCCATGATTTCCGGCTTGTGGAAGTAATAGCCCTGCGCGTAGGCAACCCCCATCTCCGTGATCACCTGCAGTTCCTCGCTGCGCTCGATTCCTTCGGCCACGACGTAGCCGTCCAGCCCGTTCGCCAGCGTGGAGACGCAATCGACGATTGCCCGCTGATTGGGCTGCCGGTCCAGCCCGGAAATCAACGTGCTGTCGATCTTGAGTATGTCGACGATGCCGGCGGCACACAGGTCGAAACAATTGAGACGGCTGCCAAAGTCGTCGAGAGCGATCAGCACGCCGCGGCGGCGCAGAAGCTGCGCATTGTCGATCAGTGTCCGGCGATCACTGCAATCACCAAACTCAATCAACTCCAGGCACAGCGAGTGCCCCTGACCGGCCAGGGAGTATTGGTGCCGTGACACCGACTCCACGAAATGGGTGGCGGTGAGCGATTCCGGATGCACATTGACGCTGATCCGGGTGGGTTCGGGAAGGTCGGCGAGCCAGTTGGCTGCGCGATCCAGTACCTCGATATCGGTCGCGGCCGGTGCCCGGTGCCGGTACAGGCAATCGACAAACGCGCCGGGAGACCCGATGAAACAATTGGAATCGGGACGGACCAGCAGCTCGTACCAGGCCCGATCAACGCCGAACGACCGCTCCATCGGCTGCAGGGCGCGGATCTGCTGCACGGCGAATGCGCAGTGATCCACCGTGGCGGTCAATGTCATGTACCTGGCAATCTGGCTGACCATTCACTCTTCCTTCTTCATTTATGGCGTTTGCCATTTATGGCAATCGACAATACGGGCGTTTGCCTTCCCTGTCAAGCGGAAATTCACATCCTTTATTCCGCTCACGCATTCCCGAGCCGGCATACCCGACCGATCTCACAATCCGGTTGTGCTCCCGCGACCGCTTCCGCTAACCTTCCGGTGCACCCTGGAGAACTCGATGTCTTTCGCCCGAACTGCCTGTGCCACCATCGCCGCCCTGCTTTTCCTCGCCGCCTGCGAACACTCGGGCACCGAGGGGGAGACTCCGACCGTCTATCGCCACGCGATCGACGGCATGCCGGCCAGTCTCGACCCCGCCCATGCAGCCAATATCTATTCCGCCACCCTGGTGGTGAATCTGTACGACACGCTTTTCCGTTATCGCTACCTGTCCAGGCCCTACGAACTGACTCCCAACCTGGCCAGGGGCATGCCCGACGTATCCGAGGATGGACACGTCTGGACCATTCACCTGCGCGACAACGCACGTTTCGCCGATGACCCGGCCTTTCCCGGCGGACGGGGGCGAGCGGTCACGGCCGGCGATGTGGTGTACTCGCTGGGCCGCCACTTCAATCCGTCCACACGGTCACAGGGCGCCTGGCTCTGGCGCGGGAAGATCGCGGGACTCGAGGACTGGATGGAGGCAGGAGCCGACCCCGACCAACCCATCGCCGGGCTTCGCGCCGTCGATGACCGGACGCTGGTGATCGAGTTGACCGAGCCCTACCCGCAGCTGGCACATACCCTGGCGATGGCCTTGGCGGCAGTCGTCCCGCGCGAAGCGGTCGAACACTACGGCCGGGAGTTCGGCGTCCGTCCGGTGGGATCCGGGCCCTTCCAGCTCGAACAACTCGATGAAAGCCGGGCCGTACTCGAGCGCAACCCGCANTTCGACCGGGGTCCGCTTGACCTCACCGCGGAGGGTTACGATCCGCAACGACATGACCAACTTGGTCTCCAGGCCCTGGACGGCAAGAACTATCCGTTCATTGACCGACTGGAAATTCACTTCATCACCGAGCCAACCGCTCGCTGGAGCAGCTTCATCGCCGGCGAAGTGGACAACGTAATGGTGCCGCCCGAGCAGTCCGGCCGGGTTCTCGCATCCACGCACCCGGTCAGCTTCCAGCCGGACATCGAACGTGATTACCACACCCTGGCCGAACCGGAGGCGGGCTTCGTGCTTTATGGCTTCAACATGGCCAATGAAGCCATCGGCCATCATCCCGACGAGGAAATCGACCGCGCCAACCGCGCCTTGCGCTGTGCCATGCGCCAGGCCTTCGACTGGCAGGAACGCAACGACACCTTCTACCAGGGTCTCGGGCAGGTCTTTCCGGGCGTCATCCCCCCGTTTCTCGATGCCTTCGACCCGACGCTGGATGACCGATCGACCGCCCATGCGCCGCGGCAGGCGCGTCGGCTCCTGGACGCGCACGACTGGTCGCCCGAGACCCTGCCGCGGCTGACCTACGGCCTGGAATCCAGCGTGCATCAGCGCCAGATGTTCGAGCAGTTCCGCGCACGCATGGCGGCTGCCGGCATTCCGAACGAGCAACTGCGACGCCGCGCCTTCGCCAATTTCGGAGATTTTTCCCGCGCGATCGCCGGCGGCGAGCTCGATCTTTTCCTGATCGGCTGGACCATGGCCTGGCCGGACGCTCTCTACGCCCTGCAACTGTTCTACGGACCCAACGCAGCACCCGGCGCCAACAGCTTCAATTACAGCAATCCCGAGTTCGACCGGCTGTTCGAACATGCCGCCCGTCTGGACGACAGCGACGAACGCACGGCGCTTTACCGTCGGCTCAACGAAATGGTCATTGACGACTGCGTGCACATCGGCAGCCTGTCGCGCACCCGACTCCACCTCTGGCCGCGGCACGTGCTGATGCTGCCCGACCGCGAGATGCTCGGCGGTTATTTCCTGCGCTTCGTCGGTATCGAGGCCGCGCCTTGAGGTTACGCATCGAGCTCCTGCGATTCATCCTGCGCAAGCTGACAGCGGCGCTGCCGCTGCTCTTCGGCGTCACCCTGGTCAGTTTCACCCTGACCGTGCATTTCGGCCCGGATCCGGTGCACGCCCTGTCAGGCAAGAATCCGACGACGGCCGACCTGGCCGCATTGCGGCGCGAACTCGGACAGGATCAGCCGTTCTGGATCCGCTACGCCGGCTATCTCCGTCGCCTGGCCACGCTGGATCTGGGTCACACCGAAACCACCGGCGAGAAGGTTCGCGACCTGGTGGCCCGAACCGTACCGGTTTCCGCCTTGCTGCTTGGCCCCGGCTTCGTGCTCGGCACCGGACTGGCCCTGTTGCTGGCCATGTTCGCGGCCTGGCATCGTGGCAGCCGGCTCGACCGGTTGATCACCGGCGCATCGGTCGCGGGCATGAGCCTGTCGTTCGTTATCATCATCATCGCCCTGCAGGCCGTATTCGGCGTCTGGCTGGGGTGGTTTCCGGTACGTGGCTGGGAAGTGACCGGTCCGGCCAGCTATCTGGCCCACGTCACGATTCCCACACTGGCTTTCGTGCTGGCCAGCATCGGCTACAACACCCGTTTTTTCCGGGCCATGCTGGTCAACGCCATGAATGCCGGGCACGTTCGCACCGCCCGCGCTTACGGCGCCGGGCCGGTTTGCATCATGTTTCGCCATGTCCTGCGTGGCTGCCTGCTGCCCATCGTGACCCGTGTCGTCTACAGCGTGCCCGCGCTGGTCATTTCCGGCAGCCTGCTGATCGAAAGCCATTTCTCGATTCCGGGGATCGGCCGGGTCACCTACCATGCGATGCTCTCCGGCGACCAGCCGGTCATCATGGCCGTCGTCGGACTCAGTGCCGTGGTGTTTGCCGTCACCGCCACCGTGGCCGACCTGCTGTGCCGCCTGGCCGACCCGAGAATCCGGCTGGCATGACCGAGAATCCAGCCATTCCAGTGCGGGACAAGCCACAACCGATCCCCGCTAGCGGCTGGATCGCGCCGCTGATCGTGCTCGCTTACGTGATTGCCGCCGCCGGTGTGTGGCTGGGATTCTGGGCCGACGGCTGGGGCGATATCACCGGCGATATGTGGGCCGCTCCCTCGAGCGACCACTGGCTGGGGACCAATCGACTCGGGCAGGACATTCTTTCACGTGCAGTGGCGGCGACCGCCACCGCCTTCGAAATCGGCCTGCTGGTCGCCGTCGCCAGCAGCGTGATGGGCGGCCTGCTCGGTGCTGTGGCGGGGCATTACAACGGCAGCCGACTCGATGAACTGATCCTCTGGCTCAAGGGGACCATCGATGCCATCCCTTTCTACCTTTTCGTGGTCGCCATCGCCTTCGCGCTGCAAGGCCACGCCATGGCCATGCACCTGGCCATGATCGTTGCCTTCTGGACCACGACCGCGCGGATCGTGCGTGCCGAAACCATGCGCATCGGGCAGACCGGATTCATCCAGGCCGCCCGCGCCGGTGGCAGCACGCCCGCACGCATCATTGTTCGCCACGTACTGCCCAACCTCGTCCACGTACTGCTCGTTCAGGCCACGCTGGTCTTTGTCGCCGCCATCAAGGCCGAGGTGGTCCTCAGCTTTCTCGGCATCGGGGTGCAGGATTCGATCAGCTGGGGACTGATGCTTGCCGAAGCCGGCCAGGACATCATGGCCGGTCAGTACATGAACTTCATGGTCGCTTCACTGGCCCTGTTCGGGCTGGTCATGGCCGGCAGCCTGCTCGCCGACCACATGCAGGATCGGCTCGACCCACGCTCCCGCCATCGGCGCACGACAAGCCTCACGCGAAGGCAGCATCAACCGTGAGTCGACAGGAAGCGGTATCATGTGCTCTCACCGTTCGTTCTGCCGTGGAGCTGCCCTTGTTGCAATCGACTCGATGGCTGTTGCCGGCTGCGCTCATCCTGCTGGGGCTGACCGCCGCCTGTGCCGGAAGTCTGCCGCGCATCACCAGCGACATGTTGCGAGTCGGCATCGATACGCTGGAGACTCGTGGCGATACGGTCGTCATCGACCTGGGCATGCGCAACATCAACAAAAGACCGCTTGAGTACCATGCGCTGGAGCTGGAATTGTCCGTCGATGGCGAGAAGCTCGTCAGCACTCCGCACAGGCAGCCGTTGACGTTGTCGACACGCTCGCGCGAAGTGGTGCGCGTCGAGAGCCTTGCCGAAACTGCCGGGCTGGAACGCCTGCAAGCACTCGGTGCCGGCCAGCAGCCGCCCATGCGGTGGACAATGCAATTGAGCCTGATCGACGATCGCGGCCGCAAGCGCACAGTCGATTACGATGGCTGGTTGCACGTGGTGCCTGGGCAACCCAACCGTTTCCGCTAGAATGCCGACACCATGAAACCCCGCTTCGTCATACTGTCGTGGCATTCCATCCGCGTGCTCGAAAACCGCTACGCGGATAACGACCTGATCGCCTTCGGCGAGGATCTGGCCACGCTGGACGCGCTGGGCTGGACCGTACTGCCTCTGTCCGAGGCCCTGGCCGGCCTGGCGTCGGGCAACCTCCCGGAAAAGGTGGCGGTACTGACTGCCGACGACGGCTCGATCATGGATTTCGAAGCGTTCGATCATCCCACCTGCGGCCCGCAGAAGAGCCTGGCCCAGCGTCTATACGAGTTCCGCGAGACACTGCCCACCGACAGCGCCCACCGGCCGCACGTGAGCGCCTTTGCCATCGCCTCGCCGACCGCGCGCGACGAACTCGACCGCACCGACTACATGAGCCTGAACGTCTGGCGCGACGACTGGTGGGCCGAGGCCAATGCCAGCGGCATCATCAGCATCGAGAGCCATAGCTGGGATCACAACCACGGGTCGCTGGAGCGCACGGTTCAGCGCGACAACCGGCGCGGCGACTTCCGCTTCATCGAGACCGAGGCCGAATGCCGTGCGGAGGTCGACCAGGCCAGCGACTACATCGAACGACGCGCCGGCCGCCGTCCACGCTACTTCGCCTACCCCTACGGCCAGGCCAGCGATTACATCCGCCAGGAATACCTGCCGCGCCACGGCCCGGCACTGGGGCTGGAAGCCGCTCTCGCCTGCGACCCGGAGCCGGTGACCACCGACAGCGACCGCTGGCACCTGCCCCGCTACATGTTCGCCCGCGACTGGCAACAACCCGGTGACCTGGAGAAGCTGCTGGCCGACTCGCAAGCGCGTGCTTGACCGGGATCAATCCGCCGACAAGGTTGACAGCAGACAATCTCGCGGTCAGATTCACACACGATCCATCAATTGAAGCGGGAGCGAGCATGAGCCAGCAGGAAAAGCGGGACAAGCAGGAAATATTCGAGGTTTACACGCGTCGCAAGGTCAAGGCAGCCACCGTCTGGCTGCACGGCATGGGCGTCAATGCCGAAGACCTCAACCCCATCCTGGTCAACCTGCGCCAGTCACGCGAGATCGGCCTGCACTACATCGCCCCCAACGCCCCGCTCAGACGCATCACCGTCAACGAAGGCGCACCGACGCGGGCCTGGTTCGACGTTCGCGGCGAACCCGGCGAGGCGCCCCTGGACCGCGAGGGCATGGACGAGAGCACGCGATCGGTCCACGACCTGCTCGACCGTATTCGCGCACAGGGCCGCGATCCCGGCCGCATCATCCTGGCGGGGTTTTCGCAGGGCGCGACGCTGGCCCTGCATGCGGGGCTGCGCTATCCTCACACCCTGGGGGGCATCGTCGTGATGTCGGGTGAATTACTCTTCGCCGAGAGCCTCATGGAAGAGGCCGAGGCCGCCAGCCGCGACACGCCCATCCTCATGCTGCACGGCGAAAACGATCGTGTCGTTCCCATTGCCGATGCCCGCGCCAGCCGCGATGCCCTGCGGGCGGACGGCTACCGGGTCGAATGGAATGAGTACCCGATCGAACACACCGTCTCGCCCGAAGAAGTAGAACGCGTCGATGACTGGATCCACCACCGCCTTACCGAGGCCCTGGCGCGGTAATCTGTCGCTTCGTCGCTTGGTCGTTTCGAATCGACAAA
>SL_3KL_010_SEDDRAFT_10006122_pt1 | contig 10772 bp, 6 predicted proteins | sample SodLakKL_010_SED_2_FD_10381 | JGI IMG/M metagenome (IMG submission 10381)
GGGAATGGCAGCGGGCAAGGTTGTTCGGGACTATTGAAGATCTTTACCCTTTTTCATTTATACAGCCATACCTGCTGCCAATGCTTGAAAACTCAGGTGCTTATGTAATGCTCCCCAGGGAGAGGGATATCCAGTCATATGAAGTGATAGTCGATAATGACGGGTCAACGGGAGAATCGGAGCTTCTCCTTTCCGGAGGAGAGATGAGCCATTGGGAGATAAAAGGAAATATGGGATTTGCAATCAGCGACACACTTTTTGAGGGAGACAACCCTTTTAGAATGGGTACATATCTTCAGATAAAGGCAGAAGAGAATCCCGGAGCTTTTGCTACCTATATACCTGATATCCCTGAGGATGGTGATTATGCCGTCTATGTTTCATGGGCAGCATCAGAGGAGAATATTTCCGGTGTAAGCTACACAGTCCATCACGGGGGAGGAGCAACCGGGTTTCTGGTTGACCAGACCATGGGGCACGGAACATGGATATATCTCGGAACTTTCCGCTTTTTCAGGGGTTCTGATACCGGTACAGGCAGTGTGGTTGTATGCGGCAGTAGCAGTCACCGTGGATATATTACAACCGATGCGGTGCGGTTTGGAGGAGGAACAGGGAACGTCGCACGCAGGGCTTCCGGGGAGTATCTTCAACGAAAGTGGTCACTCCATGACGGTAATTCTGACGACGATCAACTCCCGGTATCCGGTTACCAGAATGAAGCCGGGTGGAAACTGAGCAGCAGACCCCGCTATATCGAGGGAGCCAGGTATTATCTNCAGTATTCAGGCATGCCCGATTCGACCGTATACAGCATTAACCACGGACGCAACGATTACAATGACGATTTTATGTCCCGGGGTGAATGGGTTAACTACCTGTTGGGGGCACCCATGACAGTAACCGGAAAACCTGATCCGGGCAGTCCCCTTATACCAATTGACCTGGCACTGGCATTTCATACCGATGCAGGGGTTACCCCCGATGATTCGGTAATAGGCACTCTTGCGATTTACAGCAGCGAAAGGTCTGGCGGGTTTTACCACAGCGGTCAGTCCCGTATGGCATCAAGGGATCTTTCAGATATTATCCAGACACAGATAGTGAGTGACCTGCGCCTGGGGGTAAACCATAATTGGACCCGCCGTGGTTTATGGGACCGCCAGTATTCCGAAGCGTGGAGGCCCCAGGTGCCGGCAATGCTTCTGGAGCTTTTATCTCATCAGAATCTTGCTGATCTGAGCTATGGCCTCGATCCGCGGTTCAAATTTACCGTGAGCCGTTCTATATACAAAGGGATATTAAGATATCTTGCCTTTGAGCAGGGCAGGGATGCGGTTATCCAGCCCCTGCCGCCGGTGCATATGGCTCTTGAAAAGAGAGGCACAAATAGTGTTCGCCTCAGCTGGAAGCAACAGGAGGATCCTCTTGAGCCTGATGCCGTAGCGGATAGCTACATGGTCTATAGCCGGGTTGAGGACGGCGGGTTCGACAATGGTATTCCTGTTTCGGAAACCCACCTGGATATAGATTTGCCTGAGAAGGGGACCATATACAGTTTCAGGGTGACTGCCCTGAACAGCGGCGGTGAAAGCTTGCCTGGTGAGGTGCTTTCAGTATCACTGCTCGGTGATGAGAGCATGCCTGTGCTGGTAGTGAACGGATTTACCCGAATTTCCGGACCTGCAGTTTTTGATCAGGGTGATATGGCCGGCATAGCCTGGTGGGATGATCAGGGGGTTGCCGACAGGATTGATTTAAGCCGGACAGGGGATCAGTATGATTTCTCAAGGACGAGTGAATGGCTCGATGACGATAGTCCCGGATGGGGTGCAAGCTATGCCGATATGGAGGGCAAAGTCATTCCTGGTAACAGCTTTGATTTCCCTGTCATATATGGCCGGTCGCTCAGGGGGGCAGGATATTCTTTTATTTCGGCAGGAAGGGATGCATTTGAGGACGGCAGGTATGACCCTGATCAGTTTGCTGCACTGGTGGTTGCCTTTGGTGAGCAGCGCGGCACCATACGCTGGGATGAACCCTCAGTAAAAGATTTCAGGGTTTTTACACCCGGAATGATGGATGCAATATACTCTTTTGCCCGGCCCGGCGGTAATATTTTCCTTTCCGGTGCCTACATCGGAACAGACATGGTTGAGAACAATGACAGCATTGCAATTGAATTTGCCGGGAATGTTCTGGGTTTCTTATGGAGGACTAACCACGCCTGCAACAGCGGGAAAGTGAAGTATACAGGACAGGTGCAGCAGGTTTTTCCTGAAGTGATTGAGTTTAACAATACGTTCAATCCCGGTATATATACTGTTGAGGCACCAGATGGCATAGAACCGGCTGATGGAAACTCAACCGGGATTTACCGTTACGGATCAACCAAAACAAGTGCAGGTATAATTAAAAGCGGGGTTCACAGGGTCATTGCTCTCGGGTTTCCGTTCGAATCGGTTACAGGTGAGGATGCCAGGCTGGAACTGATGAAAAGGGTGATGGAATTTTTTGATGGAGATTTTTGACAATTACCTGCAAATGCAATCAGGGATGTTTAAAAATCTTCCAGTGGTTATATATTCAGGAGAGTTATAATTTTATATTATAATTGCTACCTGTAAAGCGAACATGACCGAATTAAGTACTCAGTAAACTTTAAATTCAAAAACCGATAAAATGGAACACAGGATAACATGTTTTTTACCGGCAGGCATTCCTGAAGATCTTATGGCAACGCTTAAGCAGCTTGATAATTCAGGTGTGGTAGACAGGTTTCATCTATTTGGCAGACTTGAAAATCCGGAACAACACTTGCCGGACAATGCCGGCATGCTGGATATTTTGTCGATGCTGACCACTGTCGCGGCCAAAAAGATGGCTTCAGTTGCCGATACCGAATACGTGCTTATATACACCAAAACATTGCCCTTGAAACTTGGATACAATGCTTTACGGCGAATGGTCCGGGTAGCGGACGATACAGGTGCAGGAATGGTTTATTCCGACTATTTTGAGCTCCGGGAAGGAGCGTCAGTACCCTGCCCCGCTATTGATTACCAGCAGGGTAGCCTGCGTGACGATTTCAACTTCGGGTCGGTAATGCTTTACCGTACATCCGTACTTAAAAGAGCAATGAGCAAGAACCCGGCCAAATACCAGTTCGCCGGGTTATACGACCTGAGGCTCAGGGTTTCGGAAAGGAGTGAAATTTTCCGCATTCCTGAATATCTTTATACTGAAATGGAGACTGATACCCGAAAGTCCGGGCAGAAGATGTTTGATTATGTAGATCCGCGCAACAGGCAGATGCAGGTTGAAATGGAAAGAGCATGTACTGAGCATCTGAAATCAAAAGGCGGATGGTTAAAGCCTGAATTCAGAAATGTGGGGCTTGATACAGATTCATTTCCCGTCGAGGCATCTGTTATAATTCCCGTCAGAAACAGGGTGAGAACGATTGCCGATGCCGTAAATTCTGTATTAAGCCAGAAGACGGAATTTTCTTTTAACCTGATTGTAGTGGATAACCACTCCTCTGACGGAACAAAAGAATTGTTAAAGGAGTATGCAAGGAAAGACAAACGAGTCATACATGTTATTCCTGAGCGGGATGATCTTGGAATAGGAGGATGCTGGAACACTGGTGCATTTCATGCTTTATGCGGAAAATTTGCCATTCAGCTTGACAGTGACGATCTGTATATCGACGAAAATGTATTGCAGAGAATTATTGATGAATTTTACCTGCAGGAATGTGTCATGATAGTGGGCAGCTATAAAATGGTGAACTTTGATCTTGAAGAGATACCTCCCGGTTTGATCGATCATCGTGAATGGACTCCTGAAAACGGAAGGAATAACGCCCTTCGGATCAACGGACTGGGTGCGCCGAGAGCTTTCTATACACCTGTTTTAAGAGATATCAGGCTTCCCGATGTCAGCTATGGAGAGGATTACGCACTGGGGCTGGCTATTTCCAGGCATTACCAGATAGGAAGGATCTATGAACCGCTTTACCTATGCCGCAGATGGGATGAGAATACTGATGCCTTGCTTGATATAAATAAAATAAACGCCCACAATCTTTATAAAGACAGGATCAGGACCATTGAACTGCTTGCCAGGATAGCTTTAAATAAGAAGAGTGCTGAAAACCCTGTTTAAAAACAACAGAACTTAACCAAATCAGGCAATAAATGGAGAGAACAGGTGCTGATACGGGACAAAGTGTTGAGGGGCTTATAGAGGATCAGCTTAAAGGATGGGACCTGGCGGCAGGAAATTACAGTGACCTTGAGAAGGTACGTCTGCGTAAGCTGTTAATGCCAGGCGGTTGTAATATAATTGTACAGTTCAATCCGGCCAGGATGCGGTCTTCTGCTGCCAGGGTTGACAGGGAGTCGCTGAAAGAGCGTCCTTGCTTTCTTTGCAGATCCAACCTGCCTCCACAGCAGAAGTGGGTCGAATTTGCGGGGAAATATCTGATACTGCTGAATCCGTACCCGATATTTCAAAGGCACCTTACAATTTCACTCTGTGAACATAATGATCAGTTAATAAAAGGCAGGTTTGCCGACATGCTCCGACTTGCTGAAGCACTGGACAAGTTCACGATTTTTTACAATGGTCCCCGATGCGGGGCAAGCGCTCCGGATCATTTTCATTTTCAGGCAGGTAATAAGGGGTTTATGCCTGTTGAAGACGAGTATTTCAATTTTCCGCGAAAGCTCCTTGCCGAAAAGGGGAATTGTAGAATTGAATCTATGGATGGATATGAAAGGTATGCAATTGTTCTTTCAGGCAATGACAGTACGCTGATCTGCAGAAGTTTTGAGGCCGTTTACGGGATTCTGCACAGTATGCAAAAAGAGATGGAGGAGCCAATGATGAATATCCTTGCCGGGTTTGATAACGGTAACTGGAGAGTATTCATATTCCCGCGGCGGGCACACAGGCCTGCTGAATTTTTTGAAGAGGGTGAAAGGCAGATACTGATCAGTCCCGCCTCGGTCGATTTCGGGGGTGTATGGATCACCCCGCGTCCCGCTGATTTTGAAAAGCTTGATCCGGGCGCAGTTGCAGGAATATTTGAACAGGTGAGTCTTGGAAAGGAACAGTGGGAAGAGCTAATTGAAAAACTAATATATTAAGTTATGCAACCGACAATAAGTGTAGGGATTTTATTTTCATCGCAGGTAGTTTTTAATCTTAACGGCAGATACAGGCATGTGGAAACGGGAATTGAATTTGAAGGACCCGGAAAGGCTGTCATTGAAAACGGCGAACTGGTCTTTACAATAGGCAACAGCCGGGTTAATGCAGTTTATCCCCTCGAACTGGAGCCCGTGTCATATGCAAGATCAAGTTTTGACCTGAAGGAGGTTACCATTGGAATAAACTTCCACTGGGAAAGAAAGGAAGACCAGCGATTCAAGGGAACTTTACGTATTATTGAGGAAAATGGTCACCTTACCGCCGTAAATGTATTGCCTCTTGAAGATTACCTGATCAGTGTCATATCTTCGGAAATGAGTGCCAGTTCATCGCCTGAACTACTTAAGGCTCATGCAGTTATTTCCCGTTCCTGGCTCCTGGCCCAGAAAGCTAAAGAAGCCATGATAAGGGATGCCGGCGGGTATGTTACAACAATCGAAAAAGAGGGGGAGCGAATAAGGTGGTATGACCGGGAAGATCATTCCGGTTTTGATGTGTGTGCCGACGACCATTGTCAGCGTTACCAGGGTATCACGAGGGCCGGGAATACCGGGGTTGAGGAAGCTGTTACCTCAACATCGGGAATCGTACTTGCTTATGGCGGCAATATATGTGATGCAAGGTATTCCAAATGTTGCGGCGGAATAAGTGAGAAGTTTGAGAATGTATGGGAACCGGTTGAGCATCCTTACCTGACAAGAGTAATTGATAATCCTGAAGAACCTGAAGGTTTTGACACAGATCTTGCCGGCGAGGAAGCAGCGAGGCTCTGGATACTTGGAAATCCCGATTCATTCTGTAATACTAAAAGCAGGTATGTGCTGAGCCAGGTGCTGAATGACTATGACCAGGAGACGGTTAACTTTTTCAGGTGGCAGGCAGAACTTACACAGCCGGAGCTGAAGGAACTACTGAAGCGGAAGGTGGATATTGATCTGGGTGATATTACCGGTCTGGAGCCGGTCGAACGGGGCGTTTCGGGACGGATCGTGAGACTGAGGATAACAGGAACTAAAGGGTCTATGATACTCGGAAAAGAGCTTGAGATAAGGAAGGCACTATCAGCTTCTCATCTTTACAGCTCTGCTTTTGTCGTAGAGACTGAAGAGGCAGAGAATGGCATTCCCTCAGGGTTCATGCTGAAGGGTGCCGGATGGGGACACGGCGTCGGGCTATGCCAGATAGGTGCAGCGGTTATGGGGTCGGGGGGATATTCTTTCAGGGATATTCTTGCGCACTATTTTCCCGGGACTGAACTTGAAAAGCAGTATTGAATAATGGTTAAATGGTAAAATGCTAATTAACTGCTGTTTATCTTCCTTGTTTAATCCGGTTAAGGAAGATATGACGATTGAATTTAATCGTTAACCGTGAAATTACGGGTATAATTGCCCCATGACGAATAGCTGATGATGTTAAGATATAAAAAATAATAATAATATTCCTTTCCAATGAAGAAAGTAACTCACCGTTCTGCATGGTCATGGGTTCCCTCACTCTATTTTGCCCAGGGGATTCCCTATGTTGTAGTAATGACTGTCTCGGTTATTATGTACAAGCGCCTGGGTATTTCAAATGCAGATATTGCCCTGTACACGAGCTGGCTGTACCTGCCCTGGGTTATAAAACCCTTTTGGAGCCCTGTGGTTGATCTGCTCAAAACCAAAAGGTGGTGGATAGTTATCATGCAGTTGCTGGTAGGTGCTGGACTGGCAGGGGTGGCACTTACCATACCGGTTCCGGGGTTTTTTCAGTATACCCTTGCATTTTTCTGGCTGCTGGCCTTCAGCTCTGCTACCCATGATATAGCGGCGGACGGGTTTTATATGCTCGGGTTGAAGGAGCATGAGCAGGCGTATTTTGTAGGAATCAGGAGTACTTTTTACCGTTTTGCAATGATAACAGGCCAGGGACTCCTTATAATCCTTGCAGGGTTTATTGAGACACGCACCGGGTTGGAACCTGTTAGGATATCAGTAGTTGCCGGCCCCTCATTCAGCGAACAGGGCAAGTATTATGATAACGAAAGAGGGGATGGCGAAAATGGCAGCGATTTCATAATAACTTCTGATGAACTGAGACTGTCTACTTCGAACATTACCCCCGAAATGGCGGATAGTCTGCTGCAAATGATAGACAACCACAATATTGACAATGGATTTGTGTTGCCACAACCTGATATTGAACCTAAGGTGTCATGGTTTGCCCGGTCTGTGTCAGGGCCCCTTGGAGTCTGGCTGAAGGAGAGCCTCGGTCTGGGTGATCAGGAAATTCATCCTGCTGAGGCGATGCAGGGTAATATTGCTGTTGCAGGTATCTCTCTTTCCTCACCTCCCGGAGAGGATGATGAGGTAATTCTTAACACCGGGTTCCAGAGGGGTGACGGAAGCATCAGGCTGATAAGGGGAGAGAGGCTGGTATTCAACTCCCGGAACTGGGATAAGACGGCGCTGGTCGCCATACAGCTTGATCCTGCACTGGACAGAACTGCCGAAGCATATTTTGAGGGATTATCGGGAAATATCCCTTTTGCCTGGACGGTAACATTCTTTTTCCTTGCGGCCCTTTTTGCCGTTTTCATGTTCTATCACAGGTTTTTTCTGCCCTTCCCGCAGGGAGATAAGCCGGCTGTGACACAAAAGGGCGATAATGTTTTCAGCGAATTCTTCCGCACCTTCAGCAGTTTTTTCAAAAAGGAAAATATCGGTCCCGCATTGGCATTTTTGCTGCTTTTCAGACTCGGTGAAGCCCAGATTGTAAAACTGGCATCTCCATTTATGCTGGACCCCAGGGAGGTTGGGGGACTCGGACTGACCACAGGTGATGTTGGGTTGATATATGGCACTTTCGGGATACTGGCACTGACCTTCGGCGGAATTCTGGGAGGCATCGTTGCATCCAGAAAAGGATTGAAATACTGGATTTTCCCGATGGCCCTGGCCATGAATGTGCCAAACATTGTATATGTGCTTCTTTCGGTTTACACACCACAGAATATGTGGATCATTTCAGGTGGCGTGGCTTTTGAACAGTTCGGTTATGGTTTCGGGTTTACTGCATACATGCTCTATATGATTCATTTCTCGGAAGGGAGTCATAAAACAGCCCACTTTGCTTTTTGTACAGGGTTTATGGCCCTGGGAATGATGCTCCCCGGAATGATATCGGGCTGGATACAGGAGATAGTGGGATATGTGAACTTTTTTATATGGGTTGTGATCTGTACAATCCCGGGTTTCATTATAATATTCTACCTTAAGATCAAACCCGGCTTCGGGGTAAAACAGAAAAAGGAGGATTAGGAGGTTTGGGATGGCACCCCCTGTTTTATTGACCTGCGGTNGNACTCACATGCAATGAATCTCTCATTTATCAAAATTCTTCAGATGTGACTTTTTGATTCAGACACTGACTTTTTAGACGGACTCTAATTAATAGAGGAAGTAGCCTTCGGCTTTGTCAAACATATCATGACGGGATGCAGCGCATAATTCAAACACGTTTTTTTCAGGATGGATGGAATAGAGCTCCTGCAGCACGTAAAACTGTATCAGCTATCCTGGATATCATATACCAGAAGATCTATTCCTTCAAGCATTTCTGGGGTAGGCTTCCTGGTTGCTCCGTAGAGGCTGAATACCGGCAGGCCGGTTACTGCATCAACAGCCGCATCGACTTTTTTACCTGCCGAAAAATCACCTCTTATTCCGTGTTCCGGGCCGAATAGTGCAACCAGCTCAACCCCAGGTGCATTAAAAAGTATATCTGCGGTTGAGTGCAGTCTGCTGTCCACTCCGGTGGGATTGGTGATCAGTCCTATACGCTTGCCTTTAAGCTGTTCAAAATTATTTTCGGCGAGAACCTCTATACCGGTCTTGACCTGGGCAGGCAGGAGTGTTACCGACATTATGAGTGTCAGAACCAAAAAATACCTCATGATGAAATTAATTTTTTTTGCATATACTTGTAAAAGATATATAAAATACATGAATCTGCCTCCAATTCCCGTTAGTTATGAGGTATCTTAAATTATTCTTTCTTTTGCTCAAAATATGTTTTATGATCTTATCCTGCAATGAACATGGTAGCGAAGAAATATTGCTCAGAGAAGCCAGGGAACTGATGGACGCCGGGAGATTTTCTCTTGTCCTGGAATTGTCAGGGACTGTCTCAGGCAGGCCTGTTATTGATGACAGGGTCAGAAGTGAACTTGACAGCATGGCCGACTATGCCAGGCGGTATATGATAGAATTCCCTTATTCGGCAGAAGATATTATTAGGCTGCTGGCTTCGGACTCGGTTGATGCCGGAGAGGATATGCTGAGGGAGTGGGAAAAAGCAGGAGATCTGGAGTATATGTGGATAGACGGGGAAAGGAGATATTTCCGCTGGGCACATCGTAATCTTTACAGAATCAACGATTCCCTGAGGGCGCTAAAGCAGATTGACAGGCAGCGTGATGAATCGCTTTTTGAGGTATGTGCAGGTGAGACAGACCGGATAATCCGATTGTCTCACCGGACCGGGAACGGCATACCTGTAAACCCTAAGAAAATGAAGGTCATGTATACAATTTCAGTAGATGCAGATGCTGTTCCCCCGGGAGAAGTAATAAGATGCTGGATGCCCTTTCCAAGAGATGACTCGCCCCGGCTGGACAGCATAGTGCTGGTTAAAACCGATCCCGCTAAGCATCTTGTTTCACCCGGTTCCCTTATGCACAGGAGTATCTATTTTGAAAAAGAGGTGGTCATGGGAGAACCGACAGTATTTTTTATGGAACTGGAGTTCAGATCATGGAGCACTTATTTTGATCCGGCAGAACTCTCCGGCCTGACAGGTAATGGAATTAATCCGGAAATTGATGAATATACAGTTGTGAGGCCTCCTCACATCAGATTCAGTGAAGAGATAACAACTCTGGCTTCTTCCATTGTTAAGGAAGATATGAGTACTTTTGAAAAAGCACGGGCTATTTATCTGTGGATTAATGACAATATAATCTGGACTTCTGCTTTAGAATATGGTCTGATGACTGACATACCCGGATATGTACTGAGTAATATGAGAGGTGACTGCGGAATGCAGACATTGTTGTTTATTTCATTGTGCAGGGCATCGGGAATCCCCGCAAAATGGCAGAGCGGATGGATGATGCATCCCGGCCATGTCAACCTGCATGACTGGTCGGAGATATGGATTGATCAGGCGGGGTGGATTCCAGTTGATGTATCATTTAAACTTCAGCCATCTGATGATCCTGCCGCTTCGGAATTTTATATTTCCGGAATTGACAGCTACAGGTTAATTGTTAATGATGATTACGGGCGACCGCTGTATCCGGAAAAGATCTTTCCCCGAAGTGAGCCGGTCGACTTCCAGAGAGGTGAGCTGGAGTGGAACGGGGGCAATATATATTTTGACAAATGGAAGTACAATATGCAGGTTGAATATAAATAAAACAGCCGGCTGACAATTATACTATCCCTTTTTGGCAGATCAAGGAATTAAAGAGATTATTCCAGTTCGAGTATTTTCATATTCCTGAACCA
>SL_3KL_010_SEDDRAFT_10006124_pt1 | contig 10771 bp, 10 predicted proteins | sample SodLakKL_010_SED_2_FD_10381 | JGI IMG/M metagenome (IMG submission 10381)
AGATCTTCACGTTCATAGTGATTGGAATGGTGGGGTTAACTCTATCTCTGAAATAGCTAAAGAAGCGGAAAAAATGGGTTACAGCTACATTGGGATAGCCGATCACACCAATTTTTTAAGAATAGAGAACGGACTGGATGAAAAAGATTTAAGAGAGCAAAGAAAAGAGATTGAAAAAATAAAGAGTAAGGTTAAGATTTTACAGGGATGTGAGGCCAATATTCTAAAAGACGGTAAATTGGATATTGGAGATAAAGACTTAAAAGAGCTTGATTATGTAATAGCCGGGGTTCATTCTTCTTTTCGCCAGGAAAGAGAAGTTATGACAGAAAGAGTCATTAAAGCCATGAAAAATCCCCAAGTAAATATTATCTCTCACCCTACCGGAAGACTTTTAAAAAGAAGAGAAGGTCTCAATTTGGATTTGGATAAAATTATTAGAGCAGCTCGAGAGTTTGGAGTAATTTTAGAAATTAATTCTTCTCCGGCCAGACTGGATTTGGATGATATTAATATAAGGAGGTGTATTAGAGAAGGAGTACCTCTTATTATAAACAGTGATGCTCATCATATTGGAGAGCTTTATCAAATAAAGATGGGAGTAAATCAGGCTAGAAGAGGTTGGGCCGGAAAAAAAGAGATAATAAACACCTATCCAATTAAAAAACTTCTTAAGCAATTTCAAAAATGAAAGACGCACTTAAAATATTTCTCCTCCTCTCTTTATCTCTTTTCATTTTAGGAGCTTGGTTTTTTGAAATTGAAGAGGAGGTTTTGGAAAAAAGCTTTCCTGAAGACACTATTTTAAATTTTGATTGCTCCTTTCCTCTAAGTGGAGGGAGCTTTGAAACTGATAATATTTCTCTTTTTTGTCAAAACGAAGAGCTTCCCTCTCATTCTCTTTCCTTAATTTTAGAAGATTTTACTTTTTCTAATGACAGAGTTTTAGGAGTGGTCAGGTATTTTTCTAAAGAAGAAANTGTTTTTTTAGTAGGACTNGATANAAAAGANGGGCATTTTGACAGTTATCTTTTAGANGAAGACTTTCAAGTTAAAGAAGGCAAGGTAAAGATAGGAGAAAANGAAATTAGAATAGTAGGAGACAAACTGGAAGAGATAAGNAAAGAAAGAGTCACTTATGCTAGCCCCCTATTTTCTTTTAAAATAGANATTCCTTCAAATTGGGAAGNTAAAAGGGAGGGAGAAAAATTTATCTTTGGTCACAGTGATTCNATAGAAGACTTTCCTCTTACTCTTTCCTTTAAAGAAGGAGATTATAATTTTCACTTTCCTGAAANAAATCCNTATCAGGANATTCATCTAGAANTAGAGGAGTCTTTTAAAAGTTATTATAAGACGGGAAGGATGCCCGATTATTCCTTTTTTAAAGAGGGATTAGATGATTTTCTGGAAATAAATACCTATGAAAAAAAGCTCTATAAATATGAAAAAGGAGAAATAGAAATAGAGCTTCCCATGCTGGCTGCTATTGATCCGGAAGGGTGGGGAGGAGCTCCGGAAGGGCTTTACCAAATTTTATCTAAAGAGGGTCTTCGTTTTTCTACCGTTTCTCGTCTCTATATGCCTCATTCAATAAGGTTTTATGGTAAATATCTTATTCACGGAGAGCCCTATTACCCCTCCGGAATTCCTTTTGTCTCCAGCTTTTCGGGAGGTTGTATTAGAATAGAAAATGAAAAGATAGCCAGTCTTTATGAAGACTTGGAGGTGGGCTTACCGGTACTTGTAAGAGGTCAGGGGAATAAAAGTATTGATTTTTTCGGAAAAGGAATAGCTCCTTTTCCTAATCTTTTATCTGAAAGTGTTTTAGTGGCTGATATTAATTCGGGAGATGTTTTTTTTGAAAGGGAGATAGAAAAGGTTAGACCGATAGCTTCTTTAACTAAACTAATGACCGCCATAGTAGCTACCGAACACTTTGATCTTAATAGTTCGATTGTTATAAGAGACTATATGCTTACCGGTCACGGTAGCACCCGGGGTATATATCCCGGAAGAGCGGTTCGTCTAGCCGATCTTCTTCATCCTCTTTTAGGAGAATCGTCCAATAATGCGGCCAAGGTGATGGCTCACTTTTTAGGAAGAGATACTAATTTAAAAAGAATGAATGAAAAGGCAGATCATATCGGAATGTTTGATACTCGGTTTACCGACCCGAGTGGATTTGATCCGGGAAATGTATCCAGTGCCAGAGATATCTATTACCTTATTCGTTATATAAATAACGTCCGCTCTCCTCTTTTAAGTATTACCGCTTCTAAACCGGCTCCTCTTGTAAATTATGCCGCCTTTCCTAATTTAAAAAATCAAAACTATTTTGAAAACGATCCTAATTTTTTGGGAGGAAAAAGTGGCTTTACTTTACAATCCGGCTATACGGGAGTTTTTCTTTTTCAAATTGAAGGAAGAGAAGTGGCTATTATTCTCCTAAACTCCAAAGGAAGAGATTTGATAAGAGAGGAAGTAACAGGTATCTATAATTGGCTTGAAGAAAGTTTTAAAAATTGACATAGAAAGAAAATTTACTATAATAGGCGGAGTTCATTAAAAGGAGGAAGAAAAAGTGAAAAAAATTGTTCTTCTACTGGTTCTACTTTTGTTTGCTCTAACTCTTTCCACTCAAAGTCTTGAGGAAGACCGGCTTATCCAAAAACAAATAGAGATTGCTATCCATAGCAATCAAAAGGCGGTTTTCTATAGCAGTAGGTTAAGAGAATCGGATGCTATGACCTACGAGGTAGCCAGAGAAAGAGTGGAGGCTATTCATTACGCTTCAGAGAAGTTTAACTATCTCTACCCGGAAATATCTCCTCGGAGAGTAGCCAAAGATCTTTTTGCTATAATTGATTTGGAAACCAGATTCGTAAATTACTCTTTTGAGTCGGGTGTTCTAGATAGAGGAAGATCGGGAGGATTCATTTCCATGCTTGAGTCAACCGCCAGAGAAATAGCTCAAAAAAATAACTGGAGCTATGAAAGAACCTCTTTTATAGGGGATCCCAAGACACAACTTAGCTACATGGCTTTTCTCTATTATGAGAATCTCAGNTTTTTTAACGACAGAATGAAGGCTATTTTAGCCTACAACCGAGGGATTAACGGAACTAATCCTAATGAAATAAGGTGGGAAGAGTACTACTTTAAAGTACTGGGAAGAATAATTTACTTTGACCGCCTCTATCAGGAGGGAATCTAACTAAAAGCTGCTCTTAAAGAGCAGCTTCTTTTTTTATTGATTAAATTAATTTTTTTATTTAAAATGAAACTAGATCATTAAAAAGGAGGGAGGGATTTGAGAGAGGTTAGGTGTCTAAGATGTCTGATAGTTTTTCAGGTTAAGGGAAATCTTCTTGTTATTATGGGAGAAAATTGCACTCAAATTTATCTAACAAAAGAAAAGGAGATGTGTCCTGAATGTCAAAGAAAAAAAGAAGTGGGAGTTCTTATAGATCATACTAAAAGGCTACTTTAGAAAAGTAGCCTTTTTATTTGACCTCTTCCACTATCTTTTGAAAAGCTTCTTTATCTTCTTTAGCTATTTTAGAGAGAACTCTTCTATCTAGAGCGATATTATTTTCTTTTAGCTTGGCCATAAATTGACTATAGCTGATTCCCTCTTCCCTACAGGCGGCATTAATTATAATCTGCCACTCTTCTCTTCTTTTTCTTTTTTTAGCTCTTCTATCTCTGTAGCTATAGCTTAAAGAGTGCATCAGAGCCTCTTTAGCCGCTTTATATTTATTCTTTCTACCCCAACGGAATCCTTTGGTTTGCTCCAAAACTTTTTTTCTTCTTTTTCTAGCTGTTTTTCCTCTTTTTACTCTAGCCATATTAGTGACTTATCATCTTTTTGATTTTTTTAGCGGTGGCTTTATCCATCTCTACCCATTTTCTGGCCTTTCTCTTTTCATCTCCACTCTTTTTAGCTCTGTAGTGATTTTGTCCCACAGCCCTTCTTAGCACCTTTCCGTTTTTGGTGATTTTAAATCTTTTCTTTAATGATTTTCTTACTTTTCCCTTCATATTTTTTTACTAATTATCATGGTCAGTCCCCTGGGTTCCTTTCCTATTGGCTTTTCAATCTTTAAAGGTATTTCCTCCTCTACTTTTTCTATTAACTTTTTTATTTTTTCTTCAGCCACACTCTTTAGAGCATTTTCCCTTCCTCTTAAAGGCAGAACTATTCTTACCTTATCTCCCTCCAAAAGAAACTTTTTAGCGCTTTTGGTTCTTACTTCCAAATCATGGTCGGAAATGGAAAAGCTTAATCTAATTGATTTAAGCTGGGATTGGTGGGTTTTTTTAGCCTCTTTCTGTTTTTTCTTTCTTTCCTGATAACTGAACTTTCCATAATCGATTATCTTACATACCGGAGGATTGGCCTTGGGAGATATTTCTACCAGATCCAACCCTTCTTTTTGAGCCATAGAAAGAGCCTTTTCTAAGGGAAAAATTCCCAAATAATCTTCCTTTTCCGAGATAAGCCGCACTTCTTTGGCTCTTATCTCTTGATTTAATCTTTTTTTGTCTTTAGAAATATTTTTTTCGATTAAGTGTGGAGATGGGGAGGAGTGACCTCCCGTCCGGAATTGTCGCTAAAATAATTCTACAAGCTTAGTCCGGTTTTATTTTTGAGTAAAATGGTATAAACCGAACAAAATCCACTTTACTCAGAGGGCTGGCCTTTTAAGTCAAGCTTTAGCCAAGAGCTTGACCGTATTCCGATTTATGACACCTTACTTTCCCTATCGGAAATCGGGAAAGAGATGGCTTAAGCAGGTACTCCTGCTAGAGCGGGTTTGTTTTGTAAGTTGGCACTTACTTTGTTTTGCAGGTTTTACGAGACTGCTCTCGGCTTGCCTTATTTTAACGAACAAATCCGTCAAATCACTTCATCCCCTTCATTCTTCTTTCTAAGTTGCGGTCAATCTCTCTTTTCTTTATAGTCTCTCTTTTATCGTATTTTTTCTTTCCTCTTCCCAGTCCAAACTCCAACTTTATAAGACGCCCCCCAGTATACATCTTTATAGGCACCAAAGTCAAGCCCTTTTGTTTCATCTTTCCTGTCAGATAGTCAATCTCTTTTCTATTTAGAAGAAGCTTTCTTTCTCTTTGAGAGTCATAGTCCTTTTCTACGTTAAGAGGCTGGTAGGGTGGAATATTTGACCCCAAAAGAAAAACCTCTCCATCTCTTATGGTTACATGACTCCCCTCCAGGGAGGCTCTTCCCAGTCTTATCGATTTTACTTCCTGACCGTTTAAAACTATCCCGGCCTGGAATTTTTCCAAAATCTGATAATCAAAAGAAGCTTTTCTATTTTTAACTAAAACACCCATAAGTTCATTTTACCAAAAAAAGAACCTCTGGCAATGATTGCCGTTCAAATTTCACTTAAAATGTGTTATGATAACTCCATGCTTAGAGAAAAGCTAAAAGAGGCTATTTTAAAGGAAGTTAAGGATGCTTTTAAGGTAAACCTTTCTTTGGAGGAGATTGAAATAGAGAAACCTCGAGAAAAAGAAAACGGTGACTACTCCAGTCCGGTATCTTTTTCTTTGGCTAAAAAATTAAAGAAAGACCCCTCTAAAATAGCTAAAGAAATTTCTAGAAATCTTAAAAGAGAAGAATGGAGAGTGGAAGAAAAAGGAGGATTTATTAATTTCTTCTTTTCCGATAAAGTTCTTTTTGATAAGGCAAAAGAAGGGGTTAAGTTTAATAAAAAGAATAAATTAGCCGTAGTGGATTACTCTTCTCCCAATATTGCCAAGTCTTTTGGCATAGGGCACTTAAGATCAACCATAATAGGGCAAGCCATGGTTAATATATATAGGGCTTTGGGGTGGAAAGTGGTAGGTCTAAATTATTTGGGAGATTGGGGAACTCAGTATGGAAAGCTTATCTTTCAAATTAAAAAGGAAGGAGTAAAGGAAGAAGATTTGACTATAGAAGAAATGGAAAGGCTTTACGTTAAGTTTCATAAAGAGGCCAAAGAAAACCCCGATTTGGAAGAAAAAGGGAGAGAGTGGTTTAGAAAACTGGAAGAGGGAGATAAGGAAGCTATGAGAATATGGGAAATTTGCTCTAAAAAGTCTCTTAAAGAGTTTGAAGAAACTTATCGTATTTTAGGAGTTGAGATAGATAAAATCGACCCGGAGAGTTTTTATAAGGAAAAAGCTAAAGAGATTATAAAAGAGGCTAAAGATAAGAAAATAGCTAGAGAAAGCAAAGGAGCTTTGATTATTGATCTTCCCAATCTTCCTCCGGCTATGCTTTTAAAATCGGGAGGAGGTACCACCTATTTTGCCAGGGATTTGGCTGCGGTAAAATATCGAGTGGAAAAATGGACCCCCGATCTTTTTATCTATGAGGTGGGATCCGACCAAAAACTTCATCTAAGACAGCTTTTTGAGGCGGTAAGTTTGTTTGGATGGGCACCCAAAGAAAGTTTTTTCCATATGGCTCACGGTCTTTTTAGGAAAAAAGGAGGAAAGATGTCTACCCGTAAGGGGGAAACCATTCACCTTAAAGAGGTTTTAAATAAAGTTATGGAGGGAGCCAAAGAAATGACCGATGATAAAGAAGTTGCCAGGCAAGTTGGGATTGGAGCCATTAAGTATCAGGATTTAAAGAGGGATTATAGAAGAGATATAATTTTTGACTGGGAAGAAATGCTTTCTTTAAAGGGGAATTCCGGTCCCTATCTTCAATACTCGGCTGTTAGAGCTCGGAGTGTCTTGGATAAAAGTAAAAAGAAACCTTCCTATAAAGGAGAGCTTAATAAAGAAGAAAGAGACATTCTTTCTCAAACCGCTCTCTTTAACGAGGTGATAGAAGAAGCCGGAAAGAGCTTTTCTCCATCTCTTATCTGTCAATCAGCTTATAACCTTGCTTGCAGTTTTAATACCTTCTACTCCAAGCACCAGATAATTGGAGTAAAGGAAGAAGAAAAGAGACTGGCTATAGCCGAAAGTGTTTTTAAAACTTTAGAAAAGGCCCTCTCTCTTTTATCAATAGAAATTCCTTTGAAAATGTAGTTATGAAAAACAGTTATATCCTAATGCGTCATGGGAAAACCAGGTATCAGGAGGAAGGGTTAAATAAAATATATCCCCGAAATAGCCTAACCTCCATACCTCTTTCTCAAAATGGAAAAGAAGAAATTAAAAAGAAAGCCAAAGAACTAAAAGAAAAGATAGATATTATTTATTCCTCCGACTTTCTAAGAACTCGCCAGACCGCTCAATTGATGGCTAAAGAGTTAAATGTGGAGGTGAAACTTAAAAAAGAATTTAGAGATATTGATTTAGGTTCTTTTCATGGTAAAAATAAAAGGGAGTTTAAGGAAAGATTTTCTTTTCTTAAAGATTTTAGTGTTGCTCCAGAGGGAGGGGAAAGCTATGAGGATTTGGAAAGAAGAGCTTTAAGAGGAGTTTTAGAGATAGAAAAGAATCATCAAGGAGAAAATATTTTAATTATTAGTCACGGAGATACTCTTCTTTTTTTAGAAAAGATAATTAAAGGACTAAAAAAGGAGGAGGTTAAAGAAATAAAAGAAACTGGGAAAGGATTTTTACCCGGGGAAATAAGAAAATTAAGTTAAATCATATGCCTTTTGAAAAAGAAGAAAAAGTAAATCAATTTTGGAAGGAGAATAAAATATTTGAAAAATCGGTTGAAAAAGAAGCTCCTAAAGGAGATTATGTCTTCTATGACGGACCTCCCTTTATTACCGGAACTCCTCATTATGCCACTCTTCTTCCCAGTATTGCCAAGGATGTAATTCCTCGGTATTTCACCATGAAAGGATACAGGGTAGAAAGAATTTGGGGTTGGGACTGTCATGGTCTTCCGGCGGAAAATAAAGTGGAAGAAGAATTGGGGCTGAAAAATAAAAACGATATTGAAAATTTAGGAGTGGAGAAGTTTGTCCAAGCTTGTCGTGAATATGTTGATACGGGATCAAAAAAGTGGGAGTGGTATATAGAAAAGATAGGTCGTTGGGTGGACATGAAAAGAGCTTATAAAACGATGGACTTGGAATTTATGGAAAGTGTTATCTGGGCTTTTAAGGAGTTGTATGAAAAAGGGCTTCTCTATGAAGGATATCGCACCTCTCTTCATTGTCCTAGGTGTGCCACACCACTTTCCAAGTTTGAAATAACCATGGATGCCGGCTGTTACAGAGAAGTGGAAGATCAGTCTCTAGTAGTTGAATTTGAAGGAGAAAACGGTCTTTATCTTCTAGCCTGGACCACTACTCCTTGGACTCTTCCGGGAAATATGGCTTTGGCGGTGGGAAAGAATATTAAATACTTGGTAGTGGAAAGTGAAGGAAAAGATTATCTGATAGCCAAAGAGAGATTAGAAGAGTTTTTTAAAGAAAAAGATTTTAAGATAAAAAAGGAAATTAAAGGAAAAGAGATAGAGGGACTCAAGTACAAGCCACTTTTTGACGTAATTGAAAAGGAAGAAAGTCTTTTTAAAGTTCGTTTGGGAGATTTTGTCACCTTGGAAGAAGGAACTGGAATTGTTCATATCGCTCCCAATTTTGGAGAGGATGACTTTAATTTGGCTAAAAAAGAAGGACTTCCCCTAATAGAGCTCATGGATGAAAACGGAGTTTACAACGAAAATGCCAAAGAATTTAAAGGACTCTACTTTAAGGAAGCCGGAAAGAAGGTTTTGGAAAAAATCTCCTCTCAGATATTTCTAAAAGATAAATATCTTCACTCTTATCCTTTTTGCTATCGTTGTGAAACCGAGCTTATTCATAAAACCCAAAAGGACTGGTACCTTGATGTTGATAAGGTAAGAAAGAAGATGATTGAGAGTAATAAAAAAATAAACTGGGTTCCCGATTACTTTAAGGAGGGAAGATTTCTTTATAACTTAGAAAATGCTCCCGATTGGTGTCTTTCCCGTTCCCGTTATTGGGGCTCTCCCCTTCCGGTTTGGAAATGTAAAGAAAATGAAGAGCATATCAAAGTACTGGGCTCAATAAAAGAGATGGAAGAGCTTAGCGGAAAAAAGGTGGAAGACCTTCACCGTCCGGAAATTGATAAAGTTACTTTTTCCTGTGATGTCTGTAAAGGAAAGATGGAGAGAGTGCCTGATGTTCTAGACTGCTGGTTTGAGTCCGGCTCCATGCCTTTTGCTCAGTTTCACTATCCTTTTAAAAAAGAAGAGGAATTAAAAAATCGTTTCCCGGCTGATTTTATTATTGAGTATACCGGACAGCTAAGAGGATGGTTTTATTATCTCCATCTTCTATCTAACTCTTTGTTTGATTCCATAGCTTTTAAAAATGTTATAGTAACCGGAGTTTTAGCCGGGGATGATGGAAGAAAGATGAGTAAGTCCTTTGGAAATTATCCCGATCCGGCCAGAGTAATAGAAGAATACGGAGGAGATGCTTTGAGGATGTACTTTATGTCTAGCCCTATTATGGTTGGTGGAGATACCAGCATACTTGAAGAGGATATTAAGGATTCTTTAAGAAAAAACGTCTTACTTCTTTCTAACGTTCTTCGTTTTTATAATCTCTTCAAGGAAGAAGATGTATCTTTTAAAAAAGAGATAAATTCTAAAAATATACTGGATAGATGGATAATAGCCAGGCTTAATCAAACCATAAAGGAAATAAAAGAGAGCTTGGAGAGTTATAACACCCCTCCCGCCTGTAAAGCGATCACCTCTTTTATTGACGATCTTTCCACTTGGTATATTCGCCGGTCTAGAGAAAGATTTAAAAAAGGAGAAGAGGATGCTTTAGAGACAGCCGGAGAAATTTTAGAAACTTTTTCCAGAGCGGCCGCTCCTTTAATGCCTTTTTTAACCGAGCAAATTTGGCAAGAGGTTACCGGAAATAATTTTAAAGACGGAGATAAATCGGTCCATCTTAGCTCATATCCTGATTTTAAAGAGGAGAAAATAGATAAAAAGCTTCTTAGAGATATGGAAAAAGTAAGAGAGATAGCTTCTCAAGCTCTTTCAATTAGAGCCAAAGAGGGAATAAAAGTCAGACAACCTCTTTCTACTTTAAAGACCCCCTCTCTTAAGATGGAAAAGGATCTTATAGATATTTTAAAAGATGAGGTTAACGTAAAAGAGATTTTATTTGAAAAAGGAGAGGAAATTTATCTGGATACCAAAATCACCCCCCAACTTAAAAGAGAAGGAGAGGTTAGAGAGATAACCAGAGTGATTCAAGATATGAGGAAAAAAGAAGGCCTTAGTCTAGAAGAAAGAATTAATCTCTTTTATCAAGGAGAGGAGATGGAAGAAATATTAAAAGAGTGGGGAGATCACTTTAGAGAGGAAGCCGGTATTGAAAAGATAGAAAAGAAGGAGATAAGTGATTTTCCCAAAAAGAGAGAGACAAGTAAGGGGCTTTTAGTCATAGAGAAATGTTCACCCACTACAAAACGGAGGGAATCTTCTTAAAAAAAATAGATCGACTGGAGGCTGATCAAATCCTAATTGTTTATACCAAAGAATTCGGAAGGGTGGCGGTTATGGGAAAATCGATAAGGAAAATATCCTCCAAGCTTAGATCAAGTTCGGAACTTCTCTGCTATAGTAAGATAGAGTTTATTAAAGGAAGAAATTTCTATATCCTAACCGATTCTTTTCCGGTCAGCTCTTTTCCTCTTCTAAAAAAGGACTTTCCTAAGACTATCTTAGCTTTCAAAATGGCTAATTTAGTGGAGAGCACTCTAAAAGAGGAGGAGAAGGATTCCGATGTCTGGG
>SL_3KL_010_SEDDRAFT_10006125_pt1 | contig 10770 bp, 4 predicted proteins | sample SodLakKL_010_SED_2_FD_10381 | JGI IMG/M metagenome (IMG submission 10381)
TTACCTGCAATGCCGTTGCGTGCAACGAGTTCGGTAACGGCGAGGGGTGTGTCGGCAGCAAAAGTAGTGGCCACCATTGCGGTTCCGGCTATCCACCAGGGAAAATTTCTGCCGGAAATGAAGAAATCGCTCGTACTGCGGCTGGCCCGGCGCGAGAGGTAAATACCGATGGAGAGCAGGATGACAAAATAGATACCGATGATGAAATAGTCTATGGCTGCCATTGGGTTGTTCCCGATATTAATTAGTGTAGAATGATTATAAAAATTAAACAGCGAAAACATGAGAGCTCTGAAAGGGCGATATCAATAGCACGGGTTGAAGCCCCGTGACATCACACCGAGATACCGGCCGTTAAACCTTGAATGGGCAAAATCCTCTAATACCGCAATATATCAGATTACGATTCAATCGTATTCCGTCCATTCCCCCTATCCATCACATACGTCAAGAACAACCCTACGCTCACCGTAACGCCGGCGCCGATGATGGTATACCACGTCCACGCGATCGACGTAAACAATATAACATAAATCATCACCGCAATCCCAGCAATGAATGCGGGTACGGCATGACGCAATTGCGGCTTGGTGAATAATACGCCGAGGAAGAATGTACCTAGCAATCCACCATACGTAAACGACGCAATACTCAAGGCAAGCTCTACAACTGTCTGCGGACTCTGCATGAATACAATCGCCGATCCGACGAGCAGAAAGCACCAGACCAACGTAACGAACCGAGATACCGCAACTTCATTATCCGTATTAATACCTTTCCAATATGGCATCAGATAATCGTACATTGTTGCGGAAGCAAGCGCCGAGATAGAACTCGACAGCGTCGACATCGCGGCGGCAAACAACGCCGCAACGATCAATCCAGATAATCCGCTCGGCATCTCCTGTATAATAAACATAGGGAAAATCTCATCCGACGGCAGATCGACACCGCCGTAGAAAACGTACAGCAATGAACCGAGGAATAAAAACAAACCAAACTGGAAAATGATTATTCCACCGGTAAAGACAAGCGCCCGCCTACTTTTTTCGAAGGTTCCCGCCGCGAGCAACCGCTGCACGATAAGCTGATCGACGCCGTGGGATGCCATCGACAAGAATGCTCCGCCGATAATACTGGCAATGAATGTATACGGGGTGGAGAAGAACCCTGAAAGTCCGCCTTCGAATGAAAAGTTGAACATTTCAAACTTACCGGCTTCCGCTGCGGTGGAAATGGCCGCACCGATTCCTCCCGGAATATAATTACCGAGCAGTACGATCGCGGCAATCGCACCGCCGATGTAGATAAACAACTGTACAACGTCCATCCATACCACCGCACGCAACCCCCCGACATATGTATAGGAAAGGGATACAATTGCGATAACAAGTATCGAACCGATGTAGATCCACTCGGGTGATACTGCCTCCGCTATAAATGTGCCGCGGAGTATGATCGCAAGCGGTATTGCGGTTGCAAATAATCGGACGCCGTCAGCGGCAAGACGGGTCATCATAAACACTCCCGATGCAAAATTTTTCATCGGCGTGCCGAAACGGTTCGAGAGAAATGAATATGCCGTAGAGATCTCTCCGCGGAAATATGCCGGAAGAATGACATACGCAACTGTGACTCTTCCGAGAAAATAGCCGATCGTCAGCTGAAGAAAATTGAGATTGGTAAGATACGCCACACCCGGGATACTGATAAACGTAAGCGTGCTCGTCTCGGTCGCGACAATGGCAAAACAAACAGCCCACCACGGGATCCGTTTCCCGCCGAGGAAATAATCTTTCGTTGAAAGTTGCCTGCCTGCTATACGGATCCCGAAGTAAGTTATACCAGCCAAGTATGCGACGAGTATGATTATATCAAGGTAGTTAAACCCGTTCATATATTTATATTTTTATATATATTTTCATCTTATAAAGAATCAACATCAGGAAATACATAACCGTAAATGAGTGAATTTCTGTAACCTTTCATATCGATCAGGAAATTCAGAAGGCAATAGCCAATAATGTAAATTACTTCTACACTTCTTAGTTCAACTTATCAAATATGCTAATAATTTTCTTTGTATAGATTTAATATTACCACCCGGCTTCCACGACCACGGGTGTCGAATGTGCGTAGTTTGACGACTGTATTCTCTTCCAATCTTACAGGTTCGACATAGGCCGGTGATTCAACCGTAGGTTGACTAGTATCTGTAGTATAACGAATAACAAGTCCGGGATAGGCAATATTGACTTTCAACTCGTTATCCTTAATTATCGCACCCGGCGGCGGTATTCGGTATTCATAGCCGCCATTCATATAATCAAGACGGCGCAGTTCCCGTTGGCCCAACCGGTTGGCAAATTCATTCCACGCTATCTCAAGGGCATCAAGACGTTCGGAACGATTCTCTATATCCATCCACTCCTCGTGCGGTACCCATGCCCGTTGAGCAAGCGGTATGATTCGCGGCAGTGCCATATATTCCACCCGGTTATGGGATGTGAAGGTTTCGCCCCAGAGCTGTCCCTGCAAACCGAGAATATTTTGTTTACCGGATTCAGACAGTTGTTCGAAATCATCATAGGCATCCTCGGGAATGGGATGTCCCATAGCAGTTTTAATCCCGCTTTTATATAAATCGAACGGAATGAATGCAAAAGGATCTCGTGTATCTACAAATCCCCCCCAGAACAATCCCGCTTCTTCGGGATCTTTATTGTAGGCAAAATCAAAATAAAAATTTGAAGCATGCGACATAACAATCTCGTAGCCCGCATTGGCAAGTTTATATGAATATCCCTCAGTACCAGTTCCCCAGATATTCGACCAGACATAGGGTATCGATTTCCCTGAAAAAAGCGGATTTGTTTTTCTTTCCCTCGTTTTAGGATCCCTAATCAATGAAAATTCTTCCCATGCGGTCATAACGAGGCCTCGTTCTGATAGACTCGCATTCATCCGTGCAAAAAAATAATCCATTAATTCATCCACCGATTCAACTTCATTTGAGTCATTGATAAACTGCTCACATATAGGCGAATCTTCCCACACACCACTCGGAACCTCATCACCTCCAACGTGTATTGTAGAGAGTGGAACTTTAGCCTCTTCATGCATCCTAATAATCTCATCGAAAACAACCTCTAAAAAACGATAAGTCGACTCCTGACAGACATTTATCACATTATCTTTCCATCTCTGAACGGACATATACTCCGACTGATCGTCGGGATCGTGTATTCTGTAGCGATCGGCTACTTCAATATAGTTTTCTTCGATGAGACGATCGTACCGGGCTTTCATACCTACAAGTGCTGCCCGGGCATGTCCCGGAACATCTATTTCGGGAATAACCTCGATGTGACGTTCATTTGCATAACGTAATATCTCTATGTATTCGTCCTGAGTATACCAGCCGCTTCCCTTCGATCTATCTGGTTCCGGTCCTGAGCCAAATGAAGGAATAAGATGATCACGCTCATCGTGTGTGTGCCCTCTGCGTCCGCCGACTTCCGTCAATTCCGGGAATCCATTTATTTCCAGCCGCCAACCTTCATCATCGGTGAGATGGAAATGGAATTTATTGAGTTTATAAAACGCCATTATATCTAGGAGCCGTTTCACTGTTTCGACCGTCTGGAAATTACGGGAGACATCCAGATGCATTCCGCGGTATGGAAATCCCGGTGCATCTTTTATAATAGATGCATATACCGTAATCGCATCAACCTTTGCACTCCAAACGTCCATAGGGAACAACGACCGCAAACTCTGAATACCGTAAAACACACCGGTGGCATCGCTTCCTGTTATTTCGATCCCGTTGACCGAAATGTCCACATGATAGGCCTCATCGCCGGACCGTTTCACCGAACCATTAATCTCTATTTCACCTATTTTGAGGCGGACATGATTATCTCGTTCCGTTTCGGCCCCTTCAATTATTTGTGGATGTGTATCCAGATGTTTAGCAAAGGCGTTGGATAAAAAACGAGCTTCACGTTCCAAACCCTCTCCGTAATAAATGTTAGTTTCATCCGTAATCGTAAAAGTACCCTTGGTCATTTCAAACAGAACCGGTGACGGCACGACTTTACAGATTTCATCTTTACCAAGTTTGGAAAGTTGCATATTTTGTTCATACACCACATCCGGCGTCGGGACCGGTACAGCATCTTCGAGACTGCGGTTCATCTGTTCTGCCTGCTCAAACGGTTCGATAACCACCTTTACAGGAACGATCCGCCCCCCGGTAAATTCAAAATACGCTCCGTCAGGTGCATCGCTTTTTTTTATGGCAGACCCCAGTGCATCAAAAGCAAATTGGAGGACACCTCCCATGTGCAGGGGTTCAAATTCATCGGCCGGTTCAAGTTTATAGAAACTTCCGTTGATATGAGTTAACCGTAAATGCGGGGGTAAACTTTCCACATCGACCCTTCGCATAAAATTGAAGTAAAGCGTCCAATTGTCGTCAAGCACTTCTCCGCTATCATTAACGAGTTTAAGTTGAGAGCGAAATCTATTCTGAGCGATATAATTCGATTCCACCTCCCAATGTAAATAATAATCAAACTCCTCTAACTCATTTGAGATATCATTACAGAAAGAAAAGAATAAACAAGAAAGAATGACAAGAGGTATCAAGTATAGTATTTTCATAGCTGTTTTCAGTATATAATGTGACAATATTTTTTTATCAAAGAGTTTTTCAATATGTTCATATACATTGGTTTTGTATTCGTATACCCATTGCATCTACACTGTACGACCGGTTCCTTTAATCGACATAAAAGAGGAAGACATGCTATTTTGTAATGCTCGATGCACCATTGAACTAAATAAGTGTTAGGATTTTGTTCACACAAAAATGATTTCGAGGTAAAGAGGATATTCCGCAGTCAAGTAGCGATTTAGGATCATCTAGATCTAAATATAACATAATATTTACGCTTCGTTAATCTCGAAAAATATTTCGATCGTTATCGAAATATAAACGTTTAAGCAATTACCTAATACGAATATCAAATACCCGAACGTGTTTTCCGTCAATGGTAGTATTGATGTCGAGTTTTTTGTTTTTAGCCTGTAACAATCTTTCTTCTTCGGTGATAACTTCATACAGAGAATATATTCCATTTTTCTTTACACGCAGATCAACTATCACCTTCTCTTTCGTTTTACTATGATTAATAATATAAAGCGCATAACCGGTGTCGTTTTCCTGGAGTATAGTTTCTACCGGGGAATTGGCGTTTCCGTCATGAGAGGTTGTGAAAGGACGTTCAATACCTGCCCATTCGAGGAGACTCAAAAAGAACGTCTCGTTCTCCGGGATCGGATCAGGATGGTTTGCTAACCCGAGATAGGAGCCCACAATCATTGCTTCTCCCTCACCGTAACGGGAACTCACCAAAGCCGGATTTCCGTCTTCGAGTTGAGCAAGGATATCGATTGTTCTCCCATCGAGCGGTGTGACGGATTTGGCATAAAATGAACCTTTCAATGTATCGCCGGGTTGGAAACCGGCGGTTGCAGGATGATTGGTGTTTACAATTTCAATTGCAACGTCCTCACGCATTCGAACTTCGTGTTCACGCACTCCAAAGACCTCGTGTAATCCCAAACCCGGTATAATTTCAGAAGCAAATCCCCGCTCGTCATTCCAACCGATTCGCGCTTCGGCAAGTACATAGCCGCCGTTCTCGACAAACGCCCGGAGACCCTCTGCCGCTTCACGCGTGATCATAATCGGCCACGGAACGATCACCAGTTTGTATTGCGATAGCTCCTGCCGTTCAAGATGCTCGCGGTGTATAAAATCAACCGGCACATTATGTTCCGAAAACGTTTGAAAGTATCCGATAAGCGAGTTGGTATGTGCTCTCGGATAATCGCGGCGTTGCATGCCACCGACCATTTGCGATAACGGATTATACACTATTCCGATTTCCGCCTTTGCAGGTATCGATGACAGGAACAAATCCTGATTGCGATCTACAATACCGGCAATCTTTCCGGCATTGATTGCGCGTTCGGTAAGCGTACCATCAAGATTTATCAATCCATAACCGCCCGCTTCATACCCAGACGACATCGGATAATATGCATAGATATTAATCCCTCTGGCTCCTTTTGCAACTGCCGACCATATCCAAATACGATGATCGTCGGCTGTTACCGGATCGCTGATAAGCAGCGCGATCGTTCCCATTCCTGCCTGCAACTCGCCGACATACCACCCGCCCTTTTCCCGGTTTGCACTACGTGTGAAATCCATCATAGTACGAACAGTCACTCTTGACCACTCCCGGTCGGGATGGTTATGTTTGGGATAGAGCGATACACCGTAATAGTCCAGCGGTTTCGCCATCATAAAGTCGTCCGTAGCGCCTGCACCCGAATGGGGAGTCTGAAAAAGCGAGGCAAAGACGGCGTGGGCGGTAATTAAATTATCCGGATCACCCTTCCGTACAGCATTGTACCGCATTTTCATATCATCGACGAGCTTTTCATAAATAAATGTTTTCCAGTCAATATAATCGGTATAGCTCAGTATGGTACTGAATCTCGGCGGATTGACTTCCTCCCACTCTCTGAACGACCGGTACCACGCCCGGTTCAACTCGTTAATCGTTCCATATTTATCAATCAACCAATCTCTGAAACGCGCTCTCGTTCCGGGACAAAAACAATACTGCACGTTGGGTATGTAATCGAGGTGCGCCCAGTTTATAATATGCGGCTCACTCCAGAGATCCCATCCGTAAAAATTCGGATAACCGGAAGCAACTCTGGCCGCTTCGGTATAAAAATTAAGCACAGCTTCACGCACGTCGCTGTTATCGGTACACGCACCCGGCGCCGACTGCGGATAGACCTTATGACCGCTCTGTGTTTCGAATAACCCGTGAGGAAATTTCTGTGCAACCCAGTCCGGTGCGGAATCAACATACATCTGAATGAAAACTCTCAATCCGACTTTCTGCGCCAATTCCATAAGCAAACGCAAATTCTCAAAGTTATATTTACCGGGTTCGGGTTCGCACGCCGCCCATTCCACCCACGTTCTGACGGTGTTAAATCCGAGCGATTTGATTTGTTCAAGATCGCGTATCCATTCCTCTTTTGATTCCGGTGTGATTTCCGATAGCATCGGAGCGCGTGCTTTACCGCCGCTGTACCAGACCGAAAACGGGAAAAAATCTGAATTATCCTGTGCAGGTAGTATATTAAATAAGAGTACGTTAAAAAATAAACAGATGGTGCATATCCGATTAAACATACGATTATTTCTCGATAGTGGTGGAGATTAAAATTTTATTAATAAAGAAGATACTTTTCACGAACAGAGAGAAACTCCTCTAACTCTTCCTGCCACCCGGATACAATTTCAGTGGGACCGATACCCTCCTGAATTGCAGTTCGAATATGATCGGTACCCCACAACAGATCCATCCAGTTCTCACGCCATACGATTTCATCGCTGTACAACCGATAGATCGTTGAGAGAATATAGACACCGGTGCTGACCGGCTGAAAAGCATTCCGGTCTGTGATGTTCATCCCGACACCATAACAAACTTCTCCCATAAACTTTGGCGAGATTCGTACACCATTAACCATATTGCCCGGCGTGTATGCAATCGGCTCAAAAACCACTCCCGGCAGTTCATATACGTTCAAGGCCTTTGCAAGTTCTTCACCATTCATCCAGGGTGCACCAAACCATTCGAACGGATGATCGGTGCCTCTGCCGTCCGAGACGTTCGTTCCTTCGAAGAAACACGTTGCCGGGTACACAATTGCAGTACTCAACCTCAGCATATTCGGCGATGGCTTTACCCAGGGGAGTTCCGTTTGATCATACCACATAGATCGACGATAATTCTGCATTTGAATTACGGTGAGATCGGCTTTAACCCCGCTTTCGAGCCAGCCCTCTTCATTGACCATAATTGCGAGTTCACCAACCGTCATCCCGTGAGCGACGGGTATCGGCTGTATGCCTATAAAGGAACGGAATTCGGGATCGAGGATTGTTCCGTCGACGTAAACACCCGTGATTGGATTCGGTCGGTCGAGAACTATAAATTTTTTCCCGTTTTCGGCAGCGGCTTCCATCGTATTGTTCATAGTTGAAATATAAGTATAGAATCGCGCGCCAACATCCTGAATATCGAATATGAGCACATCGATATCGTCAAGCATATCGGGTGTGGGTTTCCTGGTATCGCCGTACAATGAATACACCTGCAACCCAGTCGCCGAATCTTCGCTATGATCGAATGCATGGGTCGCATCACCGCGGATACCGTGTTCGGGCGCATATAATGCAGTCAATTCAAGTGCTTCGTGTTCATGCAATACATCTGCGAGATGACGGCCGTCGGGAAGGATACCCGTGTGATTGGTTACAAGCCCGACACGTTTGCCCTGCAAGAGATCGATATGCTCTTCGAACAATAACTCAGCACCGATTTTTACGGGAGCATCCGTATACCCTGCACAAGCAGTAATGAATAATAAAAATACAAAATGAATCTTTTTCATAATGAAATACCAATATATAATCAATTAGTCGGTTAGTTTTTTTATTCGCAATTTTACCGAAGACTATACTACTTATTTTACGTACATCATCTGTTTTAAAGCAATAAAGTCTCCCGCTGTTATGCGGTATATGTATAATCCGGTCGGTAAGTTGTCGGCGTTGAAATCTACCGTATGTATACCCGCCGGTTTCACCTCATCGACCAAAACACTGATTTCGCGTCCGAGTACGTCATATACCTGAATCTGTACCGGCGATTCAACCGGTAACTCATAACGAATTGTCGTGGCCGGATTGAACGGGTTCGGATAATTTTGACTTATAGCGTATTCGGCCGGTAGATCCCGGGTATCATCAACGGGAGTCGGAACCATTGTACGGAATCCTCTCACATCCGACCACGTCCCTGTGCCGTATTCATTGGAAGCACTTACCCGCCAGAAATGAATTTTATCTGCCTCAAGATTCGATATGGAAAGTGTCGTATCTGCAATTCCTACCGTATCGACAATTACAGAGCCGGGATGAAATACCATAGAGGTTGCCAATTCAAGGCGATACGATCTCGCCGACGGCGTCTGTTTCCACTCAAACGTTACTTCAAACGGTAATTCTCTTGATTTATCTGCCGGAAATACTAATTGAGGTTCAACAGGGAATCCGGTTTTAAACGAATAAGGTTCGGAGAATTCACTCGCCCCAGCGGGATTAGCTGCTCTCACGCGCCAGTAATACTCTTGCCGGCCCTCAAGTCCGGTCAGTATCAGCATCGTGTCAGCTACATGTGTTTCATTTAAAAATAGATCACCGGAGAAAGAAGGATCAACAGATACCTGAACATCAAAACTCCCCGTATATTCAGGATAATTCCACCCGATCATTACCGTATCACTAAGATCCGCCACTGCATCACGCGGATACGATACCACAGGAACTTCCGGCGGAACCATTTTAAACACCTCACTTATGTCGCTCTCATTATTATTTCGGTCGAGAGATGTGACTGCGTAGTACTCTCCATCCCGTTTGGAGGACGGCATAGTAAAAGAATTTTCACCTGTAACACTTAAAATATTTCCCGGATCATTCAGGTCCTCATCGGAAATTATGTTGTGAGCGAATTGATAGAGAACAAATCTCCTTGCTTCACCGCTTTGACTGCTGTCTTTCCATCGAAATTGTGCAGTCCCGGTTGAAGCAATTCTCTCGTATCGTAATCCATCAGGCGGCGGCGGTGGTTCTCCACCCAGCCACTCCATCACCGGAACCAGCGAGACACTATTATATCGATTTCCAAAGGGATCCGGAGTACTACCTAAAACATCGTAATGAAAATGCACCTGTCCCTGCCCACCCGCTGCACGAACGGTATCAATTTGAGCTGGCAATTCATCATACACCCATGACTTATACGCACCCGTGCCTGCATATATATGACGATTGTATCGTTCTTTCACCCAATCATGAACAACGAATTCAAACGGAGGTACATCTACACTATGACCGATATCCCAGTATGTCATAGGTGCAAGATAATCGTGCACCTCCTCTTCAAGCCATAACCTGCTATCCTGGAATACGCTACTGTATCCCCAGAGCGCCGACCATGCACCTGCAAACCACCTGTAATGTCCGATAACTGCCGATCCCACTTTAACCCGTGGTTCTTTGCTCTTCACTGCGGTATATACATCCCGGACAAACTCGTTAATATTATTTCTGCGCCAATCGTTAAGATTTGACAAGCCGTCCGGATCGTATTCTTCTCTTGTATGGTAATCTGTAAGTCCCGGCAGACCGCCTTCCGGATACCGTATGAAATCGAAATGTATTGCATCGACATCATAATTCTCGACAATCTCGATGACGTTTTTTACCTGCCAGCGACGTGCATCGGGAATTCCGGGATTGAGCCAGTTATTGTTTACAACCCAATCCGGCTCAGTATACACAATGTGAGGGGGATCGCTTTCGGCGCTCCTTGGTGTGTGATCCGCAGCTACCAAATAAACATTAACCCATGCGTGCAATTCCATTCCAAGGCTGTGCGCCTCATCGATCGCAACTTCAAGCGGATCCCATCCCGGATTTTCCCCCGGTGTGCCGGTGAGCCATGGCGACCATGGAAGCCGGTCACTGTTATACAGAGCATCCCCGCGTGCCATAACCTGGAAAACAACAGCATTCATCCCCATATCGTAGGAACGACG
>SL_3KL_010_SEDDRAFT_10006127_pt1 | contig 10769 bp, 9 predicted proteins | sample SodLakKL_010_SED_2_FD_10381 | JGI IMG/M metagenome (IMG submission 10381)
CCGCATCCAACTAACCGGCACCCTACATACAGCGAAAGACGTGCTATGAATAGTCAAGAGTAAATATTGGTCTTTGACAATCACATAAAGATTCTGGGTTCAAGTTTTACCGGGTGGGCTCCACCGGTGATCTGACACAAAGGGTCTATTGTTTTTCCAGATCGAATACACCAAATGAGTCAGGCGTCTGGCCACGGCCCCGGTAGCTACATTGGAATGTTTACCCTGACTGCGTTTTAACTCGTAGAATTCCTTTAACTCCGGGTTAAAGCGCCGAGCGGAGACAGCGGCCATCCAGAGGCTGTGCCGCAGTACCGGAGAACCGCGTTTAGAGATACGGTTCTTTGTCCCCTCAAACTGTCCCGATGATTTAACCGAGGCATCGAGGCCGGCATAAGCCACCAGCGCTTTNGCATTNGGGAAGCGGTGAATATCCCCGATTTCTCCGATGATGGTAGCAGCTAAAGTAGACCCGATCCCGGGGATTGTTTCCAATACGTGGCGGTATTCAGCATCTTGAGGACGCAGCTCCTCCATCACCTGGTCGATCGCTTCCTCGATGATGCTGATCTGGTCTTCGATGAACTCGATTTGCTCAATCAGCAGGCGTAGTTGCAAGGTGAACGCATCCATCGCCAGGCGGATGCCAAACGTCCCTTTGGCCAAGGCCTGGATCTGTTCTGCCCGCTCCTGCCCCAAGCGCCCCCGGGAGTGCACACTTAAAAATTTCGACAGCTCGGATAAATCCACTTCTGCCAGCTCCTCGGGTTCGGGATACCGTTTAAGCAGCTTCTTTGAAGTCTGGATGAACACGTTAGAAAAACAGCTGGCGTATTCGGGGAAGATGCGATCCAAGATGCCCAGCACCTGGTTCTTCAGGCTGCCGACCTGACGCACAAAAGCGAGACGGGAGCGGGAAAGCGTTTGCAGTTTAAGCGTCGTTTCCTCGGCCAGCTTGGTTTCGGTGGTATAGCCCAGCCGCATCATATCAGCCAGCAGGACAGCATCTTTCGCATCGGTTTTGGTCTTACGCACGTAAAGGTTACGCAGGGCGTCAGATTGGATCGGGTTAATTACATGGAGTTGGTAATCCCGCTGCTCTAACTGGGAAAACAGAGGCAGCCAGTAATGACCGGTGGCCTCCAGGCAGAACCAGATATCCTCTGCCTCGACCTTAAGAGTATCCAAAGCCTTAACCAGCTTTTCCAAGCCTTTCTGCGTGTTTTTAAAGTGCATCTGTAGAACAGTGTTCCCTTCCTGGTCCAAAACACAGATCTCGTGCTGGTGCTTGGCGATATCGATGCCACCGTAGAACATGCTATCCCTACTTTCATGATGATTTTGGCAGGGTTCCCACAGCCCATACGAGTCTCAACCTTGCGCGTGATTCGTGGCATACAGCAAGCCGTATCCACAACGTGCTCATACGAGACGATCTCGTATGGGAGGGGCTTCACTCTTTCGCTCAGGACAGCGAAGCTTCCCAAGGAGATAGGTCGAAGCCCCCTGCCTACGAGAAGAATTATCCAGGTGACCCCAGAATCCCTATGTGATTGTCAAAGAACTGCTCTTGGTTAGCACGAAAGCAAGACAAATCTATTATACAAGGAGATCAAGCATGCACACAGAAAACCAGGCCTACCAGGACTACCTGAATTTGTTAAACACGAATCGCAGGATTTCCTTGGGTCTGAGATTGGAAGAACTGGCTGTTTTCAAGCCGCGGCACACAGCGATTATTTGCCACGGAGATGAGTTTACCTACAGTGAATGGAACGAAGAGGCGAATCGCTATAGCGCCTTTTTTGCTGCAGCAGGTTATCAACGCGGTGACGTGATCGCCCTGATGATGGATAACTCCGTGCATATGTTGGCTATGGTTGCCGCTTTGAGCAAACTGGGTATTATTTCCGCATTGATCAATACCAAGTTAAGGAAAGAAAGCCTGGCCCGGGACATTAATCTTTGCGAGGCCAAGGCTATTGTGCTGGACAGCGAGTGTGCGGAAAGAATCGTGCAGGTTGAGGATTATCTCCGTTTATGGCATCCCGGGGAGATGATGCTTCTCGCAATCGCGGGAGAAGAAGTGCCAGCCGGGTTTATAGACATCAGGCAGAAGATGCCCCCGCAAGCAGTCAACCCCCCGTCCACGCCAGCCACCTCGGTAGATGAAACACTGGCTTACTTGTTCACCTCCGGTAGTGGTGGACACAGAAAAACTGTTCCTATCAACAACATGCGGTGGCTCATGGCTGGAAAAGCATTGGAAGTGTTTACCGGTTTAACCTCGGACCGCGTCCAGTACTTATGTTTGCCCTTGTATTTAAGCGGCGGTTTTAATGCCTGTTTTGCCGGCATGGTAATTTCCGGTTCAACTTTGGTTATGGCGAAGCGCTTTTCTGCCTCGACTTTCTGGAGCGATATAGACAATCACGGGGCCGATTACTTTTTTGGAGTTGGCGAAATGTTTCATTATATCTACAACCAGGATCCCGTTGAAGCGGATCGCCGGCATCCCTTAAAGACGATCATCAGCAACGGCTTAACCCCGGACCTCATCGAACCCTTTAAACAACGCTTTGGTGTGCAGCAAATCATCGAAACATACAATACTACCGAAAACATCGGGACGTTTATCAACGTGGATGAAATTCCCGGGATGTGTGGAAACTTAAACCTGGGGGGTATCCGGCAGGGCGAACTTGTGCAATTCGATGAAGAAAAAGAAGAAATCTTAACGGACGACCAGGGCAGGGCAATTGCCTGCTCGCCCGATGATGTTGGCCTGCTACTCTGCACCATTTATCATTACAATAATTTTCCCGGATACATCAACGATCCTTCCGAAACGGAAAAAGTCATCCTTCGCGATGTTTTTACAGCGGGAGATCAGTACTTCCACACCCAAGATTTAATGCAACTTCATGCAGGAGACCACCTGTCCTTTCAACGCAGATTGGGTGATATTTATCGCTGGAAAGGAAGAACCATCTCGGCCACGAAAGTGAGCGATGCAATCAAGAAGTTTTTCGGCGCTGTGGACGATGCGTTTGTATTTAATGTAACCGTCCCGGGTTATAAAGGTTCCTGCGGCATGGCCGTCGTGTCTCTCATCCCGGGAGAAAAACTAAACTGGACGCAATTTAACGATTATCTTAAACGCAGGCTGCCTGCCCACGAAATACCCTTGTTTTTACGCCTCACGGAAGAAGAATTCCTGGATGATGGGCTCAAACAAAAATACCGGGAAGAAGGCGCGAATCCGGAAACGAAAGACGAGAGCAGCCCTGATGAGATTTATGTCTTTGACCATGCCCAGGGCAAATATATTGAGTTGAACGAAGAGATTTACGCGCAAATCCTTGACCAGGGATTCGCGGTATAAGCTAAAATACAACTGGTTTAGAGAAAGGACGTATTCGTGATATGTTTGTACCCTTGAGTTTATTCTCTCCAACCTCGTTACCTGAAGTGCCGCCGTTTTCTTCTGCCCAGGCGCTGATGGATTACAACACCAAGGCAGTCAAGTACTTCAAGATTTTAAATGATATTCGAAACCCGGAAACGGACTGGTCGAGCCCGAACGAGATCATCTACGAACACCAGACCCTTTGTTTAAGGCATTTTCCCAACCGGGAGGAGCCAAAAGCCAGGAGACCGGTCTTAATCCTACCACCGCAGGCCGGACACCACTCCAACCTGGCTGATTACTCTCCGGCCCAGAGCCTGGTAAGGGTTTTCCATCGTTACGGGTACGACGTCTACGTGGCCCAGTGGCTGTCCGCAACATCTACGTTTAAAGATCTGGGCATCGATGATTATATCCGCTTAACGGATGAAGCCGTCGAGGTAATCAGGGAGAGAACCGATATTTTCCGCATTAACCTGGTGGGCCAGTGCCAGGGCGGTTGGCAGGCGACCATCTATACGGCGCTGCATCAGGATAAGATCTCTGCCTTGATCACTGCAGCGGCACCGATCGATGTCGAGGCGGAACCCTCTCCCATCGTGGATATGGCCAAAATGCCCCTGTCGTTTTTTCAGTACCTGGTTGCCCTGGGAAACGGCTTGATGGACGGCAAGCTAATGGTAATGGGATTCAAAAGCATGCAGCCGGAGGAACACTATTTTAACAAGTATGTCCGTTTGTGGAGATGGATCCTGGAAGAAGAGGAAGAATACATCAAGCGGCACATTCGTTTCGAAAACTGGTATGAATATACTCAAAAACTACCGGGGCGCTTTTACCTGGAGGTCATCGAAAACATCTTTCAAAAGAACAACCTGACGAAACCCCATTCCATGCAGATAAACGGCCAAACGCTAAATTTGAAAAATATCCACTGCCCGCTGATCATCCTGGCCGGCGCCAGGGACCATATCACGCCACCCGGACAAGCCTTTGCCTTAAAGCAATATGTCAGCACACCCCCCGATCACGTGATTGAAATCTTGACCGGGGGAGGGCATATCGGCACCTTGATGGGCACCGAAGCTTTGCGAGAGGACTGGAGCAAGGTAAACCAGGTGCTGCAGCTGGTCATTTGAAAGGCAGGAATCACATGATGAAAACAATCGGATTGCTGGGCGGCATGAGTTGGGAATCGACGTTGGAGTATTATCGCCTGATCAATGAAGAGACAAAACACAGGCGGGGAGGCCTGCATTCAGCCAGGTGCCTGCTCTACAGCGTTGATTTTGGAGAAATTGAACCATTCATGCAAGTGGACGAATGGGATCAAATAAGCCAGATACTGGTAAAAGCTTCCAGGATCCTGGAAGCGGGAGGGGCGGACTTCCTCTTGCTGTGCACCAATACCATGCATAAGCTGTATGAAACGATCCAGGAGGCACTAACAATTGAACTCATCCATATCGCCGATCCCACGGCAGAAGAAATCTTAAAAGCAGGTATAAACAAAATCGGGCTGTTGGGAACCAAACCGACCATGGAACAGGATTTTTATCGAGAACGGTTGCAGGAAAAAGGGATTGACGTGATCATTCCCGGTGAACAAGACAGGGACGTGGTCCACCGGGTGATTTTTAAAGAGTTATGCCTGGGGAAATATGATATGCGATCGCAGCAAGAATATATCAGGATTATGAACGACCTGACTGCGCAGGGGGCAGAAGGAATCGTGCTCGGCTGCACGGAGATTACGCTGCTGCTGAAAAAAGAAGAGGTAAGCGTGCCCGTGTTCGATACGACATCGCTCCATGCTGTAAAAGCCGTGGAAAGGGCCCTGGAGGACGAGATACCGGGGGAATAACCTTAAAACATTCAAGTTAACATAATATATAACCACCCGGAAGAAAAGGGGAGAGGAACCCGTATTTTTTAGGAAGGAATTTTACCCGGCTTAAAGAGGCGGAATCCATCCGATCGCCATCCGGGCAGGTTTTGTTGGAGAATATCCGTTTATTAGCTCTTTTAGATGATCGAATACAGCAAGATCACGGTGAAGCGAAAATCGCCAGATCCGGGGAAATTACGATATCTTTTAAGCTTTTTATATGTAAGCTCGTGCTCTGTGCACCCGGTTGACCGTAGATTTTGTCCGCATACCTGGACAAACATACACCGGGAATGATATCTTTATTTAGACGAATCCAGGATGAAAGCATACCTGGTGCGGCCTTTACGGCATCCATGAAGTAATGGCAACCAAGAAGAACGCGAAGGAAATAAAAAGGTTACGTTCACCGGCTGACGGAGTTATGGTAGCGGTGATCACGAAAATAAATGTTCAAAAAGCTGCGCTTTCCGGGGTTACACCACGGATTGCCATGGAAACGTGCTGCGCACCGGGTGAACCAGGCAATGACAAGGTGTTAATTGCAGGCATATCGCTGTTCCTTCGAGGTTTGTCCCTTCTTTCGCCTAGTTAACATAATGTATATTATCGGACATTATTAATCCCGCTAGAAACTTTGACTTTGGATGAACACGGGGTACCGCCACCCTAGACGGTCGGGGTCTTCCTTTCCGCCCCCACTTTCCCAAGAAGAGAAATTCCCACAGCACGCTGCGGGAATTTCTCTTCGCTCAGCAAAACTTTCGTCTTTTTCATCCAGGCAAGATTACTTTCCACCTATTTTTTTTGCTGCAGCTTTAAGTATGCCTGTAGCAGGCCGTAGCCGATCCCTATCCCTGTGATCATCTTGGATGTCCGTGGCGAGCTCATTTTTCGCAGTGTAGAAAGCATCATGTAGCGCTGCACCGCTGGATATACGTTTTCCAGGAAGATCCCTCCCTGTTGAATCGCCTTGCGAGCAACCGCCATGGTGCTTAAAATTTCTTTTTGAACGTGGTCTACAGCCTGGTCAACTCTTACCACCGTTTTGTTTACGGTGAGAGAGAGTTTAATCAAAACAATGACCAAGATAACAAGTATTACGGTATTCACCGTTGTGGCTGCCACCAGGGCATATAGCAATAAGTTTTCTTCCATGGCTCTCTGCAGCCTTACCGGCTAAGTTCTTTCTCTACATCGTCTAAAATATCCTGGACATCTTTGCTTTTGGGAAGTTTATCCTTTAATTTGTCCAAAAGTTCCCTGGATGCGGTGGTGATTTCATCCTTTTTTTCCTTGGCAGTGTCCACGGCCTGCTCTTTCACTTCTCTGCTCTTTTCCGCGATACGTTCCCGGGTTTCTCTACCAGATGCTGGAGCAAAAAGGATTCCCACGACTGCACCCATCACTGCGCCAATAACGACACCTGCTAAGAAATCTCCCTTGCTATCCATGCATATTGGCTCCTTTCAAAATAATCTAACTATATTGTATACCATTATTTTTGCATTGTAAAGTTTACTGGACGAACAAGAGGTTTAGGTTCCTTTTGGTGAACGCTGTATTCTCTTTGAAAATATTACCGGGATAGTTGTTTGAGCCGCTTTCTCAGTAATGGCCGCCGGTTAAATAAACTTTCAAGTTTTTGCGTATTCTTCTTAAAAAATTATGTTGACAGCCTCCCTTAAACAAGGTAATATTAAGGCTACATTGAGAAACAGGATAAAATCGATGAGCAGGACCAGTAGGGATTAAAGAAGTGTCCAGAGAGTTGCCGTTTGCTGCAAGAGCAACCTCTTCTTTTCTCACCGAAACTCCCCTGCGAGAAGCCGACTGAAATGTTCCAGAGTAAGCCAGGCCGGAGCTCCACCGTTAAGAGGAGAACACTTAAGCGGGCAAACTGCGGGTTTGTCAAGTAGAGTGGTACCACGGAAGATACCTTTCGTCTCTATGTTATGAAGGCGGAAGGTTTTTTGTTATACACATTAATCTAACTGATGAGGTGATCGGCATGAATGACCGGATTTTCATTTTTGACAGCACGCTGCGTGACGGCGAACAAACTCCCGGGGCAAAGCTTAATACCCAGGAAAAGCTACAGATTGCCCTGCAGCTTGAGCGACTAAACGTGGACATCATCGAGGCGGGCTTCCCCATTTCTTCTCCTGGCGACCTGAAGGCCGTGCAGCAAATCTCCCGTGAAGTCAGAAAACCCGTGATCACGGCCCTGGCCCGCACGAAGAATGAAGATATCGCCTGTGCCTGGGATGCCATCAAAGAAGCGGAGAAACCGCGGATCCACGTGTTCTTGGCGGCTTCCGATATCCACATGGAGAAAAAGCTGCGCAAGTCCCCGGAAGTATGCCTGGAAGAAGCCGTCACGGCGGTCAAGTACGCCAAATCCTTCACCGCTGACGTGGAATATTCCCTGGAGGATGCCACCCGGGCCCGGCTGGATTACATGATCAAAGTCATCGAAGCCGTTATCGATGCCGGCGCCACCGTGGTGAATATCCCTGATACCGTTGGGTATACGACTCCGGATGAGTTCGGGATGCTCATTAAGAGTATCAGGACACAGGTACCGAATATTGATCGGGTCATCCTCAGCGTCCACTGCCACAACGACCTGGGATTGGCTGTCTCCAATTCCCTGAGCGCGGTTACCCAGGGGGCGCGGCAGATCGAATGTAACATCAACGGGATCGGCGAAAGAGCCGGCAATGCGGCCCTGGAAGAAATCGTTATGAATATGAAGACCAGGCCCGACCGCTATCCCTATTACACGGAAGTCAATACCCGGGAAATCTACCGGACCAGCAGGTTGGTCAGCAAGTTAACCGGGATCCCGATTCCCATCAACAAGGCGGTGATCGGGGTCAATGCCTTCGCCCACTCTTCGGGCATCCACCAAGACGGGGTACTGAAAGACAAGAGCACCTATGAAATCATTAATGCGGAAACCATCGGGGGCCAGGCCGCCCAGATGATCCTGACCGCCCGTTCCGGGCGCCACGCCGTGCGGCACCACCTGGAAGCCATGAACTACCAACTGGAAAACGGTGAATTTGAAACCTTTTACCAGCGCTTTTTGGAGCTTGCCGACAAGAAGAAAGAAATCTACAACGAGGACCTGGAAGCGCTCATGATCGACGTTTCCTACACCGAACCCATTTACGAACTGGACTACCTGCAGACAANCAGCGGAACAAAAACCATCCCCGCTGCGGTAGTGCGGCTGCGCAAGGATGATCAAAAGCTCCAGGAGGTCTCCAGCGGAGCCGGCCCCATCGACGCGGCCTACAATGCCGTGGACAAGATCATTGGCTTTAATCCCCGGTTGGAGAGCTTTAACATTCGAGGCGTTACCCACGGCCGTGACGCCCTGGGGGAAGTGTCCATCAAGCTCACCTATGAAGACAAAAATATCATTGGCCGCGGAATGAGTACAGATATTGTCGAAGCCAGCGTGAAAGCGTACCTGGACGGCATCAATAAATTGTTTAAAATCCAGTCGTATCTGCAAAATGGCAACCATCAAAACGGCCGGACAGAGAAAATAGAAAGCCTGTAATCTCCTTTGGCTCACGTCAGGGAGGTGTCCCGAAGCGAAGGGCCAGCGTGCAGGCCAGATGGATACAACCATGTTTTAATACTCTTCTTGCAGCAGAAAAGGGGTGGGACAGCTCAGAGCTCCCCTCCCCTTTTTCTTTTTCTGTACTTTTTTATTATAACGATAATACAAATAAACATTCTACACAAACCGATGTTTGCTAATTGTGAAAGCTTGTGCTATAATATTTTCAACATGGCCATCAAACTAAAAAGGTGGATGATCAACATTGAAAAACCTGACTGCACGACAAAGACAGGTATTGGATTTTATCAGTGAAGAAGTGGTGAACAAGAACTACCCTCCCTCCGTGCGAGAAATCTGTCAAGCCATGAATTTGAAATCCAGTTCTACCGTGCACGCCCACCTCAAGGCCCTGGAAAAGAAAGGCTATATTAAGCGGGATCCCACCAAGCCCCGGGCCCTGGAGATCATGGAAAGCAAGTACCATTCCACCAGGCCCCGTGTCCGCTCCAAGGTCGTGCCCCTGGTGGGTCAAGTCACGGCGGGCGCCCCCATCCTGGCGGAAGAAAACATTGAAAGCTATCACGTGGTGCCAGAGGAAATGGTCAGGGGCGAACAGGTTTTCCTTTTGAAAGTCAAGGGAGACAGCATGATCGGTGCAGGCATTCTGGACGGGGATATGGTGCTTGTCAGGCAGCAGCCTGCAGCGGAAAACGGCGAGATCGTCGTTGCCCTCCTGGAAGATGAGGCCACGGTGAAGCGATTCTACCGGGAAAAGGATCATGTGAAGCTCCAGGCGGAAAATCCTGGCTACTCCCCCATCCTTTCCAGTGATGTGCGCATCCTCGGCAAAGTGACCGGATTAATCCGCAGCCTGGCATAAGAAGAAAGCGGCAAATGTTTTCACAGTGCAAAATTAAAATGACCCGGGGGTTGCTCAGATCCCCGGGTCATTTTAATCAGGCAATATTTTCACTATTTCCCGCCTTGACCGATTCCCGCCTTGATGATGCGGTCTAACCAGTGATTAGTGTAATTGATGTTTGAACAAGCCCTTGGCGAAGACGCGAGAGCGTTGTAACATTCTTCTGAACAGAAGGAGCGCATATGGCATCCAAGTAATCTCTCCAGTTTTGGCGTTGGTTCACACAACTGTTCGCCGCAGAGGTACTGATTCCTGTAAGCTTCATGGGGATATATCTCTTTTTTGCAGATCGGACAGATTTCCTGGCAGTAAAGATCTGTATACATGACTTTCACCTCCTGTATATTTTTTGAAACGTTTACGGTGATAAATCGTGGATAAATTGTAAGTAATTTAGTAGTAATAATAGGTATTATATGAATTATAATTCTAGCCCTGACAAATGTCAAGGAATATTCAAAAAATACTTTTTTCACAAGGATATTTTCATGATCAAGGAAAAAGAGCACCCCGGTGTGCATACCCGGGGTGTCTTTTTCATACAATATGAACGTTATGAACGTTTATCTACCAATCCCTCAGCAATCTGTTTTGTCCTATCTAGAAGACTTTCAAATACTGCTGCAACTCCCACGCATGAACCCGGCTGCGGTAATTGTTCCACTCGATGGTCTTCGCCTCGTAGAAGCGATTGAAGATATGTTCACCGAGGATTTCCTTGATCAGGGGATCCTTGCGCATTTCTTTTAAGGCCATTCCCAGGTTGATCGGCAGGATGTCGATCCCTTTTTCCAGGCGCTCCTGTTCCGTCAGCTCATAGATGTTGAAATCTACCGGATCAGGCGGCTTGATCTGCTTTTCCACACCGTCAATCCCTGCCCTGAGCATCACGGCCATGGCCAGGTATGGGTTGCAGGATGGGTCAGGAGACCGTAGTTCGACCCGGGTGCCGATTCCTCTCCTGGCGGGG
>SL_3KL_010_SEDDRAFT_10006128_pt1 | contig 10766 bp, 8 predicted proteins | sample SodLakKL_010_SED_2_FD_10381 | JGI IMG/M metagenome (IMG submission 10381)
GGCGGGTGCCCGACTGGATACCGAAGGCGAGGGCGTGGCCGCCAGACTTCGCTACACCCTTTGATCCGGCGTCCGCCCCTCCCGTTCCGCCGGTCCCCGAATCGGGTCCCGTGAAACGGCATCGGGGGGGGCGGGAAGCCGGGGTCCTCCGAGTGATCCAATCGGTTGTCGCGGGCCGTGCCCCCAGCGTGAGGGGGGAGGGGCCGGGGAGGCCGGAGGACCTCGGGGTGGATCGGGGGAGCGAACCCCCCTACCTTCGGTTCGCCGGGCCCGTAGCTCAGGTGGTTAGAGCAGGGGACTCATAATCCCACGGTCGCAGGTTCGAATCCTGCCGGGCCCATTGAACCGTTGTGAGCCAGCCGACCGGAGGAGTGTCGCGGAACTCGTGCCACCCTCCTCCATCCCCTCCATTCCGGAATTCCGATGAGTCCCGCCCCCTCTCCATGACACCCTGGGTCCTCCGGCTCCTCCTGGCCAACGTTCTCGCCTTCATCGTCACGGTCCCGAGTCTGGGTTTGTGGGCGTACTGGCTGGGTTTTCAGGCAGCCTCTGTCCTGGTCCGTCCCTGGACGCCCTTCACCTACATGTTCCTCCATGGGGGCTTCCTCCACCTCCTCTTCAACATGATCGCCCTCTTCTTCTTCGGGCCGAGGTTGGAGGCGCGGCTGGGGGGACTCCGGTTCCTGGGGCTCTATTTCGCAAGCGGGTTGGCCGGAGCGGCGTTCTCCATCTTTACTCCCCACGCCACGATCATCGGGGCCTCGGGGGCGGTGTTCGGGGTCCTTTTGGCCTTCGCACGCTATTATCCCAAGGAGCGGATCTATATCTGGGGCGTCCTTCCGGTGGAGTCCCGGGTCCTGGTCCTCTTTCTCGCCGGCTTCTCCATCTGGGCCGGGCTCACCGGGGCCGGGGGGAACGTGGCTCATTTCGCCCATCTGGGCGGCTTTGCCGGCGGATGGCTCTTCCTGCGGGTGATGGAGCGGAATTCACCGGCGGAGCGGTTTCGTCGAAAGGTGGAGGCCGCCAGCCTACCGGCCCGTTCCTCTCCCCAAGACCTGAACCGCTGGCGTCAGGTGGATCGGGAGCGCCTCCATCCCCTGAATCGAGAGGAGTTCGACCGGATCCTGGCCAAGGCCGATGCCTATGGCATCGCGGCCCTCTCCGATGCTGAGCGGGCATTCATGGAGCGGATGAGCATCGGGTGAAGGAACCCCCGGGGGTCGGGGTGGGAGAGATCATTCGTCCCGCTTCGGGGGCTTGCGCGTCTTCTTCCGAGCGCTCCGCTTCCGCTTGTTTTCGAGCCGTTTCCGTCGCTCGCGTTTGGGTACGGCGGTGGGAACCCGACGCTTTTCTTTCCGGCCATGCTCCCGGAGTTGGACCCGGAGCCGGTCGAGGGCGATCTGGCGATTGCGGTGCTGGCTCCGTTCGTCCCGGGCGATGACCACGATCCCCGTGGGGCGGTGGGTCAGGCGGACCGCGCTCTCGGTGGTGTTCTGGTGCTGTCCTCCCTTCCCGCCGGCCCGGAAGGTGTCCACCCGGCACTGGGCCAGGAGGCGGGCGTCATCCATGGGGATGCGGGGTCGACTCATGGCGGGGATGGTTGGGATGGAAGGGAGTCGTGAGGCGGAGGCGCGTCGTAGGCCTTGGGCGTGAAGGTAGGAAATGGGTGACCGGGGGCCAAGTCGAGGCTTCCTTCGGGCCCCCTCCCGGGCCTACGGCCCTGGGTCTTCGTTGGAGCCCCTCACCGGTGCTACCGCATCGCTGTCGGCGCTCCGCCTTGACCGGGCACCCAAGGGCACCGCGCTTGGGGTCGCGCAAGACCCCTTCTCGGTGGTCCCTTCACCTATTCAATGTCCTTCCGGGGGACAGTGCGGGAGGTAGCCTCCTGTCTGGAAGAGGGATACACTTCAAGTGGGAGGGTTCCCGGAGCGTAGGGGGCCGGAACTGGGGATCGACGTGAACGGATGAGGACCCGAGGAAGCATGTCCGGACCATGGGAGTGGGGACCCGGGGCCAGGTTTCTCCTGACCCTGGCCAGCGCAGTGGTGGTCATCGCCGGACTCAAGGCGGCGGCTCCCATTCTCCTTCCATTTTCCCTGGCCCTCTTTCTGGCCATCCTCTCCCTTCCCATCATGCTCTGGCTCCAGCGCCGGGGCGTGCCCACGGGGTTGGCCATCGTCCTGGCGGTCCTGGTGGATGTGGCCATCTTCGGCGTCATTGTCTTGCTGGCTTCCCAGTCCGTGGCCGACTTCCAGGATCGCCTCCCACGGTATGCCGTCCGCCTCCAGAACCTGTTCAACGTCTGGACTGAGGCGCTGCAGGAGCGCGGGATTCCGGCCGGGGAGTACTTCTCCGCCGAACTCATCTCGACCTCCGCCATCATGGACTTCGTGGGAGGCACCCTCTCCCGGGTGGCATCCATCCTGTCCAATGCCTTCCTGGTGGTGCTGATCCTCATCTTCATGCTGGCGGAAGCCACCGTATTTCCGGACAAGTTCCGAGCCCTCATGGGGAAGAACAACGGCGAGGACCAGGACCTGGGGCGGTTCGCCAAGATCACCGGGGAGGTTCTGGACTACCTGCTGATCAAGACGGTGGTGAGTCTGGCCACGGGGATCACCATCGGGCTTTGGGCCTGGACCATGCAGCTCGACTTCCCCATCCTGCTGGGGCTCATCGGGTTCCTCTTCAACTATGTTCCCACGATCGGTTCCATCCTGGCGGCCATCCCCGCCATTCTCCTGTCCCTGGTGCAGTTCGGAGGGCTCGGGCCGGCGGCCGTCGTCGCCTTGGGCTACCTGGTCATCAACATCATCTTCGGCAACCTCATCGAACCTCAGCTCCTGGGGCGGAGGCTGGGGCTTTCCACCCTCGTGGTGATCCTCTCCCTCATCTTCTGGGCGTGGGTCTGGGGCCCCGTGGGTGCTCTCCTCGCGGTTCCACTGACCATGATCGTGAAGATCATGCTCGAGAACACCCAGGATCTGAAGTGGGTGGCCATCCTCCTGGACAAGGAGGCGCCGGCTCCTGTCTTGGCGGAGGAACTGACCGGACCCGCTGAGGTGGACCGGGACGACGGGATCTGACGAGGGGATTCAGGGGCCGGGTCCGAGGATCCCCGCCTGGCCCAGCGGGTAGTCTCCGATCAACCTTGCTCTCGACCCCCTACTCCCGGCGGCGCAATGCTTGGCACCACCTCTCCCACTCCCGAGGCTCCTTCCCAGGATTTCCCCTACCTCCCCGATTCAGCCCGCCTCTGGATCTTCGGGGTGAGTCGTCCCCTGGGTCCGGAGGAGGAGGAACGCCTTCTCGTGAGGGTGGATGCCTTCCTGGAGGAGTGGAGGGCTCATGGAGACCCCCTCTCCGCCGCTCGCGATTGGCGGTACGGGCGATTCCTCCTCGTCGCCGTGGATGACCGGATCACACCTCCTTCGGGCTGTTCCATCGACGCCCTGGTGAGGCAGCTTCGAGGCCTGGAGGAGGAGCTTGATGTGGAGATCGTAGGCGGCGCCCCGGTTTGGTACCGGGGGGAGGGAACCGAGGACGGACCCATCCGGAGGGTGTCCCGTGGGGAATTCCGAGAGGAGATGGAGCGAGGAAGCCTGGGCCCGGAGACGGTGGTCTTCGATCTGAGCCTGACCCGCCTTGAAGAGCTCCGGGCCGGGTGCTGGGAGCGCCCGGCCCGGTCCAGTTGGCACGCCCGGTACCTTCCGAGCCCGTGAGCCTTGGAGGGCCCGAGGTGATGGCCGCCGGAGAAGGCGGCCATCGGCGTGGCTACCTGAGAGGCAGCCTCCGCTTCATCCCTCCCCCACTCCCCCCAGATCTCCCAGCGTCGGGATGGCGCGGGGCTGATATCCCTCGGGAACCTGGAAGATCGGGGAAGACCGGTCCACCGGACCCACCCGGATGTTCGCCTTCTCCTGCGTCATCCGGAGGAGAGGGCGTACTGCCGGTGCCTCTTCGGCCTCCGGTTCCTGGTCTCCGCCGCCCCGCCCCAGGAATCCCCGGGTGGCGCCGCGAAGCGCGCTGCGGGCGGCGTCTCGGGCCGCTTCCTGGGCGGCAGCCCCAGCCTGACCCCGGAGCTGATCCCCCATGGAGTCAGGCTCCCATGCCAGGAGTTCCCCCCGGTTGAGGGTGAGCCCGCGGGGGACGAAGGCGATGTGGGTGACGCTCCGGACCGTGGTTCCGTCCAGGGACTCCATGGCTTCGGCCAACTGCTTGATCCCTGCCGCCACACCCGGGTTCCAGAGGGCCAGCATCTCCCATCCCTCCTCGCCAGTCATGGGTTCCAGGCTCTCCGCCATCTCCTCAGCCATCTGCTGGATCGCGGGGTCCGACACCATCTGCCGGGCCCACTCCTCGTAGATCTCGTCGAAGTCGGGGAACTCATCGCTCTGCCAGAGTTCCACCACGAAAGCCAGCGTTCCGTCGTCCGCGCCCTCGACGCCGTCCACTCCCCCGGTGGACTCGATCTCGGTGGTGAGGAAGTGCTGCTGGGCGCGGAGGCCGTTGATGGTTTCGGTCCGTCCGGTGGTCTCGGTGTTTACCCGGAAGGTGAACTCGACCTGGGCCTCCTCCATGGCCTGGCGCATCTCGGCCATGGCGGCTTCCCGATCCGCTTCCGCCTCCCTCAGGGCTTCTTCCGCCCCGGCCCGGGCCTCATCCATGACCGCCATCATCTCCTGCATTGCGGCGGCCGACTCCTCGAAGGACATGGAGATATAGCTCTCGTCCTCGTGGTCCACCGCCACCCATCGGCGCTCCTCCATGTCCAGGATGGTGGTGGAGGAGCCATCCACGCTGACCAGGATCCCTCCGGAATGATGAAGGGCATGGTGGCTTTCCCGCTCCCCAGAAACCCCTGGGAGCGCCCGTATCAGGATCCCCAGGGTTCCCGGCAGCTCAAGGCGGCTCGTCTCGGTCCATTCCACCGAACGACCCTGCTGAGCTTCGCCGGAGGCAGGCAGGAGAAGGAGGGCCACCGGAAGGAGGAGGAGGGCGGCCCCGAGGCGGCGGTGGATTGGGATGGCGGTCTTCATGGAACTTCCTCGCTGGGGGCAGAACAAGGGTGATTTCAATAGATAGCGTATGCCCGAAAATCATCCGGGGTCAAGTTATTCCCGCCGCTCTGGACGAAGTTCCCGGGATCTCCAGGATCCCGGCCAGGTAGCGCGCCGCCTCCTGTTCAGCCCAAAAGGCGGGTTTCATGCCTTCGGCTCTCTCGACGAACCCCACATGGCCCCCTCGTGACTGGATGCCATCCACGAGCCAGGGACTGGATTCCACGGCTCTCCAGGGGAGGGCGTCGCCCGGGAGGAAGGGGTCGTCGGTGGACTGGAGGAGGAGGGTCGGCGTGCGGATTCGGGACAGGAACCCGGCCGCCGAGGATTCCCGGTAGTAGGTCCAGGCGTCGGGAAATCCATGGAGGGGTGCCGTGGCCGCGTCATCGAACTCCCGCAACGTGCGCGCTGCCAGGACCCGATCCAGATCCACCACTCCCTCCAGTAGGGAGCGCTTCGCCTGGGTCTTGGCCCTGAGAGAACGGAGGAAGTAGCCCGTGTAGAGGCGTCCCATCCGGCCCGATTCCAATGCCCGGGTCCCGGCCACGAGGTCGAAGGGTACGGAGATGGCAACCGCAGCCTGAAGCGGATTCCTCTCTGCGTCCCCTACTTCCCCCAGGTGTTTCAAAAGGACGTTCCCCCCCAGGGAGAAGCCCAGGGCACCGAGCCGCCGGTGGGGAAAGCGTTCGCGAAGCCCCGCCAGGACCCAGGCCACGTCCGCCGTCTCCCCTGAGTGGTAGAAACGGGGCCTTCGGTTCGGTTCACCGGAGCAGGATCGGAAGTTCATGCCCACGGGACGGATTCCCCGGGCCAGGAGCTCCGCCATGGCCATCCGCACATAGGCTCGGTGGGTGGACCCTTCCAGCCCGTGGAGGATCATCACCAGCGGCGCCTGGGGCGAAGGATCAGGGCCGAAATCCAGGTCGATGAAGTCCCCGTCCTCGGTCTCCCATCGTTCCCGGGTCAGACCGGGGTCAAAGTGGGGCCGAATGAACTTTCCCAGGACCGTCTGAAGGTGGGGGCCCCGAAGCCAGGAGGCCTGGCGAAAGGGACGGAGCTGGAAGCCCCCGTGAAGATCGGGGTCGGACGAGTTCATGTGCAGCGGCGTCTGGAGGGGTGGAGGGGTGGGCGTGACTCCTCCCGAGAGAGTGAAAGATAAGCGATCCGCGGGCAGGGAAGGGACGGCGGGGGGACATGGGGATGGACGGCAGGGGAGCATCGCTCCACTTTCCCCGGACTCCATGGGGATGCGGCGCCGGATGTGCTCTCCCGGCTCCGCTCCCCCTCCTTCTCCCTTCTCCACTCAAAGTCGTGGCCGATTCCACCCCCCCTCGACCGATAGCCGGTTCCGGGACCGGCGCCGGTCCCGAGGCCGGAGCCGGCGAGCGCGCCCCTCCCCTTCCGCCGGTGTTGGTCCTCGGGGCGGCGGTGGTGGCCTTCTCCTGGGCGGGCCCACTCATTCGGTTCACCGATGCAGCGGCGGTGGCGGTGGCGGCGTGGCGTCTCCTCCTTTCGGTGGCCTTCCTGGCCGCGGTGGTGACCCTTCGTCGGGACGGGTGGGCCCCCCTCTTCCGCCTGCGGCGAAGGGAGTGGGGCTTGGCCCTGGGGGCCGGGGTCCTCCTGGCCCTTCACTTCTGGAGCTGGATCGCCTCGGTGCACTACACCACCATCGCCTCTTCGGTGGTCCTGGTGTCCACCCAGCCCCTCTTCGTAGCCCTTCTCTCCGTGCTGTACCTCCGAGAACACCCGAGACGGGGGGAATGGATCGGGATGGGGATCGCGGTGATGGGGGCGGCATGGATCGGATGGGGGGATCTGGCCCTGGGACCCGACGCCCTCTTCGGGGACGCCCTCGCCCTCGGGGCGGCCGTCCTGGCTGCAGCCTATTATGTGGTGGGGCGGAACCTGCGGAGGAAGGTGGATCTCTGGAGCTACGTCACGGTGGTCTACGGCGCGGCAGCGATCACCCTGACCCTCGCGGTACTGGCCACCCCGGGCGTCTCCCTGGTCCGGGGGTATGGATCCGGGGATTGGCTGGTCTTCCTGGGGCTGGCGGCGGGCCCAATGATGATCGGGCACACCGGTGTGAATTACGCTCTCCGCTACGTTCGGGCCTATCTCGCCAATCTGGCTGTCTTGGGCGAGCCCGTGGGGGCCACCCTGATCGCCTGGGTACTACCGGCGATCGCTGAAACTCCCTCCCTGAGCACGGTGGTGGGCGGGGGCCTCATCCTTCTGGGTGTAGGGGTGGCGCTCCGGGCCCGGTAGCCGGTTTTCCATCCGGACCGGGCCGGAGGAGATTCTCTTCCTCGGAAGTGGCGAGTTCCCGGGCGATCTCCTCTTCGATGGTGGTGTCGGGAGAGACGTCGGGGGCGGGTGCCATGGCGGACCCAGAGGGTCGGTCTGATGGAGTGACTGGGTACTCCTCCTTCCGCCCGTGGTGGCCCACCCGGTCGGAGGACGCCGGCTGCTCCCCGTCGGCCAGGATCCGGATGCCGTATTCGGGAGGTGGCGTGGCCACCCCCTCCGACTCGAAGGTTTCCTTGACGGCCCGGAGCGCCTCACTCCGTACTTTTCCGAAGTCTGCCACCGTCTGGTCAACCCATCCGAAGACCCGTAGTTCGATGGCCGAATCCCCGAGTTCGTGGACGCGGCCGGAGACCCGGGGCTCCGACAGGACGCCGGCGACCCCGGCCACCGCCGAGCCGGCCAGGTAAAGGGCATTGGAAAGATCCTCCCATGGGGCGACCGTCACAGAGAGGAGAAAGCGGCGGCGGGGGTTCCGACTGAAGTTGACGGTCACCTCCTTGTAAACCGTGGCATTGGGGATGCGGACATGATTCCCATCCAGGGTCATGAGGATGGTCTCTCGTCCCGTCAGCCGGACCACCCGCCCCTCGTGCCCCGCCAGTTGCAGGTGGTCGTTGGGGGAGAAGGGTTGCCGCAGGGAGAGAAGGATGCCGGCCAGGTAGTTCTCCACGATGTCCCGGAACGCGAAGCCTACGGCGATCCCCAGGAGTCCCGCGGCTCCCAGGACGGCGCCCACCAGCGCGGTGGCGGCCAGGAGGTCCAGTGCCACAACGACCCCCAGGAGAACAATTCCTGCCCGAACCGCCTGTCGGAGGAGGTTTCGGGAGAAGGCATTGGGTGCCATGCGTTCGAAGGGGAAGGAGCGGTTTCCCACCCAGGTGGCCAGGGCGATGGAGGCGCCGACGATGAGAAGCCCCACGAGGAGGGACGGGAGGAATCGAAGAAAGGCCACCCCCTTCTCTTCCATGCGCTCCAAAGCCGGGGCCAGGCGCTTCCGAAGGTCCGTCTCCACCGTCAGGCGGTTGTCCACCCAGACGATTCCGGGCAATCCCTCCGCCACTTCCCCCGCTGCCGCCCGAGCCTCCGCCGACAGGGCGGTGCCGGAGAGTTCCAGGATCCCGTCCTCCAGGTGGATCCGCACCTCCCGGATCCCCTCCATCCGGCGATAGATGGCCAGGAGTTCCCGCACCGGGGCCCGCCGCTCCACCGCAGCCTGAAGGATCGGGCGCTCATCCCTGACCGTGTCCGAGGAAGTGGTGGTGTCCGCCAGGGCCTCGCCATCCCTGACCGTGTCCGAGGAAGCCGGGACGGGGTCAGGGAGGGCCTGGGTTCCCGCAGCGCCGGATGGGGCCGCCTCCGCCCCCGGTGCTCCCAGGAGTAGGAGTACGAGGAATGGGAGGATCGTGGAATAGGGGGTGCCTAGTGGGGGTGGGGGTACGTTCAGGGCCATCTGACCCACTCTCCCCTTTGGCGGACTCTCCTCACGACGTGGCATGCGGGTCTTGCTCCCTTACGTAAGGCTGCGATGGCGTTCGGGGCCCACCCCACTACCCCGCCCTTGCAGCAATCTCCGCCGGTGCCTTGTTCCCGGAAAGCCCCAAGCGCATCATTGGGAGCCGCTGAAGCGTGTCCGGCTGACGGCACTCCCTGCTTCCCCCCATCCAGGCGTTTCCCACAGATGGCCACCGGTTTCCGGTCTGAGTCTCCGCTCCTCCCGCCCTTCCTCCGGTGGCGAGTGCTCCGCTGTGCAGCTCCGCTCCTGGTCGCCTCCCTGCTGACGCTGGCCGGTTCGGCCTGCGCCGGGGACGCCGACCTCTCCCAGGAGCCCATTCCGGTGGAGCAGCCCCCGATCCGACCGTTGGACGACCTGTTGGCGCAGCCGGAGTTCCTGGAAGTCCTGGAACTCCAGACCCGGCGAGACGGGGCGGGATTGGCCCCTTTCCTGGCACATGGGACCCCGGAAATACGGGCCCGGGCGGCCCTGGCCCTGGCTTCGGTCCAGGATCCCGAGCAGTGGGAGGTGCTCCGGGGCCTCCTTGGGGATCCGGAGGCGTCGGTGCGCCGGGATGCCGCCTTCGCTCTGGGCCAGATCCCCCAACCCGATGGGGGCATGGCCCTCCTGGAGGCCCTGGATGGAGAGGATGTGGTCGACGTGCGGCTCCGGATCATCGAGGCGCTGGGTAAGCGGGGGGGACAGCTTGCAGCAGGGGAACTCCTGGAGGTGGAGCCTGCCCCGGAGGAACGGGCCGCCCACCTCCTGGCTCTGGGTCGCCTGGCCCTGAATACCGATGGCTTTCCCCCTACAGGAGTGGTGGCCACCCTGGCCCGACACCTCTATTCCGGGGACGAGCGGGTGCGGGAGGCGGCGGCCTACTACTTCGGTCGGTCGCCCAACCCCCAGGCATGGCTGGTCGCCGTGGATGTGATCCGGGAGGCCATGGAGATCATGGCTCCTGATGCCCCGGCCCTCATGCATCTGGCGGTGGCTTTGGGGCGTCTCCGGGATCCCGAGGACGGCGTCCGGCTCACCCGTCTCCTGGAAGAGGGGGAGGACTGGCGCATCCGGACCAATGCCGCCCGGGGCCTGGCCGCGCCCGATTTTCTGGAATCGCCCGGCACGCGGGAGGCGCTCTGGGGGGCCATGGAGTCCGACCCCTATGAGCACGTGGCGGTGGCCGCCGCCGAGTCCCTGACCACCGGCTTCCAGGTGCCGGAGGCAGTGCTGGAGCGGGCCAGGGGGTGGATCCAGGGGGAGCCTGCCCGCTGGCGGACCCACTTCCCCTTCCTCCGCCCCCTGGCCACAGCGGGGGAGGGAGAAGCGGTGGTGGCCTGGACCCGGCGTCAGGCCCAGGAAGGCCAGGTCATGGGGGTGGTCCGCGGACTCGAGGTGGTTGCGGCCATGAGCGGCCCGGAGATCACCGATGTCCTCTTCGAGATGGCGGATCATCCAGAGCCGGAGGTGCGGGCTGCGGCGATGGCCTCCCTGGCGGGACGATGGCCCCGGGAGTTCGGTGGGGACGAGGGACTGACCCGGTACGCGGAGCTTTTCGCCCGGGAGGTGGAGGTGGAGAATCCCCTGGCCGCGTCGTCGGCGGCACGGGCCCTGGGCCACCCGGTCTTCCATCCCTACGGCTCGGTGCAGATCCTCCGCGATGCGTGGGAGGCTCGGGGGCTTCCAGCGCTCAGGTCGGAGGAGGCGTTGGGGATTCAGGAGCTCCCGGTGCTGGAGGCCCTTCTCGAGGCGATGGGGGATACCGGCGACTCCCTGCTTCTGCCCATTCTGGACTCGGCCCTCTCCGATCCGGATTATCGGATCCGGCGGGCCGCCGCCGAGGCCCGCCGGGAACTCACCGGACAGGCGGTCCAGGGGCTCGAACTCCCTGATCCGGAGCGGAG
>SL_3KL_010_SEDDRAFT_10006129_pt1 | contig 10766 bp, 7 predicted proteins | sample SodLakKL_010_SED_2_FD_10381 | JGI IMG/M metagenome (IMG submission 10381)
GCCCGGGATCCATGTTGGCATACTCGTCGCCAATAAGCTCGATTTCTTCGATATAATCCTGCTTAACTTGTTCGCCAAGAGTACTTTCCTGAAGTCCTTCTTCCAGAGGAAGTAGTTCGGAGTCGGCCATGAGCGCGCCGTGTTTGTTCTTTTTATAGAGATGCAGCTCCCGGCCGATAAGGTCGTACACCCCCTGGAAATCGGCACCATACCCAATGGGCCAGCTCGCGGGCACGGCGGTGATGCCCAGTTTGCCTTCGACATTGCTGAGCACTTCGAGCGGATCCATACCGGGACGGTCACACTTGTTCACGAACGTGATGACCGGGATGTTCCGCAGGCGGCACACCTCAAAGAGTTTTTCGGTCTGCTCCTCGACCCCTTTGGCCACGTCGATCACCATCAGGGCGCAGTCGGCCGCAATAAGCGTGCGGAAGGTATCCTCGGAGAAGTCCTTGTGTCCGGGCGTATCCAGCAGATTGTAGCGGATGCCGTCTTTTTCGAACCGGAGGACGGACGAGGTGACCGAGATGCCGCGTTCCTGCTCGATGGCCATCCAGTCCGATGCGGCGTGCCGGGCCGCCTTGCGCTGCTTGATGGATCCGGCCTCATGAATGGCTCCGCCATACAACAACAGCTTCTCGGTAAGCGTGGTCTTACCGGCATCGGGATGGGAGATGATCGCGAACGTGCGCCGCGAAGCCACTTCCTTTGCAATACCGTTCTGTTGGACGGAACTCATAGTCAATATAGTCAAGCCGAAATGATATTCGTTTTCATGATAGCCAAGAAATATACGAAAAAAACGAAATAAAATCACTTCCCAACAGGTTCCAGAGTTTTCCCATTCTTTCGATTCCGATTGAATTTTGACAACCAATGTCCCATATTCCGTTCGTGATTTTTTTTACTTCCCGGGTGCACGTTTTCCACTGCCGTCTCATCAAACGACGAGCATACCGCGACGGGTACTGGTGATCATCCACGGTTAATTCCAAATCATTACAGGGCATGGTTTCAACACTGACAACTCTTGACTGGCTTCTTGTAGCCGGATATTTCGTGCTGTCGCTGAGCATCGCGTTCTATTTCTACCGCCGCGCCGGCAAGAACACCACCGAATTCTTCCTCTCCGGACGCAACATGCCCTGGTGGATCATCGGAACCAGCATGGTTGCCACCACCTTTGCCGCCGACACCCCGCTGGCCGTCACCGAGATGGTCGCCGAAAACGGCATTGCCGGGAACTGGCTCTGGTGGAATTTCGTGATGGGCGGCATGCTCACCGTCTTCTTCTTTGCCCGCCTGTGGCGCCGAAGCGGCGTGCTGACCGACGTGGAATTCATCGAACTGCGCTACAGCGGTCCGGAAGCCGCCTGGCTGCGCGGCATCAAGGCCATCTATTTCGGCCTGCTGATGAACTGCATCATCCTCGGGTGGGTCAGCCTGGCCATGGAGTCCATTTTCAACGTGCTCTTCCCCGGCATGACCCTGTTCGGACAGGAGTCGTTTTCCTTCATCGGCATCACCATCAGTGCGCCGCTGGCCCTGGTCGGATTCCTGATCATCTTCGTGGCGTTCTACTCCCTCATCTCCGGACTCTGGGGCGTAGCCGTCACCGATATCTTCCAGTTCGTGATCGCTCTCGGCGGAACCATCGTACTGGCCGTATTCGCCGTGAACATCCCGGAAATCGGCGGTCTCTCCGGTCTTCAGGAAAAGCTGCCGGCGGAAACATTCAACTTCCTGCCGACGGTTGGCCAGACGGCCGAAGGATTCGCGGTACTCACCCTCAGCGTGGGCGCCTTTGCCGCCTACTTCGGCGTGCAGTGGTGGTCGAGCTGGTATCCCGGCTCAGAGCCCGGCGGCGGCGGCTACGTCGCCCAGCGCATCATGAGCGCCAAGGACGAAAAACACTCGCTTTTCGCAACCCTGTGGTTCAACATCGCCCACTACTGCCTGCGCCCCTGGCCCTGGATCATCGTGGCGCTGGTTTCGCTGGTCCTCTATCCGGACCTGACCGACTCGCGTGAAGGCTTCGTCCTGGTGATGCGCGACGTGCTCCCCCCGGGACTGCTTGGCCTGCTGTTCGCCGCGTTCCTGGCCGCCTTCACCAGCACGTTTGCCGCCCACCTCAACTGGGGCACCTCCTACCTGGTCAACGACTTCTGGCGCCGGTTCATCAAGTCCGACGGCGATGAGCTTTATTACGTATTTGTCTCCCGCGTGGTCACCGCCCTGCTCGCCGTGACCGCGTTCATCGTAACCACCCAGCTCGACACCATCAAACAGGCGTGGGGACTGGTATTGACCGCTTCCGGCGGACTCGGCCTGGTGCTCATCCTGCGCTGGTACTGGTGGCGGATCAACGCCTGGAGCGAGCTGGCCGCCTCCCTCACCCCGATCTTCCTGGTGATCCTTGTGCTGCTCGGCGTGCAGGTCCCCGGCATCACCGATCCCTTCCCGATGAACCTGTTCTACGTCGTAGCCATCACCACCGTGGTCTGGCTGCTGGTCACCTTCCTGACCAAACCCACCGAAAACGAAAAACTGAGGAAGTTCTACCGCCGTGTGCGTCCGGGCGGACCCGGCTGGGGCCCGATGAAAGAACAGAACCCTGATGTGGAATCCGACGGTTCGCTCTGGCCGCTTCTGGGCAACTGGGCAGCCGGCGTGGTGCTGGTCTACATGGCCCTGTTCGGATTCGGACATTTCCTCTTCGGCAATTACGGCTACGCCCTGCTCTGTTCCGTTGTCGGCGTGGGTGCCATCGGCGTACTGTACTGGGATCTGAGCCGGCGCGGATTCGACACCATCATCGAGCATGATGATCCGGATGCAGGTTCCGGCACGTAGCGCATCCACCCGGTAGACGACCGCATAAGCATAAAGGCTTAACTCAGCATTGCGTATCTGGTTCCGGAACATCGTATATTGTGCACTGAACCGTTCAACGGACGCAATCTGATGCCGTGCATATCCCAGAACCCACATTATCCGTCATCTCTGTATTTCGCAACCGCGAGGAGTGGGTAGAGCCGACCCTGAAAGCGCTCTATTCCATCCAGCGCATCCCCTGCGAATTCATCATCATCGATGATGCCTCCACCGACGGCACCACGGAATCCATTCGTTCGCTGATTGAGTACTATCAGCACGACCAAACCTATTTCTTTGAGCAGGAAGCGCCGCGCGGCAGGGGCAACTCCCTGAACAATGCCCTGGAGCAGGTACGCGGCCGCATTCTCTGGATCCCTGAAAACCTGAACTCCGTGGATCAGGACTGGCTCGGCGAGGCCATGGAATCCCTGATCGCATCCAACGCGCACACGGCCGTCGCCATGGAGGGTCCGGTCCCGAAATCGCCCATGGACTGGCTCCACCTGCTTCAGAACGAACGGATTCCGTACGATCGCAACTACCTGTTCGACCTCGGGAAGATGCGGTCCATCCGAAAGTTCACCGATCCGCACTGGTCCACCCGCCATGCCACGGAACTGGCGATACGCCTGATGTCCGACTCCGACCCCATCCCGGCAAAACTGTTTGCAAAGGGTGAAACCAGGCGCATGGAGATGGACGACCGCAGCAAGAAGGAATGCGTGCTGGCCATGCTTCGGATACCCGAGCTGTCGTTTTCCGGACAGGAGAAGGCCTTCCGCATGTTGCGCTCTTTCGGCCACACGGATACCGAAGAGGACGAGGGCAGTGCGGAGCCGTTGTACCAGGAAGCCCAGACGCTGTACAAGTCCGGCAACAGCGTGGCGGCACTCGAGATATTGAACCGTATCATGGCTGCGGAACCGGACCATCGGCGCGCCCGCCTGTTCAAGATCCAGATCCTGGAGAAAATGCGACGCTATGTTGAGGCGGCGGAGCTCAAGCATGGATATGATCTCGGGAAGGCCGGCGACAAACCGGAAACGGTGGATGCGGATGCTGCCGATGAGCCTGAGACTGCAGAAACCGACGTCGCCGGTGAGCAGGTGCCGCCGGAAACCGTCGATGAATTGCAGAGTTCGGAGGAAACCCCGGACCAACCAGATGAAACAGAGGATGACCTGTCTTCTGTCATTTCCTTTGAGGAAAAGCCGGAGGAGAGCGAAGCGGATTCCGTCGACAGGGGAGAGACGGTCCCTTCTGAGGAAGAGGATACCGGCAAGGCCGGCGGGGACGATGACGACGGATTTTACATTGATCTGAGCGACACAGACCCGCAAACTTCTGTAACGCCGGAGGACGAACCCGTCCAGCCGGAGAGCGATTCCACCCAGCGTGAGGACGAACCTGTCCAGCCGGAGGACGAGCCTGTCCAGCCGGAGGACGAACCTGTTGAAAAGGAAGAGGAGAAAGAAGAAAAGTCCGCCGGCGCGGGCGATGAACCCGCCGGGGCTCCGCCTGTTGCAGGCGATACGAAAGAGGGTGAGCAGATAAAATCCTCTTCCGTTTTTGGCGACGAGATCAGACGGCAGCCGCAACTCACCATCATCATACCCACCGCCACTGTTCAGCGGCCGGTCCTTGAGGATTGCCTCACTTCCGTGTTCCGCCAGACTTCCACGGACCGGACCCGGATCATTGTCATTGACAACGGTTCCGTGGATGACACCGCAAGCTTTCTCCGCAAGCTGATGAGGGAGCACCCCCAGCTCACGGTTCTGAGAAACGAGCAGAACCTGGGGTTTGCCGGAGCCGTAAACCAGGGCCTTATCAAGGCGGGTGATGGATTCGTCATAGTCATGCACAACGATGTGATGCTCCGGAATCCCGTACCGTCCCGTCTTGCGCACAAACTGGAGAAGAACCCGGACATTGGCCTGATTGTCCCGCGAACGGAGCAGAACACCTGGAATCCGGCGCAGCGCGACGACCACACCGATGACCAGCCGTTCGCCGACACCGATATCGTGGACGGATACATGATGGCGTTCCGCAACCAGCCCGGACTCGCCATGAGCCGGGAATACGGACTCGCCTATTTTGATGACGCCGATTTCTGCTACCGGATGCAGAGAAAAGGTTTCCGGATCGCAATCGACAACCGGGAACAGGTCGTGCACCTCGGTGGCAAGACGACCGGCGACCTCGGCCTCACCCGGTTCACAAAAGGGTACTGGAGAAATGCGGCGCACTTCCACAAGGAATGGGACATTGCCCCGCGCTTCCCGTCCGACCAGACCCGCACTGATGCGCTTCGACAATTTGTGGTCCTGGGCGGGCTGATCAACCCCTTCTATCCCGAAGAACACCTGCTCGGCCACTTCAACAACCTCTTCACCAGCGAACAGAAGACCCGCGTACTGAAGACGGAGTTTCCACCGGACGCCCTCAAGGCCATGATCCGGCTGATGATGGCCACCAACCAGCGCGACGTGCTGCGCAAACTGGAAGAGCAGCTCGACCCGCTTCCACCCGACCGGCAGCTCTACTACGACCTGATCACGTTTTACTTCGACCGCACCATCTATTCCCGCTGCAAGCGCTATCTCGACAAGCTGAGCGGTTCAGACCTTCCCGTGTCCCTGGAGCTGTACCACCTCAAAATCGCCATCGGGGAGAAAGACTACGCGCGGGCCGCCGAGTTGCTTACGGATATGGTCGGCCGGTATCCGACGCATCCGGAAGTGCTCATCACCGCCGCCGAAATCCACAGGAAAAACGGCAACCGGGAGCAGGCGGAAAAATTCACTGCCCTGGCGCGGACTTTCGACCCCTCTGCCAGGCCCTGATCCCCGTCCCGCTCGCTGTGACAGTATTCCGGAAGTCCGGGATATGTCAGATTTTGCCGCTCTGAACGATGTATAACAGCAGCCGCTTCAGCTCGTCAACCCGTCCGGGTTTGTTCTCCTTTTCAAAACTGAAGACAAGGTTGCGCACCGACCGCGCCAGGATATCCCGTTCCGGGGCTCGCTCAAAATGTATGGGCAGCGGCTCGATCCCGTGATTTCGCAGGAAATAGGAACACTGGTCGATACTGACCACCCGGCCGCGGTTGAACGGATCGATGAGGGTGGACTGGTTCCCGGATTCGTATTTAAGCAGAAAATGCATGGGCATGTTCACCCCGTAGAAAGACAGCTCCAGCCGGCGGGCCACAAAAAGCATTACCATGCTCAGTGAAATCGGGATGCCCCGGCGCCGTTGCAGCACTTTATGCAGGAATGAGTTATCCGGATTCATATAGTCGGTGTCCGCCCCCTTGAAATATTCCTTTTCAAAGAAGAACGAGACGAACGTCTGAAGCTGTTCACCGGGGGCAAGACCCGCATGGATGGAGGGTCCCAGCCGGGAAGCCATTTTGTCCAGCTGCCGGCGGTACAGGTCCGTGCGGAGCGTCGGGTTATCCAGCCGGCACAGCAGAAGCTGCCCCCGTTCCAGATCCGCCGTGGAATCCAGTCCGCCCTCAAGAAACTCCACAAATTCCTGCTCGAAAGACGAAAAGGTGAGATCGTGGATAAGCTCTGTCAGTCGCGACCGCAATTCCGGATCATCCACGCTTTCCCTGTATTCATCAAGAACCGGGACGCTGGACTCATCCAGGTCCGACAGCCGTTCCTCCACCTTTTCCCTGACAAACGGATTGGGATCGTCCATCAGCGAGAGCAATGCCCGCACCTCCTTTCGGCTGGCGGGCTCGGTACCTGTCTTACTGTATGATGATACGTTCATGGGGGGGGGTTATTCATGTATCAACGGTAACATTCCGACTGTTGGAATCGTTTAAAATGATTTTGAGCTTACCGCTACACCCGTTACCTTTGACATTCCCGATACACTTCTCATCCGTACTGCCTTTTGCCTGCTGATGTCAGCTGACTGCTGATGCCAACATACAGGCATCCAGTGAAACGCGCAGCAAACAGCCCATGAATCGAACATGACAGCCTCCGGATATCACACATGGGCATGATTATGTCCTGTCATGTGAGATCATTCTGACCTTATGATCGAAATTGATGTAAACACATGAAATTGCACGTATACTCAGAAACCGGTCCGCTGGAAGCGGTGATCGTCCACACGCCCGGAAAAGAGGTTTCCCTGGTCAATCCCGATCGCCGTGAGCATCTGCTTTTTGACGATATCATCTTCGAAGCCGACGCCCGTCAGGAGCACCTCAACATGATCGAGATCTTCCGGGCGGCCATGCCCGACCCCGGCAAAGTATACGAAATCTGCGATCTGGCACTGGAAACACTGCAGCAGGAGCAGGCGCGCATTTTCTTTACCGACGAGCTGATCCGCTCCCTCCCCGGGACCAACATCCACCTCCTGCGGGAGGATCTGCTGAATCTCGACACCGGCGCTCTGCTTGCGTTCATCGTGACAGGCCTCACCGACAGCCTTCCGCGCGCCACCCTGGATCCCGCGCCCAACCTGTTCTTCACGCGCGATCTGGCCGCCGTTGTCGGCGAGTGCATCATCCTCTCCCGCGCCGCCAAACCCGCCCGCGTACGCGAATTCCTGCTCATGGAGACCATCGCGCGGTTCCATCCGCTGTTCGCATCCACCCGGAAAAAGATCATTCACATCGGCAAGCAGGACAGTGTGGAGGGCGGGGACATCCTGGTGGCCTCGCCGGAGGTCGTGCTGGTCGGCATCAGCGAACGTACCACCTTCAGCGGACTCATGAGCATCTCCGAAAAACTGCTCGAACACCGCGTGCGCCACGTGGTTGCCGTGGACATGCCCAAACAGCGGGCATCCATGCACCTCGATACCATTTTCACCTTTGCCAGCCCGGACGAATGCATCGCTTTTCCGCCTGCCATCATCGATCGCACCAACAACATCACGGTCTTTTCACGGGTGGATGGGCACATTGCCGTAACACGCCGCGAGTCGCTGAAAAAGACACTGGAGGAGCTGCTGGACCGGCCCATGACCTTTATCAAGTGCGGCGGTGAGGATCCGATAAAGCAGGTCCGCGAGCAGTGGACCGACGGCGCCAACGTGTTTGCCCTGGCGCCCGGTGTCATTGTCGGATACGAACGCAATACCGAAACATTCCGTGAGCTGGCGCGGCATGGCTACGAGGTGATCCACCAGAAGGAGTTCATTCGGCGCTGGCAGGACAAGCCCTTCCTTCCGGCACCGGGCGAGAAGTATGCCATCACATTCCAGGGCAATGAGTTGTGCCGGGGACGCGGAGGCGCTCGGTGCATGACCCTGCCCATCGTACGCCAGGAGGAGCACGCATGACCCGGGACCTGAGCAAACGTGTAATTTTCAAGCATGCCCTGCTGTTTGTGCTGACGTTCATTACGGCGTCGCTGACGGGTGCGCTCTTCGTCGGGCACACCGCCGGCATCCCGGATGATTTCGTGCTTTTTTCCTCGGAGGGCTTTCGTTTTTACATGGACATGGTCCTGTGGGAGGGCGTTCTGTTTGCCGCGCTGCTCCTCGGCTTTCTGGCGGTCCATGAATTCGGGCATTACTTTGCCGCGGTCCGGCACCGGATCAGCGCCTCGCTGCCCTATTTCATCCCCTTCCCTATCTCGCCCATCGGCACGCTCGGCGCCGTCATCCGCATCCGCAGTCAGATACAGCACACCCGGCACATGTTCGATGTGGGCGCGGCTGGACCCATTGCCGGGTTCATCGCGGCGCTTCTCATTCTGCTGTTTGGATTTGCGACCCTGCCCGAGCCGGATTACTTGCAGAATTTTGCCGGACACGAACTCCTCAACGAATACATTGAGAAGCACGGAGAGTTTCCCGATGAACCGATCACCGATACCCGGAGCCGGGAGCCCGACGTCATGGTCCTCGGCAACACGCTGCTCTTTTCCGTGATTGCATCCTTTTTTGATGATGTGCCCCCCATGTGGGAGCTTTATCACTATCCCTTTCTCTTCGCCGGCTGGCTCGGCCTGTTTTTCACTGCGCTAAACCTGCTTCCGGTGGGACAGCTTGACGGCGGGCACATCCTGTACACCCTCATCGGTTACCGGCGTCACCGGATGGCGGCCCGCGGGTTCTTTCTTGTGGTGATGGTGCTTGCCGGACTCGGGGCCATACCGCTCATCCAGACCCTGCTGATGGATACCGATGTGCCGCTCACCCTCACCTCCTGGCTTATCTGGGCGCTTGTCTCCCTGATCCTGATCGCCCGGGGTTTCCGCATGGGGGCGGCCTGGACTTTTGGTGGATGGATGTTCGTACTGGCAATGGATCTGCTGCTTTTGCTGGTTTTTGACCCCTCCGTATTCTCCGGTTTTACGATATGGATTTTTTGGTCGCTCTTTATTGTTTTCCTGGTGAAAATAGAACATCCACCGGTAGCCATTGAGGAACCGCTCACTCCCGGAAGGAAAGTTCTTGGATGGATCTGCATGATCCTGTTCCTTTTGTGCATCAGTCCGAACCCAATCTATTTCACATGATTTTGTTATTCCTTTCCAACTTTTTTCAGACGGCCGGTCCCCGAACCGGCTTTCTCACAATACCGGCATATGTGATGGTTTTTGTCGTTCCGTTACTGATCGTCTCCTGCTCCGATCCGGAACCACAGACGCTTGAAGCCCGGGTTGCCAGCCTGCTGGAGCAAAACGAGCATGAACCGGCGCTGGAACTGCTGGCGGATGCCGACGATGATCATCCCGGTGTAGAAGAACTCCGGGTACAGGTACACCTGGCCTATGCAAACTACCTCACACATGAAGCCGACCATCTGGCCATGGGTGCGCGGATGGCCACGGCGCTCCGGCACTACCGGCGGGTGGCCGAACTGGATCCGGGCAATTCGCAGGCCTTGACGCATATCGAACTGATTGAGGGTATCTACGATCAAATGGGTCGTGACATCCCGGAAGGGGTTGCCGAGTGAACGCCTGACCGGTAAGCGCCAGACTGATGAACGCCCGATCGATAAGCGCCAGACTGGTGAACGCCTGACCGGTGAACGCCCGCCCCGAATGACAGCGGGATTGCGTATCTTTACCGATGGAAACAAGACGCACTTTTTTTCACATTCAGATACCCGGCACGCAATGAGGATAGCGATAAAGCCGTAACAGCAAGACACAACCTGAACTATACACCCTTCAGTACTACGCATCGTGGCAGCAAAGAAAGAACAAAAACCCGGTACGCCATCCATCACCAATCGCAAGGCGCGACACGAATTCTCGATCGAGGATTCCTACGAGGCCGGCATTGTGCTGACCGGGACCGAAGTAAAGTCGCTGCGACAGGGAAATGCCAGTTTCGGGGATGCCTTTGCCTACATGAAATCAGGAGAGGTGTGGCTCAAGGAGTTTTACATCAAGCCGTTCGAGCATGGTTCCTACAACAACCACGATCCGCGCCGTGAGCGCAAACTGCTGCTCAAAAGAGATGAGATCCGCAAAATCGACCGGGCGGTCTCACAGAAGGGAGTGACCCTGGTGCCGCTGAAACTCTATTTCACGCGCGGATTTGCGAAGGTGCAGCTGGGGCTTGCCCGCGGCAAGAAGAAATACGACAAACGTGCAAGCATCGCGGAAAAAGATGAGAAGAGAGACCGGGACCGCGAATTGAAACGGGCGAAGATAGGCGGATCGGATTTCTGAAAAAACCGGGATGGAAATAAAAAAAGGAGCAGGATTGCCTGTAAGCCGAATTCTGTAACCAGTCCCGCCGAAGCGAAGCTGGCCGGTAACCATTTGTCTGGTCTCACCATTGCTGGTGAGATCGAGCGGCCTACCCGACAGTATCGTGGCGGACGACACACTGCCTTACTTGGCCTTGCACCCCGCGGGGTTTACCGTGCCCCGTCCTGTTAC
>SL_3KL_010_SEDDRAFT_10006130_pt1 | contig 10766 bp, 10 predicted proteins | sample SodLakKL_010_SED_2_FD_10381 | JGI IMG/M metagenome (IMG submission 10381)
GATCGAACACCGTCATCCCCGCCACCTGCGGCCTGGTAAACAGATTGAACATCGATTCCGGCTCTTCACTTTTGAAAGCATTCCAGCGCAACCGCTTTTGCTCTTCGGTGTACAGGGGATTGTCCACGGGTTTTCCCAGGAGATTGGCCTTTTTCTCTTCCCGCAATTGTATCTCATCCAGCCTCCGGATAAACAACAAATAAGTAAACTGTTCTATCACCGTCAGTGGATTGGAGATGCCTCCCGTCCAGAAGGCCTCCCATATTTTATCCACCTGGGATTTAATTTCACCTGTGATCATGGATTGAATTTGTGAAGAATGCAGGGTAAAGATAGTGGAAAAATGGTTTTTTGCTCAGTCGTGGGAGAAAATCTTCAGTTACTGTAGTCGTGGCAGATGATTTTCTGCCACGACTACTTTGAAGTATCCCAATTTGACGGATTGTCCCTTATGTATCGAGTAATCCTGAAATAGCTTATTTTATTTCGTATGACATGTTCGTAATAATCCCGTTGCCAGACGTGATGAATATCGGTGTTTTTGCGCATCCATTTCGTTACCCCGATTTTGTATCCGCGCACGATGGATGCAATGGACCTGGGGATTACATATTGAAATTGATGCCGTTGACCCGAAGGGGAGATTTTTGAATTGAAATGGTTTCGAATGGCATCGAAGGAACCATCAAAGCACAGCTCGGAATCATTGTTTTTACTGTGGTTAGTTTTTGTTATTTCAATAACACCATGAAGATGATTGGGCATTACGATAAATTCGTGCAAGCGAACCTTTGGAAAATGGTCGGGAATTTCTAACCAGCATTTATGTGCAATTCTTCCGGCCTCATTGAGGAATAGTTTTTTGTTTAAAATATGGCCAAGAAGACATTGCCGTCGGTAACAGTTTAGTGTAATAAAATACAATCCTTGTTGGGAGTAATCATATCCTTACAAGCGTATAGATTGACGGTTATGTATTAACGGATTGTATCGGGCCATTTTTTTCTTTTTAATTTCACCTTCTTCAATTAGGTGTATTAAGCGTATAAAATGTACCCAGTAAAAATCAGAAAAAATTGATCTGTAGTCGTGTCGTGGCATAAAATCTTCTGTCACGACACTGCCTCCATTTCCTATAAAAATCTAAAATTATCATTTAGCTTTGCAAACCGCGAAGCGACTAGACGGATATTGTCGCCTGCAGTAGTATGTAAAGTTTTATCGCATGAAAATAGCAAAATTTGGAGGGACGAGTGTGGGAACTGTCCAGCACATTGATCAGTGTCTGCGCATATTGATGAATGATCCTTCCTTTCGCGTGGCAGTAATCAGTGCTACGGCCAATACTTCCAACGAATTGACCCTGGCCTTGCAAAAGTGTTATCTGGGAAAATGGGAGGCGGCGCTTGATTTTTTAAATCGCATTTGCGATCGCCATCTACTTTTAGCTGAAAATTGCGGTGGCAGCCAAGTGGTATTGGGTGAGGTGAAAGATATTTTTGAAGAAGGAGTGCGCGTTCTGGATAAACTGCGCCATGATCGTGAAAATTACTACCAATATGCCGATCACGTTCTGGCAATTGGGGAGCGTGTAAGTTCTCTTATTTTTTCGGAGCGGGCGAAGGTTTTACAATTAAATGCCGAGCTGGTAGACGTGACCCAACTATTGATCACGGATTCTCTCTACGGCAGGGCAAACCCCATTATTCACCTGTCCAAACACAATGTAGAAACATACCTAAAGCCCAAGATCAATGATGCTCTGATCGTTACTCAGGGCTTTATCGCGAGGGATAAAAGGGGCCATTACACCACCCTGGGAAGAGAGGGGAGCGACTATTCTGTCAGTTTGTTGGGTGCCATGTTGGAGGTGGAAGAAATTGCATTGTTCAAACGGGATGTAAAGGGGATATATCAGTTCGACCCCCGCGTTTTGTCCGATGTGAAAGTCATCGGGAAATTGAGTTACGGGGATGCCATCAATATGACCTATCTGGGCGCTAAGGTGCTCCATCACAAAACGGTTTTTCCGGCCATGCAGCAGGGAATTCCCATAAGGGTAGATTCCAGCGAGTTTCCCTTTCAAGAGGGCACCCTCATTTCAGAGGAAGGAGGCAGTGGTCTGATCGGTCTTTCGAGAAGGACGGACCAATATTTACTGTACCTGAAAAATACGGATTTCCTGGACACCCATGTTTTTGTCGAAAAAATTAACGGCATTTTTTCAAAGTATCGCTTTAATATTGACCTGCTGACCATTTGCAAAAACAGCGCGTATATTGTTATTGATGATTCGGTTGGAGGGACCATCCGGGGTGCTGCACAAATGACAGTTTTTGAAAATACAGGATTTAAGAAGGAACTGTCGGAATTTTCCGATTACCAACTGATCGACCATCTGGAGCTCGTCTCTGTAATAGGAGGCCACAATAGCGAGACGCTCAATCTCATGATAGAGGCCGTCGGAAAATTGGATGTAAAGTACTTTTTTGCATCGCCCGACAGAAACGCTTTTTCTGTACTGGTGGATCAATCGGATGTTTTAAGTTGTCTGCACGCCATGAAAAAATTTCTTAATCGCGAGTAGATGGGCAGGTTGTAAAACGGTTTCGGTTGGGGAAAATCAATTTTTCTGGTCGTCTTCCAGTCCTTTTTGATGTTCGCCTTTACCGCCTTGTTTCGCGTCTTTGTCACCGGTTTGGTCGTCCAACTTACCCTCTTTGTAGTCCCGGAATTCGTTGATTTTGGTTTTTTTCCACAGGGGTACTCCGTCTTCGTAGGCGGCACGACCGATGATGTGAGCAGAGATAGGTGAGGTGATCAGGAGAAATAGAACAATGGCTGCTGCCTTAATGGCCACGCTAACCTCGTTGTAGTGTATGGCGACACCAATCATAATACAGGCCACTCCGAGTGTCGCTGCTTTGGTGATGGCGGAAACTCTGATATAGAAGTCGGGCAATCGGATCACACCGATGGAGGAGATAAAAATAAACAGCACTCCGGTTAATATAACTATGGCACTGAGGATTTCAATCATTGTTTGTGGCTTTTTCTCATGTAATAGGCGAAGGCTACAGCCCCTAAAAACAGTATAAGGGACAAAATAATGGCGGCATCCAGATAGGATTCTACACCAGTCGTAAGCGAATACAGAGCGATCATTCCAATGGTGATAGACCCAATGAGGTCAAAAGCGATGACCCGATCCGGCAGGGACGGCCCCACAATAATTCTCACGAATACAATGGCTCCTGAGAAGCTCAGCATGATCAATGCAAATAAGAGTACGATTTCAAACCAGCTCATCTTGTAATTTCTAATAATTTTTTCTCAAATCCTTCTTTAATCCCCTTTTTTATTTCATCGGCGCCCAGTTCATTAAAGGAAATGGCGTGAACAAAAAGGTATCTTTTATCCTCTGACAAGTCCAGGCTCAGTGTGCCTGGAGTCAACGAGATCATATTGGCCAGCAAAGTGATCTCGTAATCGCTTTTGGCATCCAGCGGCAAGGCAATTACAAATGGACGCATATGAGTGGTGGGAGTGAGTACGTCGTACGCCACCCTAAAATTCGCGACCAACAGTTCTTTAATAAAATAAACGATGAGATTCATCAATTTGGGCAGCTTCCTGAAATAAGTGCGATTGAATAAATAGCTCAGTGGCCACGATAGAGAAAAAACCATCATGACCGCAATGATAAGTCTTCCCGCTGTCATTTCCCATCCGGTATAAAAAAACACCAGCCAGCTGACTAAAAAAGTGAGGGCGATATGTGGAATAAACAGTATCATTCTGATATTTGAAGTACTTTGTTGATGTAAATTTCCGGCGTTTGCAATTGTTCAGCAGTCATCAGGGCAAAATGCATGATCGGTTCACCAAAGATTCCGAGAGCCAGTGTAAGAGCGGTCAACAAGACAATGGGAATCATCATGGGTGCCATGGACCACAACTTCACGGGTGGATGTTTTTTGTCGTATTCATCCTGGTCGGGCATTCGCTTCCAAAAAACTTCATTCCATATTTTTGTCATTGAGTAAAGAGTCAGGAACCCGACTAATAATGCCACAGCTACTATCAGGTAATCCTGAACGTCCAGACCCGCTTTTACAAGTATAAATTTAGCCCAAAATCCCGACAAAGGCGGAAATCCGGCCAGAGAAAAAGCAGAAATGGCAAATAAAATGGCCAGAAAGGGGTGGCTGCCGTAAACACCTCCCAGTTTTTTCAACTCAAAACTGCCTCTCAAACGCTTAACCACGCCACTGATCAAGAATAAATTGGATTTGACAATGACAATGTGCACCATAAAGTAAATCACCCCCGCCAAAGCCAGTTTTGTATTAATGGCCAGTCCCATGATCAAATAACCGATCTGGCTGATGATGTGTACACTGAGTATTTTCCTGAACTCCATTTGGGCAGCTGCACCGAGAACGCCAACAAACATGGTGGTGCCGGCCGTGAAGAGCAACAAATTATCCAGAAACAAATTTTCCTGATTGAATATGAGAGTAAAAAACCGGATAAAGGCGTACACACCTACTTTGGTCAACAGACCTGCGAAAATAGCTGTCATGGCTACCGGGGGGGTATGGTAGGATGCGGGCAACCATCCGAAGAGTGGAAAAACCGCGGATTTGACCCCAAAGGCAATAAAGAAAAATATAGCGGCCAGAGTGATCAACTCCTCCTGGGGGACGCTGTCGATCCTCAGGGCCAAATCAGCCATATTCAGTGTGCCTGTCAGGCCGTAAAGGACTCCGATGCCGGCGAGGAAAAAGACCGAGGCGATGATATTCATGGTGACGTACTTAATGGCCCCCTCCAGTTGGGGTTTGGTATTGCCCAGAGCCATGAGCACAAAAGAGCTGATCAGCATTATTTCAAACCAGACGTAAAGATTGAATATATCTCCCGACATGAATGCTCCGCAAACCGAAAACAACAAAAAGTTCATCAGGGGGTAAAAGCCGAAGCGCATTCGCGCGCGATCCATATCACCCAGGGTGTAGACACCCACTGCCAGCCCCATTAAACTGGTCAGGAGAACCATAAAAGTACTGAGGTAGTCTGCGACCAGACTGATGCCGAATGGAGCTTCCCATCCGGCGGATTGAAGGGTGATTACTCCTTCATCTAAAACCGAAACCATTAAATTGGTGGCTGCCAGTAACAACCCCGTTGCACTGATCAGAAAGATGACTTTCTGAGACTTGATGTCCTTCCAGAAAAACAAGCTGAAAATGCCCCCCAGCAGGGGTATCAATAATACAATTAAAAGTTCGTTTTCCATCAATCTTCCAGTCTGTCTGTAGTATTTAGTTCGTCCAGATTATCGGTATCCACTATTCGGTACCCCACTTTTATCAGTACAATGGCGAATGCCTGTATTCCAAAACCGATGACAATGGCCGTCAGTACCAGAGCCTGTGGCAGTGGATCCGCAAAGGGCTCTGTCAAAGTGGTCGCTCCTTCGGGTACCAGGGGAGGTGCTCCCCGGGTAATTCTACTGATGGTAAAAAGCATCAGATTGGATGCGTAACCGAGAATGATCAAACCAATAATCAATTTCACAAAACTCTTGTGAAACACCAGGTACACTCCGCCGGCATACAAACCTCCTATCAAAAATGGCAGTATATCTTCCATGTCATTCCTCCCAAAGTGAAAAAATAATTTTCAAAATCGTCCCCGCTACCAGTAAATAAACCCCTATGTCAAAAAGGATGGGGGTTCCGGGTTTCCCCATCACGGGAATGGTGATTTCATCCAGCCACAAACCCGTCATAAAAGTCTCGCCAACGATGAGCGGTATGAGCCCACTGATGACCGCGAGCAACAACCCCATTGCTATCAGGAAGATGGGGTTTAATCCAAACCGTCTGCGCGTGCGTACTGCCCCGTAGTTGATGGCGTATAGGGCAAAGCCCGTAGAAGCCACCAGGCCCGCCACGAACCCCCCTCCCGGGGCATTGTGGCCCCGAAACAACAAGTACAGGGAAAATACCATAAAAAGTGGTATCAGCAGCCGGATTCCCGTCGACAATATGGTTGAGTTCATGCTTTTTCTTTTTCTTGTTCGTCTTCGTCAGATGTAAAATTGATCAGCCCGTATATACCAATGGCCGCAATACCGAGTACAACGATTTCTCCAAGGGTGTCCAGTGATCTGAAATCCACCAGAATAACATTGACCACATTGCGCCCCATGGCCAGTAAATAAGAATTGTCTGAAAAATAGACCTTGAGATGTGAATCCAGTGGGTACTGGGTGACAATCATCACGATCCAGGTCATGATACCCCCAAAAAGGGCAGAAATTAAAAAGTATCTGAATTTAATAAAACCCTCGTCAAAAATGAGGTAGTGCGGTAACTTCCACAGCACCAGTACAAACAATACAACGGTCAGTGTCTCTATCAGTATTTGGGTCATGGCCAGATCCGGAGCACCGAAAATGATAAACACAAAAGCAACCCCGTAACCCACCACACCCAACATAGCTATGGCCAGCAATCTCGACTTGGCCACTACCGTGTAAAAACAGGCAATGATCATCAACACCCCAATTACAATATCGTAAATTCTAAAATCGCTCCACAGTATAGCTATTTTGGGGATTCCAAAGTCCTGCAAAACGTAGAGTGCAAGGATGCAAAAGGTACCCACCATCATCGCTATATACACCCTTAGATAACCACTTTGTACAGCCATGGTCACCCTTTTGGAGAGATCCACTATGCTGCTCATGGTTTGATCATAGGCGTAAGAGGGTTTTATTTTTTCTGATATTTCTACCCTGGCCAACAGTCTCGGATTGTAATAGACGAATACAAATGCGGCGACTCCTACCATGATTGTGGCCATACTAAGAAGTAGTTCGGTGTTGATGCCGTGCCACAACCCCAGTTTAAGTGGTTCATTTCCTGGCATAACCGCCTTCGAAGCCTGCTCCAGTAATGGAGTAATAATGCCACTGAAAAGGCCAAATGCCAAGGACAATAAAGCGAGTAATAATGGCCCGGCCACCATACTGAGAGGCCCTTCTTGTACCTTTACTTTTAATTTATTGCGCTTACCAAAAAACACCATATAGGAGAGCATGCCCGCCGCAGCTGTAAAAAAGACCCCGGTGATGAAAAAGGCAGAGGTAGTCAGTGGAGAGTTGATGACCATGCCAATGGTGGATTCATAAGAAAACTCTTTGCTGATAAATCCAAATAAGGGGGGTATGCCGGCCATAGAAAGGCATGCTATCACTGCAGTTAAACCGGTATACGGCATTTGCCGGAATATCCGACCCAATTTTCTGATGTCCCTGGATCCCGTTTCGTGATCCACAATACCGGCTACCAGGAACAAACAGCCTTTGTACAATGCGTGGGCGAGAATGAAAATTACCAAAGCGTGTATGGCTACTTCGGTTCCCACCCCTATCAACATCGTCAATAAGCCCAGAGCACTGACAGTGGTATATGCCAATATCTTTTTTAAATCGGTCTGAAGAAGTGCAATGATGGCACCTATGAGCATGGTAGTACCTCCAAAGAGCAATAAGGTGGCATGCCAACCATCAGAGCCATTGAACACGGGGCTCATCCTGGCGAGTAAATAAATTCCGGCCTTGACCATGGTGGCGGAGTGCAGGTAAGCACTAACAGGAGTTGGGGCAGCCATTGCGGAGGGCAACCAAAAGTGAAAGGGAAATTGAGCAGATTTGGTAAAACTGCCGATGATGATCAGCAGCATGGCCGCATTGAACAGACCACTCTCAGCCAGTGCATCGCCCTGCTGTACCAATTCTGAAATGGTCATGCTGCCTCCTCCGATGCCGAGCAAAATCAGTCCCGCCAAAAGAGCCAGGCCTCCGCCCGCCGTAATTAACAGAGCCTCAAGTGCCGATTTTCTCGATTCTTTGTCCTCGTGGTGNAAACCGATNAGAAAATAAGAACTGAAACTGGTCAGCTCCCAGAAAATAAACAAACTGATGATGTTATCGGATAAAACCAGCCCCAGCATCGACGCCATAAACATGATGAGCGCTACGAAAAACCGGTCCGTTTTTTCCTTCCCCTTCATATACGTGCCGGCATAGGCGAGAACAATGGCTCCAATGCCTGTGATCATCAAGGCGAATAAAAGGCTGAGGCCGTCCAGACTGAAATCCAGACCCACCGAAAGCGATGGAAACCACTCTCTGCTTTCACGGACAGCCACTCCCTCTACAACACTGCTATACTGGGTCATAAACCACGCGAAGCCCGCAGCGGGATAAAGGGCAAATACCAAACCACTCCACCCCTTTAATATTTTGTAGAGGTAGGGAGCCAATAGGGCCAGTGCAAATCCAATGAGTACGATTATCAGCATGCGAGTGCAAAATAAATGAAAAAAAAATTACTGACCACGCGACAGCGAATAAACCGTAAAAGAAATTGGATAAAAAATATTTTATTAACAACAGTAACAATGAACTTCAGCTAAGTTTGGTTTAAGCCCGGATTCTTTTTAAGAGCGCTATTGCTCCTTAAAAAATTTGTAGCTACCTACTTCAAGCGGGTATAAATACTTATTCCTAGAGGACGTCCAGGAGATAGGACAGTAGTTTATTTTGGAAACCAGAGGAATCGGGAGGTTCTATAGAAGATTCAAAATCGTTTCTCAAAACTCTGTAAACAGCAGTGAAAATTATTGGAATGCTACTTGAATGAATTTTTTATTAACTTTGTTAGAATCATTAAGCGTTTAGTGCCATGAATCGAACCTTGATAAGTTTTGACTGGGCAGTAAAGAGAATTCTAAGACAGAAAGCCAATTTTGGAATTTTGGAAGGCTTTTTGTCGGAGTTAATTAATAGGGATATTGTAATAAAGAGTATACTCGAGTCCGAGAGCAACAAAGAACATGAGGATGATAAATACAACCAGGTCGATTTGTTGTGCGAGGATGTCAACGGCGATTTGATCATCATAGAAGTCCAGTTTTACGAAGAGGTAGATTACTTTCAAAGGGTGTTGTTCGGCACGTCAAAAGTGATTACCGAACACATGTCGGCAGGAAGTCCCTATGAGAAAGTCAAAAAGGTTTATTCGGTAAATATTCTGTATTTTGATATAGTGTCAAGTCAAGTGTACTGTGTCGGTTAAGGCGCCGGGATATTATTCTTTTTCAAGGCGAAAAAACGTAGCATAGCCGTAGCTAAGTGAGGCTTTTTCAACGCTGAAAAAGGATAAAAGACCAAGACTTGGGCCGGCTAAAGTATGCGTGACTTGACACTAGGCAGTGGAAGGGATTATGTATACCGGGGGAGAATGAATTTCACGGGTTTGCATTGCGAAGATAAGCTCGAACTGAATAAAGTACAACAGGATAAATTCTCCGGCCAATACCCCTCAGACATATTCCCGGAAATTTTCCTGATCAAAGTCAATAACTTTGACGACATCGCAAAAACGCCTTTGGACGAGTGGATTTATTTTCTGAAAAATACAGCATTGCCAAAAAAATACAGTGCAAAAGGACTTAATCAACTAGAGGAAAAACTAAAATACGACAAAATGGATACCGCAACCAAACAAAAGTACGATGACTATCTCACCAGTGTACGAGTTACAAAGAGTATGATTGAAACTGCAAAGTTGAAGGGGCGTATAGAAGGATGTGATGAAAAAAACACTAAAATAATCCTAAAGATGTATGACCTCGGACAAGAAGTCTCTTTTATCGCTGAGGTGGTGGAAATGAAAGAAGATAAAGTGATTCAAATATTAAAAGAGTCCGGGCGGCTTTAAGCCCTGTTCTACGTAGAATTCCGCTCAACCTATCCATAAAAAAAGGCCCAAACCTATTTGGGTTTGGGCCTCTGAAAATGATTACATTTTTTAAAGAAAGACTCCCTATTCGCAATTGGAGAAGTCTCCTCCATCCAAATCGGCTATATTGCCGATATAAGGATAGATGACACAGAAGTCCTCCGCATCGATCTGACGGATATCGAGTATAGCTGTGTTGTTGGGTGCGTTTTCGTTTTGCAGTGCTCCCTGAGACATTAGATTTGCCAAAACACTTAAGTCGGTGACACCGGTATTTCTCATATTCAATCGGTGCAGTTGAGTGAAGTTGGCAATGGTATTCATTCCCTCATTTCCAAAGGGAACATTTCGCGCAATGAGTGTACCCAGTTGGGTATTGTTTCTCAATGGAGAAATATCCGTTATTCCGGTGGTCGTGTTGATATTGAAATAGTTGAGTTGACTCAAAGCTTCCAGTGGTGAAATGTCCGTCAGGTTTGTGCCATCCAATCGCAAGAAAGTCAGATTGGGCATTTTTTCGATTCCCTCAATGCTTTCTATGGGTAGGTCTCTGGCATCCAGTTCTTCCAAGTCGAGCAACATCTGATCGGTGATTTCATCTTCGGTTCCGATACCCAGGGCATTTCTGACTGCGGATTCTAAAGCTGCGTCTTCAAAAACAGAGGCGTCTCCGACGGGAGCGGGCAATAACTCAGGAGAACGGGAACTAATATTTTCCCAATACGGCCTGATCGGTGCATAGGGGTCATCAGACTCAGTGACCTCACCAAATTCATTTTCCCTGATGTCCACATCTGCAGAAACACCTTCGTCCGGACGGTCTTGAAGAGCACCTTGAGCCATGACATCTCCAAATACTGTGAGATCGGTGATTCCGGTATTCCTCGCATTGATTCTCCACAGATTCGGGAAATTTCGTATCACCTCCATTTCATTATCCCCAGC
>SL_3KL_010_SEDDRAFT_10006131_pt1 | contig 10764 bp, 14 predicted proteins | sample SodLakKL_010_SED_2_FD_10381 | JGI IMG/M metagenome (IMG submission 10381)
GCTCTCGGCGGCGCGCTGGATCATCAAGTGGCCTCGTGTCCGCACCGCGCGGCGCAGCTTGCTGTTCAGGGCCTCGATGGCATTGGTCGTGTAGATGATCCGCCGGACATCGGCAGGGAAAGCGAAGAACGGGATCACCGCCTGCCAGTGCCGCTGCCAGGACATGGCGATGGCCTGATATTTTCGCCCCCAATCGCTATCCGCGAACGCCTCGAGCGCCGCCTTGCCGGCATCCGCATCCTCGGCGCGGTAGATCGTCTTCAGTTCGGCGCCGACGGCCCGGCGATCCTTGTCGGACACGAAGGCCAGCGAGTTGCGGATCAGATGGACACCGCATGGATTTTTGGGCAGGTCTGCACCTGGGCGTGCGGAAAGACGGCGGTGATCGCGTCCGGGAAGCCCTTCAGGCCGTCGACCACGGCGATCAGGACGTCCTCGATGCCGCGGTTCTCGAGCTCGTTCATCACCCTGAGCCAGAATTTGGCGCCATGAAAGACCAGGAGGCCGCGGAGGGAAAGGCCAGCAGGCCTTTCATCCGATCTCCGGAGGAGACAGGGCCAGGAGGCCCTGGAGGACCGGAGGCCGGCGTGCAGGCGACAGTGTCGACCAGGTAATGGCTGCACATCTGCAGGAACCGGCGGTTGTAGGTCCGCTTCTTGCCCACGAAGATCGCGTCCACCGCGGTCTTCATGTTGTCGTAGATGCCTCGGGTGCAGGCGCCCTTGAAGAAGGCGAAGGCCCTGTCATGGGCGTCGAACACCCTCGAGCGTCAGGAGACCGCGGCGGCTCCTGGGTCTCGAGCGGATAGGCCCGGACGAACATCATCCGGCTGTCGCAGAGCCGGACATGGGCCACCTTAACGGTGACCGTCACGCCATCGATCAGCATGACCTCGTGGCTCCAATCGAACTGGTGCGCCTCGCCCGGCTCGAAAGTCAGCGGCACGAAGGCTGCCGCGGTTGCCTCGCTCTGACACCGACGCCATTCAGCGGCATAGCGCCTGACGGCATCGTAGCTCCCGTCGTAGCCGAGCACCCGCAGTTCCTCGAATAGCCGCGTCAGCGTCATCGGCAACGAACAGCTGCAGGTCGAGGGCAAGGCCGACGAGATCGAAGGCAAGGTGCAGAGCACGGCCAGCAAGGTCCAGGACAAGCTCCAGGGCAAAGACGAGCGCCAGGGCGGCTGATGCCATCCTCGAGCGATCCGGGCCGACCACGCGACGGCGGCCTGTCCGGCTTCGTCAGCCCAAGGTAGCCCGCTCGACGGCCCTGCCCTGACGCCGGGACTGGTGGCCGAGCCTCTGGTCACGCGGTAAAGTAAAAAAAGTCGCGCGTAATTTCAATAAATAGCGAGAAGAAATCAACATTTGCGAAAATAATTGACATCGATCGACAAAATACGTCAGTCACTCGCGCAATACACCGCTGTCGTCGCGTCCAGCCAGGGGTGAGCCGGCGCGCTGATCCAGATTAGTTGCTGGCCGTCGCGACACCGGTAGGCTGCTTCGCCAACCGTCCTTTGCGACGGGACGGGTCCAGCAAGGGGATTTTGCCGATGGCCGAGAACGACCTGAGCAGAGCGCTCGATCGCTGGGAAGGCGAAGGCGGGCCGGACCTGCCGGTCTGGGCTGCCCGCCTGCCAACCGACGACCTGGCCGAGCCAGAGCGCCGGGTGCTGATTGCGCTCGGTGCCGCCGTGGTCGCCGAATGGAACACGCTCGGCAGCGCTGTGCAGCGGGAGCTCTTTCGGCAGGCCGCCGGCGAAGCGCCGGAGACAGCGCAACTGCGCGAGCAGATCGCCCGCTTCCTGCACGAGCACAAGGACGACGACACGACTGTCTGACCGATTGCCGGCGAGCGGTCAGAAACGCCGAAGCCGAGCCACCGGGCCGACCTCGAACAGGGGCCGGCCCGAAAGCGGTTCACCTCCCTGCACGCCGGTCATCGAGTGTTCGCCGCTCACGGATGGCGGACCGAGTTGCCGCCGGCGATGATCGCTTCGATCAGGAGGGCCGCGGCCTCGTGCGTGGCACCGTCGCCGCGGGCCAGCGGCACGGCGTTGCGATGCGCGATGGCCGCGTCCTCCAGGATGCCGAGCACTTCGCGTTCGTCGATGATCTTGTGATCGCTCAGCGTCAGCAGCAGCGATTCACAAATCGCGAGGGCGGCGTGGCCGGCCGCATTGGATACCGTCGTCATGGTGGTGTCTCCTCGGGTCGTTCGGCACGAGCCAGAGGCAATGCGACCCGATTACCTCCGAACCTCCGGAGACTAATGGCTGGTAAACGGCGGCGGACTAATCCATAGTAGTGCCCTGAACATTTTGCGCCGCTATCGTCCAGCCATCGTGGCCACCGTCGGAATGGTCGGGCCATGCACCTGTCCCGAGATCGGCATCCGCCCATGGCCGTCGTCGCCAGTGCGCTCGTGCGCAAGCTCACCCGGTTCATGCCGCTCGATCCGCTCGAGCTCGAGGCGCTCGGCCGGCTCGAGCGGGGCCGGCGGACGGTGCGCGCCGACACCGACCTGGTGCACGAGCGGCAGACCGAGCACACCGCCTTCATCCTCGAGGAGGGTTGGGCGTTCGCCTACAAGATGCTGCAGGACGGCTCGCGCCAGGTGATCGATTTCGCCCTGCCCGGCGATTTCATGGGCCTGCGCAGCGTCTTGCTCAGGACCTCCGACCACAGCTTCGCCGCGGTCACCGACATCGTCGTCGCCGAGATCTCGGCCCGGCAGATGATCGAGACCTTCCAGCGCCTGCCCAGGCTCGGGGCTGCGGTGCTCTGGGCCGCGTCGCGCGACGAGGCGATGGTGGTCGAGCATCTGGTCAGCGTCGGCAGGCGTGATGCGCTCGAGCGCACGGCACACCTCCTGGTCGAGCTCGGCCTCAGGCTGGAATTCGTCGGGCTCGGCAAGGCCACGAGCTACGCCTGCCCGATCAACCAGTACTACCTGGCCGACGCCTTGGGCCTGACCGCGATCCACGTCAACCGGGTGCTGCGCAAGCTGCGCGAGCGGGGCCTCGTCACCGTCCGCGACGGCCGGGTGGAGATTCACGATCTCCGGGGCCTGCGGGCGCTCGCCGACTATCACGGTGGCTATCTCGACCAGGCGGACGCCGAGCGGGACAGTTAGCAGGCTGCTAGAGCCCGTGATGGCGCGGCCCTGACGGCCGCCACTGGGGTACTGATCAAGGTTAGCTCGCCCTCGGGAGTACCCGGATAGGGTATAGCCATGCCGGTTCGAGGCGGCACCTTTGTTATCTCGTTCTCCCAGCGGCAGCAACGCCTCGAATTGAAAGGTTGAGCGATGACCGGTGACCGGCGCCAGGGCGACCCGATCGAGCCTTCGCTCGGTGAAGTCGACGAGCCGCACGACCATTGTGGGACGCACCGGCCGAACGGCACCGGGCGCGACTCGGCGGCCGCCGCCGCCGTGTTCCCCCGAGCGCTTGCCGCGGACGCGGTCCATCGGGTGCGGATCCCAGCGCGTCTCGCGGTGCCCGCGCGCGTTAATGGCGGGCAACACCCGGCCGGCGACGAGAGCGAGCAGCTCAGGGCGCTGGTCCAGGAGTTGGAGAGCGAGCTCGCATCGCTGCGCCAGTCGCTGACCCGGGCGACCAGCGAATCGCTCACCGATCCCTTGACCGGGCTCGCCAACCGGCGGGCGTTCGACGACGCGCTGGCGGCGGCGACGACGCGCGCCAGCCGGGTCTCGCCGGGCCAACTGCTGATTGCCGATATCGACCACTTCAAGGCGCTCAACGACGGCCACGGCCACCATTTCGGCGACGCCGTGCTGCGCATCACCGGCGAAGTGCTCAAGGCCTCCGTGCGCCGCGGCACATTGGTGGCGAGGCTCGGTGGCGACGAGTTCGCGCTCCTCTTGCCGGGACCCACTCCGGACTATCCGGTCAAGATCGAAACGGCGGCGATCGCGGAGCGCCTCTGCGCCCGGATCGCCCGGCGGCCGCTGACCGTTCGCGGCCATCCCGCATGCCGTGAGCGGATCACGTTGTCGATCGGCCTCGCCGGCTGGTGGCCGGGCGAGCGCCCCGCCGACTGGTACGCCCGCGCCGATGCCGCGCTCTACGAGGCCAAGCGCGACGGCCGCAACCGTGTGGTGGTCGCCCCGGCAGCGCCGGGCTGATCGGCTGACGAGCGAACCGGTCGTCACACTAACCGAGGTTAGCACGACAACAGTACCGCGCCTCTAGCATCGGTTTGTCGAGGGGTTCGTCCCTCAACGCCTCGGACTGCGATCAACATCACTTGGCGGGTCGGTCGCATCGCGGCCGATCCGACTTTTTGCATGCCTTGCCCCCCGACGATCGGGCAGCTGTCATCATCCGGGTGCTGCTCCCCGACAATGCCATGCCAGTGCCGGAAGGACGGCCATGTTTATCCGCATCGGCTTCGAGATCAGGTTGAGCTGCACCACCGAGACGCCGCTCCTCTTGGCGCTGTTGCCGCATCCGTCCTATCGCGGCCGGGTGATCGGCGCGGATCGGATCAGGGCCGAACCCTCGGTCCGGCTCGAAGAGTACCCCGATGCCTTCGACAATCGGCGCCTCCGGGTCATCGCACCTGCGGGCCGGCTCACCCTCTGGACGGATTGCGTCGTCGAGGGCAGCGGCCGGCCCGATCCCTACGACTGGGACGCCCGCCAGTACGCCATTCAGGACCTCCCCTTCGAGACCCTGAACTTTCTCACCGCCAGCCGCTATTGCGAGACCGACGAGCTGGTCGAGCAGGCCTGGGCGCTGTTCGGCGAGACCCCGGAGGGCTGGGCCCGGGTCCAGGCGATCTGCGATTGGGTCCACAACCACCTGACCTTCGGCTACGACTTCGCCCGGCCGACCAAGACCGCGGCCGATGCCCTGCTCGAGCGCACCGGGGTCTGCCGCGACTTCGCCCAGCTCTCGATCGCCTTTTGTCGCGCCATGAACATCCCGGCCCGCTACGCCAGCGGCTATCTCGGCGACATCGGCGTCGAAGATGCCGGTGCCGGCGATTTCTGCGCCTGGTTCGAGGTCTATCTCCAGGGCGGCGACGGCCAGGGCCGCTGGTACGTCTTCGATGCCCGCTACAACACCCCCAGGATCGGCCGGGTGCTGATGGTGCGCGGCCGCGACGCCGCCGATGTCGCCATGATCACCTCGTTCGGCAGCTACGACCTCGAGCTGTTTCGCGTCTGGACCGACGAGGTGAAGGGCGACCACGGCGACGACGACCTCCTGGCCCTGCTCGAAACCCGCCCCGAGGCCCTGGCGCTGACCCTGGCACCGGTTTCGTCGCCTGCACAGTCAACATGTCAGTCAGCGTCTCGCTGATTTGAGTTAGCGTGGCGACGACACAGCAAAGTTAGCTTGATGCCTCGAGGCAGCGGCGGCACGCGCCGCGCCAGCGTCAATGCAACGCGCAGCTTGAGTTGCGGCTCGACAGCAGCCGCACACGAACTGTGGCAACTTTGGGGACAGACTGATGGCATCGGGCATCGACCACATTCATGCCGCCGATGATATCGGCGCGACACTGGCTGCTATCGGCAGCAACGCTGCCGCCGGCGGCGAGCTGATGCTCGCTTCCGGCACGGTAATCGCCTTGCGTGCGGCCATGGGCGTGCGCGGCCTGACCGCCCCCGCGACTGCCGATCACGGCGAGCTCGCCCGGCTGCTGCCGGAAAAATCCGAGGCCGTTTCGGCAGCCTCGGTGATTCTGCTGCAACAGGCCGGCGAGGCGGCGCATCGGGCCACACTCTTCGCCCTCGAAGAGCTCTCGGCCGCCGCCGACGCCTCGACCGAGATCGCGGCTTGCGGCGACCTTCGCAGCACTCCAGGGCAACCTGGCGCTGGCGGCATTCGGCCGGGTGATGGCGCAGTCGATCGCGATGGGGACGCTGGCGATGGTGGCCCAGCAGGCGGCGATGGCACCCTTTCATCGAGCCGCGACCGCCAACGCGAAACGGTTGACCGCAGCATGTTGACAGCGGGCGCACGTGTCGTTGGCACACCCTGCCAGCCTCGATCGGACCCGCAATGCAAGGAGCCTAGGCGTGGCAAATCCCTGGACGAAGAAGAATCCCTTCATGAGCATGTGGCTGAGTGGCGCCAACAGCATGGCGGGCAGGACTCGATCTGCGGGGGCTGCCGAAATCAGCCGCCAGCAGACCCGGCTGGTCAACCAAGCCACGCGCTTCTGGACCGATGCCTGGTTCGGCACCGCCGCGGCGAAGCCCAAGACCAAGCGCAAGACCAAAGGCAAGCGCGGCTAGCAGCGCACTAATCGACGTTAGCGAGGCTGCCTCGACGATCGGCTATCAACAATAGGTCGAGGGTCCTCCCCCCTCACGTTTCGGACTGCGATTCCCAAAGCTCCGGGTCGGCCTCGTTCGAGGCCGACCCGTTTTTTTGGGCCGCGGAGGTGAGGGGCGACACACAACCACGAGGTGGCGACATGACATTGACGATCGAGCACGAAGCGTCCGAGCGTATGATCCCGGCGGTCGAATCGGCGGCTGCGACCCTGCCCGCCCGGCAATGGCAGGCCGTGCTCGCCCCCTACCGCACCCCGATTCTCGGCCGGGCACTGGTCGAGTTCGCCGTCACCCTGGTCCCCTTCGTGGCCTTGTGGCTGGCGATGCTGGCGAGCTTGGCCTACGGCTACTGGCTGACCCTGCTGCTTGCCATCCCGACTGCCGGCTTTCTCGTCCGCCTCTTCATGATTCAGCACGATTGCGGCCACGGCTCGTTTTTCCGGCGGCGCTGGGCCAATGACGCGCTCGGCCGGGCGATCGGCGTCCTGACGCTGACCCCTTACGCCTATTGGCGGCGCACCCACGCCATCCACCATGCGACTTCGGGCAATCTCGATCGGCGCGGCACCGGCGACATCGACATGCTGACGGTGGCCGAATACCGGGCCCTTCCGATCCTCGGCCGCTGGCGCTACCGCTGCATGCGCCACCCGCTCACCGTCTTCGGCCTCGGCCCCGCCTATATCTTCTTGATCCACCAGCGCCTGCCGATCGGCCTGATGCGCGCCGGCTGGCAGCCATGGGCCAGCGTGATGGGCACCAACCTCGCCATTGCAATCGTGGTCGGCCTCCTGGTGGCGCTCCTCGGCTGGCAGGCCTTCCTGATGATCCAGCTGCCGATCACGCTGCTGGCCGGGGCCATCGGCATCTGGCTCTTCTACGTCCAGCACCAGTTCGAGCACACCTACTGGGCGCGCGACGAAGCGTGGGACAGCCGCGACGGGGCGCTCCTCGGCAGCTCGCACTACGACCTGCCGCCGGTGCTGCGCTGGTTCACCGCCAATATCGGCCTGCACCACATCCACCACCTCTCCAGCCGCATCCCCTGCTACCGCCTGAACGAGGCGATGACCGATCATCCGGAGCTGAAGGACGTCAGCCGGCTGACGCTCAAAGAGAGCATCGCCTGCCTGCCGCTCGCCCTTTGGGACGAGGACCGCCAGCGCCTGGTCGCCTTCAGCGAGGCGCGACGCTGACCAGCCACCGCCCAGGGCTCGTCGAAAGGGCCGGCGCCGCGCCGGCTGGCAGCCCCGGCCGGGTCGCGTTCTGGGCCATCGGGCTCGGTGGTGCGGCGGCGCTGTTCCTGCTTTGGCAGGTCATCCAGCCGCTCCTGGTCATCGCTGCGGGCATCCTGATCGGTATTCTGCTCGATGCCTGCGTGCGCGGCATCCGTTGGCTCCTGCCGATCGGCCGCGCCTTCGCCCTGGCACTCACCTGCCTGGCCTTCACCACGCTTTTCGTCGGCGCCGTCGCCTGGGGCGGCTATCAGCTCGCGGTCCAGGCGGAGGAGCTGGTTCGGACGGCCACCGAGGTGCTCGACGACTGGCGCGCGGAGCTCGACCTGCTCGGCATCCGCGGCGACAGCGGTGCGGAGGAGGGGGAGGAGGGGGAGGAGGCCGTTGCTGCCGAAGCCGGCGCGGACGTGGAGGAGAGCGGCAGCGAGAGCGTGGCCCGGTTCCTCCTGCCCGACCCCGAGAACCTGCTCGAGCGGGTCAATGCGATCTTTCGCACCACCTTCGGGGCCATTGGCGACACGGCGGTGATCGTCTTCGTCGCCGTCTTCACCGCCGCCGATCCCAGCGCCTATCGCAACGGGCTGTTGAGCCTGGTGCCCTCGCGACGCCGCGAGGACGTCGCCCGGCTGCTCGACGATACCGGCACCATGCTGCGCTGGTGGCTCTTGGGGCAACTCTTCGCCATGCTCGCGGTCGGCATCGCCACCTGGCTGCTGCTGACCGCCATCGGCATGCCGTCGGCCCTGCTGCTCGGCCTGCAGGCCGGGATCCTGACCTTCATCCCCTTTCTCGGCCCGTTCATCGGCGGCGCTGCGATCATGCTGGTCGCCATGGCCCAGGGCGGCACGATGATCTTCTGGGCGCTTGGCGGCTACGTCCTGATCCAGTCGGTCGAGGGCTATCTCCTCACGCCTCTGGTGCAGCAGCGGACGGTCGATCTCCGGCCGCTGCTCCTGATCACCGCGATGATCCTCTTCGGCACCCTCTTCGGCCTGCTCGGCATCGCGCTGGCCACGCCGCTGGTCGCCGTCATCCGGCTGCTGGTGCTGCGGCTCTATGTCGACGACGTGCTCGGTGGCGCGCACCGGCCCGAAGCCGAGACCGCTGATCGAGATTAGCGTCGAGAACCCGGCCGGGCGCTAGCATCGAGGCTCGACGATTGCTCGTCGACCACCTCATGCAGACGGAGAAGATCATGGTTGCCCTGCCGAAGACCAAGGACATCGAAGCTGGCGCGGCCGATTTCGCGGCCGATATCGCCCAGCTGAAGAAAGACCTCGAAAAGCTCAGCGGATCGATCATGGAGCTCGGCCGCGACGGCTTGGACGCGGCGCAAAAAGGCGGGGCCGAACAGCTCGGCGCCTGGCGCGACGATGTCGGCGACCTGGCGACGAGCCTGAAGAAGCAGGGCCAGCACCAGCTCGACGCCGTCGAGGACCAGGTGCGCGAGCGGCCGCTCTTGACCCTGCTCGCCGCCTTCGGCGCCGGCCTCCTGGTCTCACGCCTCGTCGACCGCCGCTGAGCGGCAGGGCGAACGAGATGCGAGCCCGCTCAGTTCATGAGCGGTTGGCGGGTTCTGATCGAGCCATCTTGATGGCGCATGATCCAGTTGCTCGGGCGAGATCATCGCGGCGATGGCTCGGCACCCGTTTCGGGCAAACCGCTGCAGTTCGCGTTCGATGGGGCCGGCTGACCTCGGCTGCCGGTGTCGTGGTCAGGCGTCTCGGTATCGGCGGCGATCGAGCGCGAATTCGGCATTGGCGAGCGACCGGCGTGCTACCGTGGCAACAGTGATGGGCAGGCGATCGCGACCTTGGGCAACCCCGGCCGACGGTGCCGACAGCATCAGCTCTCCGCTGCTCCATCAGTTGGCGGCTGGCGGCAGAACAAACGACCGCTTCCCGAGCGCCGGCAAGGCATTGGGGGAGCAACGGATCGGCTCGGCCACGGCACTCAGCGCAGCCCGAGAAAGCCCAGGATCACGAGGACGACCACCACCACACCGATTAACCAGAAGATATNGTTCATGTTGTGCTCTCGTGTGTTGCTCCGCGATCGATCAACGACCAGCGTGCCGACCAAGGGGTCGGATGCCCATGCTGCGCAGCATGAGGCGACAGGCGCAATAATCCAAATTATTCTTGGGCGGATTCTTCCCGCCAAGTCCAACCCCCGCGAGGTCCAACCGCGGAATAAACGAAGGAAAATTTTCCCTCGGGCTGATTCAGATTAGCCGAAAAAACAAGACCTCCGGCTAGAATCGCGCTCCATCCCACTTTTCAGGTGATCATAATGACAGCCAAATTTCTCGCCAGCAGCGCGATCGTGCTGATTGGTCTCGCTGAAGTCACCCTCTCCGGCGCCGCCTGGGCACAACAGACGGTCCCTGCCGCCAAGCCCGAATCGGCCGCCGTGACAGCCGGTGCCGAAACGCCGATCATCGGCAAAGATGCTGGCGCACCCGCCGCTGAGGTCGCCACCGACGCACCCATCTTCGCTGAGGCAGCGCCCTTCACCGGCAGCGGCGTCGGCGGCGGCATGTCAGCCGACGACCTGATCGGCATGAACGTGGTCGACAGCGACGGCGAGAGTGTCGGCAAGGTCTCCGACGTGATCATCGGCAGCGACGATGTCGTCCAGCACGCGATCGTCGAGATCGGCGGCTTTCTCGGCTTCGGTGCGAAGACGACGGCGATCGACGTGAAGCACGCCAGCGTCGACCAGAGCAAGGGTGAGGTCTCCCTCCACATCACTCGCGCCGAGATCGATGCCATGTCCACCTACGAGCGCGACGGCAACGGCTGGTTCTCCGGCTGACCGCTAGCCGGTCCGAGAGCTGACGATCGGGCGGGTGCCCCCGACATCGACCACGCCAATCGAGGAGTGAACAATGGGGTTTCAAACCGGCGGCCTGTTGGGGCTCGTCATTCTGATCGCCGACATCTGGGCGATCATCCAGGTCTTCAATAGCGGGGTTTCGACCGGCGCCAAGCTCGGCTGGACCCTGCTCATCCTTCTGTTGCCCGTCGTGGGCCTCCTCATCTGGTTCTTCATGGGCCCCCGCCCACGTGGCACGGCCCTGGTTTGAGCGCCGAACCGAACCAGCAATGCCTGCAGCCATGCAGTTGAGGATGGGCCGCAGCAGCCGACCCGGGGCCCGCCAGAGCCTTTGGGGCGATGACGCCCTGATCAGGGCCGAACTGTTCGGCGTC
>SL_3KL_010_SEDDRAFT_10006132_pt1 | contig 10764 bp, 7 predicted proteins | sample SodLakKL_010_SED_2_FD_10381 | JGI IMG/M metagenome (IMG submission 10381)
CGTTTTGGCCTGCTTTTGAATCGATGGCTTATTCCTTACCACTCAGCCTCCCTGAAATACTTGATTTCTGGCTGCCCAATATTATGCTGGTCAATATTGCCCTGACCGGAGTCCTGCTTTTTGTAGGAATACCTCTTTTATTACTGGTTACCTTTGGGATCAGCCTGGTATTTAATATCACCAGCACCAGCAGATCGTGGAAGATGACAGCATTGCTATTGTGGATACTGGGTTTAGGGCTTATATTGTTCTCAACTTTCGCCGGCATTTATCAGATCACCATCTGACGATTCACCATTGATTGAACAATTGGGACTGTTTTGTTATTTTTGTTACAGACCCTTATCATAAATATTGACTTGCACCAAGGGAAAATCATAACATCAATACACCAAAGCATTGTTGTATGCCGGCACAGAAAAAAGCATATACCCCGCAACAGAAAAAAGAAATTCTCAACGATTACCGGATTGCAAGCGAAAGCCGTCAGGCAAGCCTGCTTGGCCGTAGAGAAGTGTTGACCGGGAAAGCAAAGTTCGGGATTTTTGGCGATGGGAAAGAAGTGCCCCAACTGGCCATGGCCAAAATATTTAAACCAGGTGACTGGAGAAGCGGTTATTACCGTGACCAGACTTTTATGTTGGCGGCCGGCATGCTGACCCTTGAAGGTTTTTTTGCGCAGCTTTACGGAGATACCGATATCGCAGCCAACCCGGACAACGGTGGACGTATGATGAATAACCATTTTGCCACAAGAAGTCTGGACTGCAAAGGTCAATGGAAAGACCTTTGCAGTCAGAAAAACTCATCAGCCGACATCTCCCCCACTGCCGGACAGATGCCCCGGGCATTGGGTCTCGCAATGGCTTCAAAATTATACCGTAATGAAAAGGGGTTGAAAAATTTTAAAACCTTCAGCAATAAAGGCAATGAGGTAACCTTTGCCACCATAGGCGATGCCAGCACCAGCGAAGGCCACTTCTTTGAAACAATGAATGCTGTCGCCGTAATGAAGGTGCCGCTCGCCGTTTCTGTCTGGGATGATGGATATGGTATTAGTGTACCCATTGAATATCAAACCGCAAAAAGCAGTATTTCGGAAGCATTAAAAGGATTTAAAAAAGGGAAAGAAGACCATACCGGGATCCGGATTTATACAGGTAAAGCCTGGGACTATATAGGGTTGATAGACATGTATACAAAAGGCGTTGACGAATGCCGCAAAGAACATTTCCCTGTGTTGTTTCATGTCACTGAAGTCACTCAGCCCCAGGGACATTCCACCAGCGGATCGCATGAACGCTACAAATCGCCCGAAAGGTTGCAATGGGAAAAAGACAATGACTGCATCCTCCGGATGCGTCAATGGATTATTGGTCAGAAAATAGCTGCTGCAGATGATTTGGACGTCATTGAAAAGCAAGCGATCCAAAGAGTTAAGGAAGCAAGGCGTAACGCATGGAACAACTTCCAGAAACCCATTTTGCAAAAACGCAAAGATTTTTTAGAAAAAGTGAACATCTCCACCTGCCGCTGCCTGAAGGTAGACAAGATTGATCAATTGCTGCAGGATCTGGCACGCATTGGCGAGCCCACACGTAAAGACATCATCTCCACCGGGAAGAAGATCCTCCGGCTGATCTGTAACACCTGCACGCCCCAGGAGTCTACGCTGAAGAAGATCGTTACCACATGGCTGGAAGATGCATTTGCCGTGAACCAGCAACGGTATTCCTCTCACCTGTACAGCCAATCAGAGCAATCACCCTTTAATATTCGCGAAGTCAAACCAGAATACGCCAATGATGCCCCCATGGTAAACGGTCGCGAAATTCTTGTGGCCAACAACGATTATATCTTCTCGAAATATCCGGAAGCAGTCATATTTGGAGAAGATGTTGGCAAAATAGGCGGGGTGAACCAAACCCTGGAAGGCTTACAAAAGAAATACGGCAAGTTGCGTATCAGTGATACCGGCATCCGCGAAGCCACCATCATCGGACAAGGCCTCGGAATGGCCATGCGCGGGTTACGCCCCATTGCCGAAATTCAATACTTTGATTATCTGCTTTTTGGATTACAGGTGATCAGCGACGATCTGGCCACCCTGCATTACCGTACGGCCGGCGGCCAAAAAGCACCGTTGATCATCAGCACCCGCGGGCACCGGCTGGAAGGCATCTGGCATTCAGGAAGCCCCCTGAGCATGGTTATTAACTCCATCAGGGGCTTACATGTACTGGTTCCAAGGAATATGACACAAGCTGCAGGATTTTATAATACCATGCTGCAATCAGACGATCCGGCCCTGATCATTGAACCACTCAACGCTTATCGGCTGAAAGAAAGGATGCCTGTTAATATCGGGGAGTTTACCATTCCACTCGGCAAGCCGGAAATAATCAGTGAAGGGACCGATGTAACCCTGGTAACCTATGGCTCATGTGTCAGGATCGCCCAGGATGCCATATCACAGCTAAAAGACTTTAATATTTCGGTCGAACTTATTGACGTACAGACCCTTCTTCCTTTTGATACGGGGCATACCATTGTGGAAAGCCTGAAAAAAACAAACAAAATCGTCTTTTTTGACGAAGACGTTCCGGGTGGGGCCACGGCTTTCATGATGCAAAAGGTATTGGAAGAACAAAAGGGATATCGTTACCTTGATGCAGAGCCGGCTACAGTCACAGCAAAAGATCACCGTGCTGCATACAGCACCGATGGAGATTATTTTTCAAATCCCAATGCAGAAGACGTTTTTGAGAAGATTTATTTAATAATGCACGAATACAATCCGGCTGCCTACCCCAGGATCTTCTAATAATTTTCCGACAATTCCTCAAACCAGGCCTGGGGGTGCCTGCAGGCCGGGCAGTTTTTCAGGGCTTTCTCCCCTTCATGGATATAGCCGCACTTGATACAGAACCATTGTGTTTTTTCTGGTCTTTCAAACACCGTCCCTGACTTTACGCGTTCGAGCAGCTTCAGGTAGCGTTCTTCATGATGTTTCTCCACCTGAGCCACCAGCTTGAAAGAAGTGGAAACACGTTTAAAGCCTTCTTCCTGTGCAATCCGGGCAAATTCAGGATACAACTCCACCCATTCCTCGTTTTCACCCTTTGCGGCTGATAAAAGGTTTTCGGCTGTGGTACCTATCTTGCCGGCCGGATATGCTGCAGTAATTTCCACCTTTCCGCCCTCAAGGTATTCATAGAAGGTTTTTGCATGAATCTTTTCATGGTCAGCTGTTTGCCTGAAGATGTTGGCAATTTGTTCATAGCCCTCTTCACTTGCTACTTTGGCGTACATTTCGTACCGCCTGGCCGCTTGCGACTCACCGGCGAAAGCTTTCAGCAAATTCTGTTCTGTCCTGGTGCCTTTAATGCTTTTTTCTGTCATGGTTAATGTTCCTCCGTGTTAAACTATACAGGCAAATGTATATTTTTTACCCCAGTTGGCCGGCAACGAAAGCAATTTAAAACCAGATTAAATTAAAACGCGGGGTTGTCGGAAAATCAACGGGTCATGATAAGTACGTCCTGAAAGTTCATGCATGCTTCCTGATTCTTACCGGCCCACCATCCTTCGTGAAAGCTTTTCACTGTCAACCCCGATTGCTCAACCATTCTTTTTATATACGCATAGCGGTAAGCGATATTGGCATCTTTGACCCGGTTATTGTGTAGAAAATAATCATCATAACGATATGGGAAAAACGAATTGGGCGATTGATCGAGGTATGATTCAGATGTCTTGGTAATCAAAAAGAAGGTGGCAAAACAATGTCCGCCGGGTTTGAGCACCCTAAAGGTTTCATCCAGATAATTTTTTACTGCTTCCGGCTGCATATGTGTAAATACCGAAGTAAAAACAACCAGGTCAAAATCCTGATCCGGATAGGGAAACCGGAACGCCTTTGCAGGTAACTCACTACTCAGATTATACAAGTCATTATGCAATGGCACGTATTTGAATGAAAAATTTGAATAATCCAGGTAATGTTTTTTGCACCAGTCAATACCCTCCCTTACGATATCAAAACCTTCGTACCTGCCACCCTGTTCCAGAAAACCGGCCAGGGGCCTTGCCACCCGGCCAATCCCACAACCCACGTCCAATATATGATGATGGCGTTGCAGGTTGCACGTGTCTAAAAAATTCTTCAGAAAAGTGTTGCCGGCATCAACAAAATCACCCTGGCCCGTAAAAATTTTGCCTTTTGGGGGCACCAGGGGCATTCGTCTGTGAAACAAAAGATCAAGCAGATCGACCGGGAAAAAAAACCATCTTCGTATCAAACGACGCTGTTTGGGGCGCAGCCGGTAGTACAGGCTTCTGAGCAAACTCATAACCTCAAGGCAAAAATGATTGTCAACTTAGTGAAAGGCGTTTAAGAATGCCTGCACCTTTTCGGATCAAAATCTGTTTTCTGTCGGCACCGGTGGAGATGATGTCTACAGGTACATTCACAAAATCTTCTATCATGGAGATATAATCAAGCAATGGTTGGGGAAGCTGCTCAAAGGTTTCCACATTGTCCAGCGTGCAGTTCCAGCCAGCAATCTCTTTATAGACAGGGTTCAGGCTGTCGGAATCGGTTGTAAGGGGTGAGATATTCTTTTCTTCTCCATTGATCTCATAAGCCACACAAACCTTAAGGGTTTTCATGGAACACAACACGTCTGCCTTGGTCATAATAAGACGTGTAACACCGTTGATCATGACAGCATATTTTAATGCGGGCAGATCAAGCCAGCCACACCGTCGGGGGCGCCCTGTTGTAGAGCCATATTCCTGGCCCAGATCACGCAAAACATCCGCTCCCTCACCCCTGATCTCTGTCATAAACGGTCCACTGCCCACACGGGTACAATATGCTTTGAACACCCCAAACACTTCGCCAATCCGGCCAGGTGCAAGACCCAGCCCCACACAAGCACCCGCAGTAATGGTATTGGACGAGGTCACATAAGGGTAAGAGCCAAAGTCGATATCCAGCAGGGTTCCCTGTGCACCTTCGGCAAGCACCCTGGCCCCTTTGTCGAGGGCTTCATTGACAAATATTTCGCTCTGGACGCGGGGAAGCGCCTTTAAACGTTCCAATCCGAAAAACCATGCTTTTTCATAATCATGAAAAGTCAACCCGTCGAGCCGCAGTTCATCAATATCAAAATCAAGGCCTTCAGCCAGGCGTAAATGCTCTTGCTTTAAGGCATTGTATTTGTCTTCAAAGCTTTCAGATGCCGTATCGGTTAAGCGCAAACCAGTTCTGGCTACCTTGTCGGTATAGGCAGGACCGATTCCCTTAAGTGTGCTGCCAATCTTGAAATTGCCTTTTTTCTTTTCAAAAGCAGCATCAAGCAAACGATGCGATGGCAATATCAAATGGGCCTTGCCGCAGACAAACAGCGACTCCTGGAGCACATCGAGCGGGATGTTCAATTGGTCAAGTTCCTTATTGATGATAAAAGGATCCAACACTACCCCGTTTCCCACAAGGTTCACACAACCTTTGTGAAATATTCCTGAAGGGATGGTATGCAGTATATATTTTTTCCCTTCAAACACCAGTGTATGACCGGCATTGGGGCCACCCTGAAAGCGTGCAACCATTTTATAATGCGGGGTCAACACATCTACGATCTTCCCTTTGCCTTCATCGCCCCACTGCAGTCCCAGCAAAACATCCGCTTTGTTATTCTCACTCATAAGTCAGGAATTTTTGTCAGTTTACTTGCCCAAATGTACACGAATTTTTTTTATGTGAAATTACCACACAGACAAAACAAAATACCCGGACCTGGTCAATGCCCAGATGACGGAGACTGTTTTTTATCCGGACGGCAATCCTTGCAAAGGCCAAAAAAAGCAAAAGAACGGTGGGTCACGTCAAAATGCATCAGCTCCTGTACCGAATTCTGAATCTCCTGAAGGCGAGGATCGCAAAACTCATAAACTTTTCCACAATCGGAGCAAACCAGGTGGTCATGCTGGCGGTATTTATAGGACTTCTCAAACTGCGCCACATTTTTCCCAAACTGATGTTTCACAACCAGGTTACAATTCAGCAACAATTCAATGGTATTGTATAAGGTGGCACGACTCACACGGTATTTGTTGTTTTTCATTTTAATATACAACGATTCCACATCAAAATGCCCATCGGTCATGTATATTTCACGCAAAATGGTAAAACGCTCGGGGGTTTTCCGGTGTCCATTATTTTCAAGATAAGCTGAAAAAATACTTTTTACCGTGTCCAATACTTCCTGGTCGCTTTGTGTATTCTTCATAGATTTATCTTTTTCCAGAATCATGCATCCCATGATCCGGATGTCACCTTAATCAATAAAGGCTATAAAGATAATAAAAATATATTATTTGAAATGTTTATAAATAAATGCCTTGTCGGTTAATTTTAAGGCATTTAGAATCAAGATTCCATTTTACCAATCCTTGAAACTTTCTGAATGCCTTTTATTTTCTTCAGTTTCTTAATCAGGTTGTTCAGGTGTTGGGTATCATGGATGTACAGCATAACCTCTCCTTCAAAGGTGCCGTCGTGGGTGTCGATATGGATATTCCTTATGTTCACATTGTATTCACTGGAAATGGTATTGGTAATGCTTTGCAGCAATCCCACCTCGTCTATTCCCCGGAGGCGCAGACCCGACAAAAATGCAATGCTCTTGCTGGTCGTCCATTTTGCTTTCACCACCCGGTAGGCATACTTTGACAAAAGCTGTACCGCATTGGGACAATTGTTGCGGTGAATCTTGATGCCATCCTGAATGGATACGAATCCAAACACATCATCACCCGGGATTGGATTACAACACGGGGAAAGTTTATAAGTCAGGTTTTCCATGTTATCGCCAATCAACAAGGTGTCCGGTTTATCCTTTAATTGCTGCCGGATGGGGTCGTGGCTTGCCGGTGGCTGCTGTTGTGTGTCCCTGGACTTTGCAAAAGGGTTCCTGATATAACTCAAAATACCGCCACCCTCCTGATCGATAGCATATGCTTTCAATTCTTTTTGACCAATGTTGCCAATGGCCACCTCATAATACAGATCCAGGGGCGCAGGGAGCTTAAAGTGGGTCATCAGCTTCTGGATATTCTCTTGCGTTTGATCAATTTTAAACTGCTTCAACTTTCTTTCGAGTATTTCCCTGCCCTCATCAGCCTGTTTCTTTTTTTGCTCTTTCAGGGCTGATTTGATTTTGCCTTTGGCGCGTGCGGTGGTCACATAGTTCAGCCAATCTGGTTTTGGAACCTGTTTTTTAGAAGTAATGATTTCTACCTGATCGCCACTTTTTAACTGATGACTCAGCGGAACAAGTTTATGACCAACCTTGGCCCCCAGGCAATTGTTTCCAACCTGGGTATGGATGCTGTAAGCAAAGTCCAAAGCTGTCGAACCCACGGGCAGTGTCCTCAACTCCCCTTTTGGGGTAAATACGATGATCTCATCCGAAAACAAATTCAGCTTAAAATCGTCAATAAAATCCAGTGCATCAGTCTCTGCACTTTTCAGGATTTCCCGGATCCTGCGCAGCCATTTATCAATGCCACTTTCTCCCGATTTTGATTCCTTGTATTTCCAGTGGGCTGCATACCCTTTTTCCGCCACTTCATCCATCCGGGCCGTGCGTATCTGTACCTCCACCCATTTGCCGGTGCGGCTCATCACGGTGGTGTGCAATGATTCATAACCATTGGCCTTGGGCGTGGAGATCCAATCGCGCAACCGGTCAGGGTTGGGTTGATATATGTCGGTTACAATCGAATATGCCTTCCAGCAGTCTGCTTTTTCGCGTTCATCGGGCGAATGGAGAATAATCCGGATCGCAAAGATATCATACACTTCATCAAAGGGGACTTCTTTCTTTTTCATTTTGCCCCAAATGGAGCTCACCGACTTTGTTCTGGCCAGGATATTAAAACCCAGGTTTTCTTGTTGCAGTGTCTTTTTAATGGGCTTGGTAAATGATTGAATAAAGCGATTACGCTCTTCTTTTGTATCGGCCAGTTTCTGAAGAATGGTCTGGTAAACTTCGGGTTCGGTATATTTCATGGCCAGGTCTTCCAGTTCGCTTTTAATCGCATGGAAACCAAGCCTGTGCGCCAGGGGGGCAAACAGATAAAGTGTTTCGTTGGCAACTTTGAGCTGTTTTTTTGGGGGCAGTGAATCCAGGGTGCGCATATTATGCAGGCGGTCTGCCAGTTTGATCAGAATTACCCTCACATCGTCAGACAACGTCAGCAACATCTTCCGGAAGTTCTCGGCCTGAATAGAGGTGGTTTGATCGAAAATATCGGAGATCTTGGTCAGCCCGTCTATAATGCGCGAAACCTCTTCATCAAAATATTCAGAAATATCATCCAGATTGTAGTCGGTATCTTCCACCACATCATGAAGCAGCGAGCAAACTACACTGGTTGCGCCCAGGCCAATTTCTTCCACCACAATCTTTGCTACCGCAATGGGGTGATAAATATATGGCTCCCCACTTTTCCGCCGGTGGTCCTTATGGGCTTTTGTAGCAAAATCAAAGGCCTGACGGATCCGTTTCCTGTCCTCCTTTTTAATTGTAGGACGGCAAACCGTCAACAATGAACGGTAGCGTTTCAGTATTTCCGAACGTTCTTGCTCAAGGGAAGTTTTATCCATGTTTCAGCCTCTTCCTGCATGTTTGTGCTTATACAAAGATACGGGAATTTTTGCGTGTTTTTTTGCAGAATAAAGAAGCAATAATCAGGCCAACAGAGGGAACCCACTCATCAGATCATTGACTTTTTTGCGAACACCGGCGATCACATGTTCGTCGTCAATGTTGGAAATTACCTCATCAATGAAATCAACAATTTGCACCACATGCCCTTCTTTAAGGCCACGGGTTGTGACTGCCGGGGTTCCAATCCGGATACCCGATGTCTGGAATGGTGAACGGCTGTCAAAAGGCACCATGTTTTTGTTAATGGTGATGTCGGCTTGCACCAGGGTGTTTTCGACCTTTTTGCCAGTGATTTCCGGAAATTTTGAACGCAGATCAATCAACATGAGGTGATTGTCTGTTCCTCCAGAAGTCACATGATACCCTTTTCCCATGAAAGCCGCAGCCATGGCTTTGGCATTTTTCATGACCTGTTGGCCATATTCCCTGAATGAAGGATTCAAAGCTTCTCCGAAAGCAACGGCTTTGGCAGCGATGACATGTTCCAGCGGACCACCCTGTGTTCCGGGAAAAACAGCACTGTCAAGCACGGCCGACATTTTCTTGACCACCCCTTTGGGCGTGGTAAGCCCCCAGGGATTGTCAAAATCTTTACCAATCAGAATAAGGCCTCCACGCGGGCCACGAAGCGTTTTATGGGTTGTAGTGGTAATGATATGGCAATGTGGCAGGGGGTCATTAAGCAATTTTGCAGCAATCAGACCTGCCGGATGGGCAATGTCCGCCATAAGCAAGGCCCCTGTCATATCTGCTATTTCACGCATCCGGGCATAATCCCAGTCACGGGGATAAGCCGATGCCCCGGCAATGATCATTTTTGGTTTTTCCTGGAGTGCGATTCTTTCCATTTCATCATAATCAATGGTCCCGGTTTCCTTGCTTACCGAGTAAGCCACCGGCCGGTAAAGGATACCCGAAAGGTTTACCGGTGCACCATGTGAAAGGTGACCACCATGGCTTAGGTTCAACCCCATAAAAGTGTCGCCAGGCTTAAGGCAAGCAAGGAAAACAGCTGCATTGGCCTGGGCACCGCTATGTGGCTGAACATTGGCCCATTCTGCGCCAAACAATTCTTTGGCCCGGTCAATGGCCAGTTGCTCGGTTTGGTCAACGATCTGACAACCTCCGTAATAGCGACGGCCCGGATAACCCTCAGCATATTTATTGGTCATGACACTGCCCATGGCTGCCATGACTTGTTCGCTTGTAAAATTCTCCGATGCAATCAACTCCACGCCATGAAGCTGCCGCTGACGTTCCTGTGCGATCAGATCAAATACTTTATGGTCTTTTTCCATCATTGATATGTTGTTTTATGTTTTTAAAATATATGCTTCAAGGATATAGAGCCCAAAATTACACATTATTTAACAACCGCAGAAAGCCCAATGTTCCGTGAAAATGCTATTTTTACCACGATTTTTTCAGGCAATGAACACTGATCCCATCAAACATAAAAATTATAAACACATGAAGCGAGCAATCATTCTTCTGACATTAACCATTATTTTTCCTTTTTTAAGCCTTGCCTCTGAAAAAGTGGTAATATCCCAATGGCTCACCACTGACCCCCTTGAGGTTCATTATCCGGCTTTCCATGACATCCCCAATACAGACGGGAGCACATTTTCTATCAGGCAATTACTTGTATTCGACCACGTCGATCTCAAGGGTTATTATCCAGAAGCAGGGAAAATGCTTCCATGGATTCATGGAACCATTACAGAATGGAACAGCAGGGCCACAGATGCCGATGGATATTTAATGATCTCAGAAAAGAAACCGGGGGATCAGCCCGAAATTGCATACCTGACCGCGTATATTAAAACTGATCGCTGGATGGAAGGACAGCTGGAGTTAAGCAGCCCCTTCCCATTTGAGGCCTGGCTTAACGGAAAAAAGATCGGCACAAAATCCACCATTGAAGAACAAAATGATGCAGACACCTTAGAGGTGCGTAACACATATGGCAGGATAAGACATTCATTGGAGCTGCCACTGGGCACCCATACACTGATCATCA
>SL_3KL_010_SEDDRAFT_10006135_pt1 | contig 10760 bp, 4 predicted proteins | sample SodLakKL_010_SED_2_FD_10381 | JGI IMG/M metagenome (IMG submission 10381)
GTAGGAGGAGGCGCCCTGGCTCAGCCCCGAGCCGATCGGAAACGGCTGGCGGCCCACCCTAAGGCGCGCCACATCGAACAGCGGCACATTGGCCGAGGCGCTCTGGATGAACAACTGGCTGATACCGTAGGTCATGTCACCCGTGCCGGCCACACTGCGCACAGGTGAGAGCGGGTTGGGTTCGGTGAATGTGGTGAACTCAGTGTGGAACGAAACGCGGTCCGAGATCCGGGAGGCCACGCGGATGCGTCCCAGATAGCGGATGTAGTTGAGCTCTCCGCGGTTATCCAGCGCATCGACCGACCAGCTGTGGGTCCATCGAACCTGCATATCACCGGAAACAGTGACCTGTGCCAGACCTGGCGCGGCATAGAGCATTATAAGCAGCGCCGCACACAAGAACGACCATTGAGTGGGTTTGATAGTCTTCATAAAACGGTTTACTTGAATGTTACGGGTAGCATCAGTTCGGGTAGATGGGGTCGGTCAGTTCACTTCTTCGCCGGCCGGCAGATATTCCAGTCCGTTGAGGAGGTCTTCACCGGCGCGTGGAGACAGAAACGCATCCAGAAGCTCTCCGTCAGGTGAGACGCGCATCGTATAATCGAGCGTGGAGGCACGGCTCAGGGCGTTGTTGATCCAGAAGGCCTCACCGTCCCATGCGATACCGGTCGGACGAGTCTGCTCTTCGGTTGCCCCTGGTGGCGGAGGGACCTGGAAGACGGTCTCGGTGCTCCAGGTGTCGGTGATGATGTTGTATTCGTGGCGATAGACACTACGGGTTTCCCGATCGGTGGTGTGCATTACCCCGTCCACAAAGGTCACGCTGCGCGGATCGGCCGTTCCTGTGAGTATGGTCTGCTGGATGCTGCCGTTAGCCGGGTTGACCTCATAGACGGCCTGGTCGGAACTATTGACCACCCAAAGGCTGCCGTTATGCCAGGTCATGTCCCGGACCGTACCGCTGCCGCGCGGGTAGGGGGCGGGGATCGAGCGGACTTCGGAAAGTACCGGCCCATCCAGGGAGATTTTGTAGATGCGACGGTCATCGCCGGCGGCGCTCAGCCAGACGTTCTCCCCGTCGAAAGCCACGCCCTGCGGACTTCCGGCCGTAGCCACCACGTCGGTGTCCCACTCGCGGGCCCCGGTGCCGTCATCGGCAAACGTCTGGTACAGGTAGTTAGTGGACCAGCCGATGCGCAGCAGGGTATCCGGAAGGCGGTCAACCACCAGGAACATACCTGAAAACGTAGCCTGTGTGCCATCGGCGTTGGTCACGGTGATATCACGGGAACCGATGGCAGCTGCGGGATCAATCTGCACACGCACTTCCAGAACTTCCTGTGAAACCACAAATACCTGCTCCACGGTAATATCACGGCCCATATCCACACTGATATCTCCCGGACCGACTTCACGGAAAAACTGTCCGTTGAGCGTGACCATTAGCCGTTCTCCCGGCAAGGCCCGGTTGGGCAGCACGCTTTCTACGATCGGTGCAGGAGCTTCCCTTACATCCACCTGCGTGAGTACCAGGGCTCCGGGGGAGCGGTATGGGAGTTCAAATCGGTCCAGAATACGCCCCTCGCGGTTTAGGCGGAATAAATAATCGGATTCCAGGGAGCTGTTGACGGTCCAGAAAAAAATGCCATTGTTGGCATCCAGCTCGTGGGTAATTCCGGTAGGAAAGATCCTGAAAGAGCTCTCCGGCGGCTCGGGCGCATCAAATGCAACATCAAACAGCTTGCGGTCCGGGCTCATGTAATGAAACAGATTGGTGGACGGATCCCCGTAATAAAAGCCCTCAGGTGCGCTGCGCCCGTATGGGTCACTATTAGGGGGGATATAGGTGAAGGCGCGCGGTTCGGCCGTCGGCACGTTGTATTCGGCCAGGATCTCCCCGTTATCGGGATTGAGCTGATAGATCCTGGGGGGAATTCCGAGCGTGCGCGAGCCGCTGTTCACGGCCCACAGATAGGTGCCGTCCCAGGCCAGGTCACGGATGATGCCGCTGCCGTTTGGCGGGCTGGGAAACTGCGTGACCACCTGGATCGAATCCCCGTAGAGGCTGATGCGCGAAATGCTATTCGAGCTTCCCGCGGAGGAGACCCACAGCAACTCCCCGTCAAAAGTGATCCCCTGCAGGCTGCTGTCGCCTACCGCCTCATAAAGGTTCCAGCGCTCCAGTTCGTTAAGCTGTGCATCGAGCATGAGCAGGTCCGCAGGAGTGCGGTCGATCATATAGAAAAAGCCCCCGTCGCGGGTCAGTTTGCCGTCAAAGCCGTCGTCCAGTGAAAAAATGTCGCAGCTTGCCATGGCAAAAGCCACCGCAAAGAGGATGAGGGCGGATAAGCGTTTCATAGGCACGAAATTCAGGAATCGGTTAAATGTGAAAGAGAAATAACCCGGCGCCCGCCCGCTGCAAAGGGCTTGTGGCAGGCGGGGACAGATAAAATAGTCAACATAGCCTTCCGGAGCGCTTGCAGGGTATCGGACGTAGGGCTGGTATGGACAGGAGCAACATACCGCCGCCCGCTAGTTAGAATTGGTTGAAGTGATATCGTTTCCTATTGGGAATATTTTCCTTATTTGATCAGGGTCATGGCACGGGTCAGCGTCTGTCCGCCGGCTTCCAGCTGATACAAGTACACCCCGGTGGACATCCTGCTCAGGTCCACCGCCACATCATGGCGTCCTGAGCTGTGAGGGACCTGGTCCAGGGGGCGGGAAACCTCGCGGCCCAGAGCATCAAAAATCACCAGGGTAACCTGAGCGGGCTCGGGGAGGTGGAACGAAACATTGGTTACCGGATTAAAGGGATTGGGATAGTTGGCATAAAGCACAATACTGGACGCCATTTCGGCGGGTTCATCATGGGTTTCTGCCGAGACCGGCTCCATAGCCGAGGCTACATACGCCCCCGAAGACGAGGCGCTGATCTGGAGGACGCCGTTTTCGGCATCCACCGTGGTTTGGTAGGCTGTCCAACTGCCGGACTCCTCATCGTATCGGTAAACGGTCAGGTCATCGGCATCCAGGCCGGCCAGTTCGGTCGTCGGGTTGAAATAGAGATAGGTATCCAGGCTGTGGCCTTCTGCCTGAGCGCCCATGTCCAGATTCCAGACACGGTAGAGACTCTGGCTGCGTGACTCGTCGGGCATAATGTCCAGGCGCGAGCCGGGAAGGTAGGTCACGCTCATGTCTTCGGGCACGCCTGAGCCATCAGGCAGCACCAGGACTACCGAACGTGCATCGGAGCCCCGGAAACGGCGTCCGTCGGCTGCCGCCTCAGCGGTGGTAGCCGCCTGTCCTTCGGCCTGGTATTCATGTGCGCCCAGCGCTACGGGACCGTCTTCAAGAGAACGGGAGCGCGGGTTACCCAGGATATCCTCGCCGACGCCTTCCAGAGGGACCCCGCGTCCGAAAGCCGCCCAGCTGGACGGATCCACAAAGAGCGGATCATCTTCCAGCAATCCGGGGTTGGCACCGGAGGCAAAGGTGTCAAAAGCGGTATGATTGCGGTGTTGATTCACATCCACGGCCAACAGGTCAGCGGTGTGACGGGAGAGAAACGTCAGGTCCTCCGTACTGGCATGCGGCACATAATAGAGGTTGAAATCGGCGGTTACATTGGCTGCCGCAGAACCCGCCTGACTGTAGATAAACGACTCCACATCCGTCCCGTTGTTATCAGCATTCACGAATATGTTGTTGCGCATGTCCAGATTGATACTGTTGCTGCTGAAAACAGTCAGGGCCCGGTACTGCCAGTCGGTTCCCGAAGTGATATCCAGGTGATTCATCAAAATGGTGTTATGGTGGATTTCCACGTCGGCAATAGCACCGGAAGGAGAGCGCAGGACTATGCCGTGCAAAAAACGTCTGGTCGTACTCCCGGAGGCAAAGCCCGAAATCATGTTATTGTGGATGCGTACCGTGTGATCCATCGTCAGGTTGTCGGCAATTCCGATCATATCCACCCCGGTATCCCCACGCAGTCCCAGCAGGGTATTGCCGGCGATCGTATAATCCCCGCCGCCAGTGCTTACGCGGATTCCCCGCATACTCTCACCGGCCTGCAGGTTGTGCAGCAGGTTGCCGGTAATCTGGTAAACAGCGCGCGTGCTGCCCAGAATGCCCGTAAGGTTGGCGTCGCTTACACTGTCCACTATGCGGTTATCCGAGATCACGATCAGATTGCCATCCTCCACCGTATCCTGAACCCATATGCCCAGCGAACCATTTCCACTGGACTGCCGGATCCGAACCGTATTGCCACTGATCTCGGTGTCGCCGCCATCATCCATGATACGTACGCCGTAACGGTAGGCCAGCAAGTCATTGTCGCGGACAGTCACGGTGGGGCCGATCACAGGGCTGGCCACAATGCTGGTTACCCGAATGGAGCGGGCCGAGCTGTGTGAAAGGTTTTCAATGTAGTTGTTTTCGATAAGGATATCCTGCGGCACACGGTCGCGATCTTCCTCGTCACTGGCTCCGCGGCTTACAATTTCCAGGGCATCCCAGGAATCGCCCTCTACCTCCTCGTCTATGATCATGTTGGTGTTGCGGATGGTCACGTTCTGCACATCTCCCAGGATTCGGAACATGTTGTTTTCCACTTCCGCGTCACCCGATACGCGCAGGGTTAGGTCCCGGGTGGATGTACCCGGCTCGTTGGCCCCGTCTATGACAATATTGCGGGTGGGCAGGAGCCCTTCGGAGGTGGCATTGGCGTCATTGAGCCCGATGATGAGCGCACCCCGGTTCCAGTCGTTTTCGTTGTTGCTGGCAAACAGCACTTCCGGGCTCACTCCCGGCGCCGGACGGATGGTCACCGTGTGATCCGGGCCGGGATCAAAGGCCAGGGCCACATTTTCCTGCTGGTCAATATCCGAAGTGATTAGAAACGTCACGTCCCCGTCGGACCCGCGGCTCATCAGGGCAGCAAAGGCCTCATCCAGAGTGGCGTAGTCCGGATCCTGCCCGTCATCACTGCCCGGCTGGCCTATGGTATAGGTGCCGGCCTTTGCATTGACCATGCCGGCCATAGCCATAATGGCCTGGCCGAGGAGCACATCGCTTTCGCGAACCGAAGTGGTGAATTCCACGTGGATGAACTCGTCGTCCAGCGAACGTGAAAAGATGCCCTGCACATTTCGTGTTGCACCGAGCAGCGACAGTTCATTGCTCGTCTGCTCGCTGAATACCCCGGTGGGAATATTGGCGGCATTAAGCCGGTCAGCCAGGGCCAGCACTGCAGGACCTGGCGTAGTGGTTCCATTGCTCAGCACCGCATCAGGGTAGCCCTCATAATGCTCGCGCTCTTTGTTGAAACCGTGTACCTGAAAGTGCAGGTCGGCCCCCGAAACTGTGTGCACCAGATGAAACAGACTGCCCTCGTTGTAGGCCATGTCAGAGTCATTGTCGCGGTCCGGGCACAAGTTGGGAGTGGCGTTTGCGCATCGGTGTGCTCCGGCCATCACAAACCAGCGGGCACCGGAGTCCAGGAATAACCGAGCCCCAAGCTCCGGCGTGCGGAATTCGAACCAGGGGTGGGGCACCTGTACAGTGACCTCGGCAATGGCCTCCGGATTGTAGGCAACCGTTCCCCAGGCCCGGGTTACCGGCGATTGCTCCCGAAGCACGACCATTGAAATGTCCATACCGGGGCGAAGGTTGTGGGTCAGCTCACTTACACTGTATCCCAGGGGAGACACCAGATTGCGGGCCTCTTCCAGATTTCCCGTGGAAATGGCCAGCAAGGCATCTTTAAATATTTCGATCTGCTCCGGGGTCGGTTGTGTATACCCGTTTGTGTGGGCAAGGGGCAAGCGTTCCAGGTCCTGGTTCACCAGATTCAGGAAATTACCTGACCAGGCGGCCTGAACATTCAGCAATAACAGAGCGGTTAACAGTAAGAAGCGTCGCATAGAGATCCAATTAGGTTCAGGGAGTGTAGGAATGAACGTTTTATAAACGCCGGCGAAATACCATAGATCTAACGATACAAAAACAATGCCAAAGAAGTGACAAGAAGGATCAAAATCAAACCAAAGCACGTCCGGACTAGTTCAGGTTGCGGATTCATAGGGTAATTGCAATCCTTTTGCCACGTGATGCATTTTGCACCGGCCATATCATCCAAAGTTTTTTTCTTTCAGGTACCACGGCCAAGTGGGGCGGTGGCGACAAGGTCGGGCTAAAACAACACCCTACCACCATTTTGTGGGCTAAATAAGCCCACTTTTTCCGGAGCGTAACGCCCACTGGTGCAATCAAGGAGCGATCATTATATTTTTTGTTGTGAAGGCACAGGTTTTGTTATACTCAAGGAGTAAGGGACAATGCCAGTGATCATGGCCGCTTCCGCTTTAAAGACCAAGACTCTTCTTATGTCAAAAAACAGCTCCGTTCCAAATTACCGCAGCAGGTCGTTGCTCGTGGCCACGGTTTTCGCTTTGTTTGTTGTCGCCTTTTCGCTGTATTTGGCGCGTAATATTGAAAAACAGCGCGAGCGAATCATTACAGAAAGCACGCGTATCAGCGAGCAGGCGGCAGAAGAGTTCCAGCGAGAGGTTTCTCCGGTTCTGGATTATGTCTGGAGTTGGCATTTGCGCGACCGTGACAACATCACCCGGGTCAAAGAGCAACGCGCCGACTCGCTGCTTTCTGCCGCTGCCGAGGAAATTCTCGGACGTTTTGAAGGTATCGAGGGTGGTATCTACTTTCGCGGTCTGGATCGATTCATCGGCTACGCCTATCCCTCCATTCCCTCGCCAAAACCGGCGTACGGGCCGCCTCCGCGCTCTTATAATATTATTCGTGACCAACTGCTGCAGACTCTGGAACGCAAACAGCCCATGTCAGACCTGCATGGATTTGATCCCGCCATCTTTCCCCTGGCCACTCGGCCTGTTGTCCTGGACGGCGTTGCCGAGGCCGGCATCTGGACCCGCGTGCATATCAGCCGTGATCTGGCGGATGCCGGAAGTGTTACCTCAGTCCTGATTACGATTACGTTGGTTGTGGTTCTGCTCGGCTTCCTGGTAGCCCTGGTGTTCTCCTGGAAAATGTCCAGCGGGCTCAGGGAATTGCGCGAAGGCCTGGCGCGCGTCAAAGACGACAACCAATACCGGCTATTGGCCCGCAACGGCCTGCCCGGCTACATCAGCCACCACATCAATGACCTGCTCGATGCGCTGCTGCAGGCCCAGCAGCGCAATGAAAAGCTACAGCGCGATCTGCATCAAAAAGAAAAAATGGCCAGCCTGGGAAACACCATTGCCGGTGTGGCCCACGAAATCAATACCCCTATCTCCATTATAAAAACACGGATCCAGCACTGGGAACGCCTGCAGGCGCGCAAAAAGGACAATGCAAGTGGCAATGGCAGTGGTATTGATCCCGATGCGCCTTCTGTCTTTTCCATGGAACTGGTCCACCAGCAAATCGACCGTATCTCACTGCTGGTTAAACGTCTGCTTTCCTTTGCCCGGCCTGTTTCCGAGCGTCGCTATCCGGTGCAGATTCGGGAGATCATTGCCTGCGCCATCCAAATCACCCGGGAAAAGCATGCCGAGCACGATATTGTCATTATCATGCCCTCCGAAAATCACTCATTACCGCGGGTCAACGGAGATTACGTCACCCTGGAGCAGGTGTTTTGCAACGTTTTGGACAATGCGGTGCAGGCAGCAGGGCAGTCCGTGGAGATCACCATTTGCTGTGGCACCGAGGATGATCGGGTGCGGGTGGACATTATTGACAACGGGCCTGGCATATCTCCTGAGTTGCGCGAGAAAGTTTTTGATCCCTTTTTCACCACGCGCGAGCAGGGCAGCGGACTTGGCTTGGCCATAACCAAGGAAATTGTGCTTGCCCACGGCGGAGAAATTGCCTTTTCTGAGCGCCAGGAGCAACCTGGTACCGTGTGTACGATTCACTTTCCGGCCATGGTTAGCGAGAACGGGCCTGCTGCCATAGCCGGTCGGCCGCATTCCCCTGAAACCTCTCAGCGCAAAACCCCTGTCGCATGAACACCAGTGCGCCATCCCATTTACTGATCGTTGATGACGAGGAAGCCATGCGCAGCAATCTGTGCGAAGTACTGCGAAGCGAAGGGTATCGTGTGAGCGAGGCGCCCGGTGGTGCGGAAGCTCTGGAGATAATGGATCACGAGCTGCCCGATCTGGTACTACTGGATCTTCGCATGCCGGGAATGGACGGAATGAAGGTTCTGGAGGTACTCAATGAGCGGTATCCGGACCTTCCGGTGATCATGCTCACGGCGCATGGGACCAGCGAGGCGTCAATCCGGGCAATGAAACTGGGTGCGTATGATTACGCTGAGAAACCGTTTGAGCTCGAGGAGTTGCTGATCATCATCCAACGGGCCCTCGATTACTCGCGCATGCTGCATCAGATACGAGATCTGCGTACGCGCGTATCAAATGATGAGGAGCTCAAGGAGCAGTTGGTGGGCGGCAGTTCGCGGATGCGCGATATTTTCAAGCTGGTGGGCAAGGTGGCCGATTCCGATACCACTGTGCTGTTGGAAGGCGAAAGCGGCACGGGCAAGGAGATGATTGCCGATGCGCTGCATCGTTATTCACAACGGGTGGACCGTCCCTATATCAAGGTCAATTGCGGTGCCCTGCCCGAGTCACTGCTGGAAAGCGAGTTGTTTGGCCACGAAGCCGGGGCTTTTACCGGGGCTACGCGACAACGCAAGGGGCGCTTTGAGCTGGCTCATACCGGCACGCTGTTTCTTGATGAGATTGATGCAATGAGTCCATCTTTGCAGGTCAAGCTGTTGCGCGTGTTGCAGAAACAGCAGTTTGAGCGGATCGGAGGGGAGAAGACTCTGGAGGTGGACGTGCGGATCATCACGGCCAGCAACCGGCACCTGGAGACCGAGGTGCGGGACGGCCGGTTCCGGGAAGATCTGTATTACCGGTTGAATGTGATCTATATCCAAATCCCGCCGCTGCGCGAGCATCCCGAAGACATCCCCGATCTGGCGGATCACTTCCTTAAAAAGTATCATCCCGGGATAAAAGCCATGATTTCATCGCGGGCCATGGATCGTCTGATGAAATACCACTGGCCGGGCAATATACGCGAGCTTGAAAATGTAATACAGCGCGGGCTGGTGCTCTCTTACAGCGAGGTGATCACCGTGGATCACCTGCCGTCTTATCTGCAGAGCATTGAGGATGTCGAAGAACCCTCTGATATTGTGGGTCCACTAGCGGAGGAGGGGATACCGATGAAGAAAATACTGGCGCAGTATGAGAAAAAGCTGATCAGGAAAGCGCTGGATGAGACCGGTTGGAACCGGTCGCGCGCCTCAAAACTTCTGGGAATCAACCGGCGACAGCTGTTCAGCAAGATGAAGCAGCACGGGCTGGGTTGAGCTACCCGGCATTGAGCCGGATATAGATTCAAGCGGGAAAATCATCAAAGAGCGGCCGCGCTGGACAGGAGACCTACTTTATGAGTGACATCCGACGCGTAATGATTTTTTGTCCGCCGGCCTCCAGGCGATAGATATAGACACCGCTGGAAAGGGTGGATGCGTCCCAGGTGACCTGATGGGTGCCGGGCGTACGGACTTCATCGACCAGCACGCCGACCTGTCGGCCTAGCATGTCATGAACGGTCAGCGTGACATGGGTCTGTTCGGGCAATGCGAAGGAGATCACCGTGGCCGGGTTGAACGGGTTCGGGTAGTTCTGCTCCAGTGCAAGTTTCTCCGGCAGATCGGCCGGCGTTTCGGTCTCCGGCTCGCTGCTGACCGGGCCGCTGGCGGTGATCAAAAAGCGTGGTTCTTCGGAAACCGCCGCCTTGAGCGGTCCGTCGGCAATCCGTTCAAAGGGATTGCGGGCCAGCTTCCGCAGGGGCTGGTCCAGCTCGAATTCATAGCGCATGCCCTCGCCGAGCGCAACCGCGGTGTCATTGCGGCGGTCCACCAGATACAGCGCCTGGTCAAAGGAGATCACCAGGTCGGTGACCGAAAGGGTGAAGGTGCCGCTTCGGGTGGCCTCCACATGCAGCGGAAGTTCGAAATCCGCATCCGGCTCAGGCAAGACGCTTATGTCAAACAGCCCGTCGGCTTTTTTAACGGCCAGCAGGGCGTAGTCTGTGGACAAAGGCATGAGCTGCCAGGCGTCGCCCCGGGTTTTTTCAAAAGCGCCATGCTCGCGGAAGCTCATCCATGCCGAACTGCGCATGCCCTGTCCGGACAGCTCAAGGCGCACAACCTGACGCGGGGCCTGCTTGCCCATAAAAGTACCGCCCCCGGTGCGCGCTGCCTCGCCGAAGGTCACGCTTGCGGAGCCGCCTGCACTGTTTTGTACGAAGAAGCCCTGAAACGGGGCAATGATGCCGCCTTCCAGGTCGCCTGTCCCGGCCCCCTCGGAAAAGCTCTGCCAGCTTCCGGCACCGGGATCCTCTTCACCCGGATTGCCAGTGCCGCCGCCGTCGTTGGGCTCCCAGACGTATACAACGTCGCTCAGATTGCTTTTATCCAGCTCCGCAAAACTCACCGGCACGGCAAACGGATTGCCCAGCAGCGACCATCCACCCTCGTTTTCACTGACCGCAGCCTGGGTCCCTGCCGGAAATTCAGAGCCGGAGGCGCTTAATGTCTTGGGGAAACCGCTCGTGCTGTTGTCATCACGGGGATCGTCATCCTCAAAAACATAGATCAGGAAGCCGGTTCCCGGTTCAACAGCGTCCCTGAGGTCGGTGAGGCC
>SL_3KL_010_SEDDRAFT_10006136_pt1 | contig 10760 bp, 9 predicted proteins | sample SodLakKL_010_SED_2_FD_10381 | JGI IMG/M metagenome (IMG submission 10381)
GAAAGCGGAGCCGATCTGAATTTTCATGGCTTCAGCGGTCCGCTCCCCGATGAGCAGACCAAATTCCTTCTTGATATAGCGCACGATGGCTTCATCGAACTTATCCCCGCCAACCCGTACGCTGCAGCTGACCACCGTTTCCCCCAGGGAAAGCACGGCGATATCCGTTGTGCCGCCGCCGATATCGACCACCATGCTGCCGCTGGGCTGGAAAATATCCAGGCCGGCGCCCAGGGCGGCCGCGCGGGGTTCTTCGATGAGAAAAGCATCTTTGGCCCCGGTGCGGGTCACCGCCTCGATCACGGCTTTTTTCTCCACGGAAGTGGTCGCCGCGGGGATACAGACGACCACGCGGGGCTTGAAGATGCGCCTGCGGCGGCCGACCTTGAGAATAAAATACTTGAGCATGGCCTCCGTAACGTCGAAATCGGCGATGACGCCTTCCCGCAGGGGCCGGATGGCCGTGATATTCCCGGGCGTGCGTCCGAGCATTTTTTGTGCTGATTCCCCCACGGCCAGCACTTTCCTGGCCTGCCTTTCGATGGCCACGACGGAGGGTTCGTTGAGGATAATCCCCTTGCCTTTGAGATAGACCAGCACCGTTGCTGTGCCCAGATCAATCCCCATATCTGTAGACCAGACCATGAAAACATCTCTCCTTACGAACGCTGGAATCAAAGCAATCCTACCGGGTTAAAAATTCAATCTGGGAAGTCGGAAATTCCATGCAGTTATGATAATTCTTCGCCATACCAGCAAATGATTCCTTTTTTTCCGCAAAAAAACCGAACCGCTTCTGAGTAGACCTGCGCCGAACAAGGCTTGCCCCTCGCGCGGTTCCTTCCCTGCCGGGATCAGCGCATTTCCCGGCGGGCTTCCAGGGCGCGGGACATGGTCAGTTCATCGGCGTATTCCAGGTCGCCGCCGACGGGAAGTCCAAAGCCGATCCGCGTGGTCCGCAGGCCCAGGGGGCGGGCAACGTCAGCGATGTAATAGGCGGTGGCGTCTCCTTCCACGTTGGGGTTGGTGGCGATGATGATTTCCTTGACCTGCCCCGCTTTGAGCTGCTCCAGCAGGTGGGGGATCTGCAGCTCCCCGGGGCCGATTCCCTCCACGGGAGAGAGGTTGCCGTGCAGCACAAAATAACGGCCCCTGAACTGCCCGGTCTTTTCGATCACCAGGATATCCCGGGGCTCCTGCACGATACAGAGTACCGAAGGGTCCCGGCGCGCATCCCGGCAGATAGTGCAGAGTTCCTGTTCCGTGAGGTTGCGGCAGCGGGCACAGCGGCGGACTTTTCGTTTGGCTTCCACCATAGCGCGGGCCATTTCTTCCACTTCCTGGTTATCCAGGGAAAGCAAAAAAAAGGCCAGGCGCAACGCCGTCTTGGGACCTATGCCCGGCAGTCGTCGAAAAACTTCTACCAGTTTTGTCAGGGCTGGCGAAAACAGCATGGGTTGTCTAATCACCTTTCCATGGGATGGCACCGCCACCGGCAATCACGTCAGGGGTCGTTAAAAATCTGACCGCCTGCCGCCAGGGCATGCTGCGCCAGGCACATCTTCTGGTTAGAGGAGATCCTTGGGGAGCCCCAGGCTGCCAGTGAGTTTCTCCATTTCAGAGGAAACCATCTCTTCCGCGCTGCGGATGGCCTCGTTCACGGCACTCACAATCAAGTCCTGGAGCATCTCCACATCATTCTCCTGGAGGATTTCCGGATCGATTTCCAGTTCCTTGAGCTGCTTGCCGCCGCTTACCACGGCGCGCACGGCGCCGCCGCCGCTGGTGGCTTCGACCGTGCGGTTGTTCAGTTCTTCCTGGAGTTTCATGATCTGGCCCTGGGCCTTTTGCATCTGCTTGAGCATTTTTCCCATTTTGCCGTTGGGCATTGCTCCCATCTCCTTTCGTTCATACATGAATAGAATATCCAAGCTGCCCCGCCGGGCCTGCCCCCCCTTAAAACAGGGGTGGGTCTTCCGGGCTTTTTTCGCCGGGAGGCGGGGATAGCGGCTCGGACCAGGAATCCAGGGCCTCCGGGGGCTCTCCGTTGGACTGGATCAATTGTCCGTTAAACAGCTCCACCATCTCCTGGATGTAGTAATCTGCCTGGGCGGGATGTTGCGCGCCGGGGGTTTGCGCGGCCCCGGGGGCAATTTCCCCCGGGTCAAGGGGCCGCTGGCCGGTGGCCTCATCCCCCGGAAGACCAGGGCTTTCTGCTGCCGCAGGATGGGGATTCTTTTCACCGGGGACGGGTTTTTTCCCTGCTCCTTCCTGCACCACGAAGCGCAGTTCCACGGGTGTGCCCAGCAGTTGAGTGAGCACCGCGGTGAGGATATCCCTGTTTTCCGGGTCTTCCAGTCGCTTGACCAGCACCTTTCCCGCCGCGGGGGCTACCCCCACGGTAAAAATGCCTTCTTTCCAGGAAAGAGGCGCCGCCCCGGTCCATTCCAGGTAATTCTGCAGATACGTTCCCTGGGTCTTCCGGTATTTTTTCAAGCCCGGTAGCACCTGTTTCGACCACAGTTCCTGCAGATCGAAATCCCTGCCTGCCGCAGCTTCTTCCGGGGGTAAACCGGTTGCTCCTTGCTCCCCGGCGGAGGCGGCCGCTGCAGTAAATTGATTTTCCACCGGTAAATCCCCGGGAGCAATCCAGGCGGGATCTTCATCTTCCCCGGCAGGGAAGGGCACCGTGGAGAGGAGATCGCCCGGATCGCCTTCCAGGGTGGGAGGGGCGAACGCGGGCTGCTGGCCTCCCCTTGCACCTTTGGAAAAGGAGCCGTCATCGGCCGCTTCTTTCTGCTTTTTGGCGTCCCCACGGGAGCTCGCCCCTGTTTCACTGCTCCGCTGCTCCTGGGAATCTTCTATGTTCGCGGCGCCGGCTCTTCCCTCGGCTGCAGCGGAAGCACCGGCGAGCTGCATCCCGTTTTCCAGCTCTTCCAGCCGGCTGAGCAGTTGGGCCGGATCCAGGTAGCGCCGAAAGCGGAAAGCCCGCACCAGCTTCAGGTAGGCCAGCTCCAGGAGAAAGTGGGGCTGGGAAGCGCCTTTGAGTTTATGAGTCAGGTCCTGGATGATCTCCAGCATTTCCAGGATTACGCGGTGGTCCGCCCGGCCTTTGTGCTCGAGCAGGTAGGGCGTTAAGGCGGGCACATCCTCCAGGGCGACGCCTTCTTCCTCCCCCACCTGGAGCAGGATTAACTTGCGCAGGTAGAGCAGCAGCTCCTTGAGAAAACGGTGCAGGTCCCGGCCGCGAAAGACAATCTCCCGGATTTCCGCCAGGCCGGCCTGGATATCTTCGTGGAAAACACTTTCCATGAACCGGTAGATCACCTCGGGAGCGGCCAACCCCAGGATCTCCAGCACTTCTTCGTGGACAATCTTCTCGCCACCGTAGGCGCGGCACTGCTCCAGGAAGCCCATGGCATCGCGCAGGGAACCTTCCGCCAGGCGGGCCAGCAGAAAAAGGGAGGCTTCATCGATGGCAAAATCCATCTCCCGGGCCACTTTTTCCAGGCGCGCGGCCACCTGCCGGGTTTCCAGCAGGTGAAAATCAAAGCGCTGGCAGCGGGAAACCACCGTGAGGGGGAGCTTGTGCGTTTCCGTGGTCGCCAGGATAAATACCACGCCCGGGGGAGGCTCTTCCAGGGTTTTGAGCAGCGCGTTGAAGGCCTCGTTGGTCAGCATGTGGACTTCATCGATGATGTAGACCTTGTAGCGGTTCTGGGCCGGTGAGTAGCGAACCTTCTCCCGGAGTTCGCGAATTTCATCGATGCCGCGGTTGGAAGCGGCGTCGATTTCCTGCACATCCATGCTGCGTCCCCCGGTAATCTCCCGGCAGAAAACGCAGCGGTTGCAGGGTTCCGGGCGAACCCCTTCCTGGCAGTTCAGCGCCTTGGCCAGGAGCTTCGCCATGGTGGTCTTCCCCGTGCCCCTTAAGCCGCAAAAGAGGTAGGCATGGGCGACCCGGTCCGCGGCCAGGGCATTTTGCAGGGTACGGGTCACGTGCTCCTGTCCGACCACCTCGGAAAAGAGCTGGGGACGCCAGCGGCGGTAAAGGGCGGTATAGGCAGAACTCAAAAAGAAAACACCTCGTTTCCGGATGCAAGCAGCAACGGGTTCGCTGCCTCTTTGCGGCAGCCAGGCAGCGCAGGTGCAGCAGCGGGTGGAGATTGAAAAGAAAAAGGATTTGGCCGGCCGGTAGTCGAAAAAAGAATAAAGAAACAGCGCGGGCATACCCTGCCGGAAAGCGGCCATTTTTTTCTTATCCTATCACGAATTATTCGCGATGCCAAATTGTTTTTCCTGCCGCGAGAGGGAGGTTTAGCCGTGAAAGCCGATGCCGTTTACATCCTGGACCATACGGCCCTGGAAGCGCTGTGGGGATTTCGCGCGGGCGGGGAAACGCTGCAAGAGATCCTGGAGCGCGCTGGAAATCATCACGTGGAAATGTACGTGACCTCCATCGACCTGGGAAAGGCCTATCGGACCTTGCTCCAGGCGCAAGACAAAAAAACGGCCCGGGTTACCCTGGAGAAGCTGGAAGAAGGCCCCATCAATACCGTGGTGATCAATAAAAAAATCGCCCTGGAGGCGATGGATTTGGCCCTGGTATACCGCCTGGAATACGATGAGGCCTTTGCCTGCGCCCTGGGCGTGATCACCGCAGGCACACTGGTGAGCGCCAACCCGGCCCTGGAGGTTGTCCAGGACGAGTTGGATTTGCTGCGGCTGCCGGATAATCCTAAAAAATAATTGGCCGTGCACCTGCCTTTGACCCAGCTTCCCAGGCGTTACCCGGGCAGTTTGCTCTGCCCCAGCACTCCCGTGGCACCCACAAGGCACCACTTACCGCTGCTTCCTTCCGGACCTGACGGGGTTCATGGGCTTGCGCCGCACAGGACCAGGGCGTCAACGCCACTTACCCGGGGCAGGCCCTGCAAAGCGAAGGGCCGGGGGCAGGAATTCGACCCTGCTCTAGCGGGTTGCAGGTTCAGGGCACCGCTACCTCCCCATCTAGCACGACCAAATTTCAGACAAAAATGGCGGAGAGAGAGGGATTCGAACCCTCGAGACGAGGTTTTGCCCCGTCTACTCGCTTTCCAGGCGAGCGCCTTCGTCCAACTCAGCCATCTCTCCGCGCAGGACTACTGGAAATAATCCTTCATTCAGGTAACCCTATTGTAACGTAAAACCCCGCGCTTGGCAAGGCCGCACCGCAGAGTTTCTGCCTTATTCTGGCACTCCCGGGAAGGATTTTTAACCGATCATGGCGAAGTACTTACACCACAAGGAGGCTTAAGATCATGAAAGGCGAAGCAAAAAAAGTGGCTGTGATTACCGGCGCTTCCTCGGGGATCGGGCGAGAAACCGCCATCTACCTGGCCGTCCACGGGGGCTACACCAGCGTGCTGGTTTCCCGCAGCGAAGAAAACCTGGTGAAAACAAAGGAAGCCATTGAAGGGGAAGGCGGACAGGCCCTGGTATTTCCCGCCGATATTTCCAAGGAAACCCAGGTCAGAAAACTGCAGCGCTTCCTGGCCAAGGAGCTGGGCCGGGTCAACGTGCTCTTCAACAACGCCGGTGTTGGTATCTTCAAACCCCTGCATGAGTTGAGCGGTCAGGAGTGGAAAACCATGCATGACACCATGGTCCTGGGCTCCTTCCTCTGCACCCGCTACCTCTTGCCGATGATCATGGAAACGGAGACACCCCGGCACATCATCATCAACTCTTCCATGTGGGGCATCCGCACCAATCGGGCCCTCTGTACCGCGTATGTTTCGGCCAAATGCGCCCAAAGAGCCCTGGCCGCATCCCTGCGGGAGGAACTGCGGCCGTATAACATCAAGGTAACCTGCCTGCTGCCCGGCAGCGTGGATACGGCCTTTTATCATTACGGGGGCGGGTGGCCCCATAACCCGGAACGCATCTTGCGCGCCCGGGACATCGCCAAGGTGGTGGAACACATTATCAGCTGTGAGGGCAATGTGACCCTGGAAGAAGTGGTGATCCAGGGCGTAAATCCCGATTAGGCAGATCGCTGTCGCGCAGCGCCATTGCCTGGCTCCAGCCGGGAGGTCGNCCCGGAGACTGCCCATCTTCTTGGCAAAACCGCAGCGAACCCTGCAGGCTGAAACGCTGCCCTGATTCTCTTTTCCGCAGGCTCCGGGTTTTTGTAGTTAGAATTGCAACAATTTTTTAATAGTTGCGATATTGACAAATAAGACAAGTCACGATACAATGAAGAACAATGAAACGCAGAAAAGGAGGTGTACCATGGAAAGCGTATACAAGGTCATTGAAATCATCGGCACCAGTGAAAAATCGTGGGAAGATGCAGGAAGAGTAGCGGTAGAGACGGCCAGCAAGTCCATCAGGGACCTCAGGGTTGCCGAAGTGAAGGAAATGGATATGAAGCTGGAGGAAGGAAAACTCTACTTCCGGGTCAAGTTGAACGTTTCATTTAAATACCAGGATTAATTTCATGGATGAATCATAACAGAAGTGCTCAAGCTGCCCTGATTATTATATCGCAGCACAAAAGAGGCGCCCTCTTCCAGGGTGCCTCTTTTGTGGATCTTCCATGCATGCATCAGACAATAAACCGCAGCGCCCCGGGCAGCAGCCGGACTTCCACGGGCGCTTCGCCCAGCTGTTCGCCGTCCAACTGAAAGAGCACGCGGCGGTTTTGTGGGTGGATGCTGACCGTGCGGCCCTGGAAGAGCTGCACCCCCTTGATGGAAAGGTGGGTCCCCTTGTAAACGCGGTGGGAGTTAAACAGCAGGCTGGGTTTGTTCATCGCGGCGATGAGCAGGATATCCAGCAGCCCGTCATGGGGCAAGGCCGTGGGGGCGATCTTCATCCCTCCCCCGAAATACTGCCCGTTGGCCATAACCAGGGCCGTCACCTTCCCCGTCCAGGTTTCCCGGCCGTCAATCACGGCCGTGACGTCCTGGGGTCGATAAAAAACCAGGGATAAGACCATGGCGGCATAGTAAGATAAAAAGCCGCCCAGGTATTTACGCAGTTTTTGGGTGAGGGCCACGGTAGCCCCGCCCAGCCCCACGTCAGCGGCATTACAAAAATAGCGGGTTGCCATTTCCTCTGTGCCCTCCGGGCCGTTTAGCCGATAGGTGGCATGGACCATGTCGATCCAGCAGGTTTCCCCGCGGATGATCCGGGCCGCGCAATCTTCTGGATCCCGGGAAGTCCTCATCTGGCGGGCGAAGTCCGCCCCCGTGCCCATTGGGATCACACCCAGGGCAGAGGCGCGACGGGTCGCTTCGTCCACCTGGAAAAACCCGTTGGCCGCCTCGTTGAGGGTGCCGTCCCCCCCGACGGCGATCACGGCCCGGTGCCCCCGCAAAAGGGCTTGCCGGCTCAGGGCAGAAGCATCTCCCGGGCCCCCGGTCAGCCGGTAATCAAAAGAAAGGCCCCGGGCCAAGAGCTTTCCCTTCACCGCGGGCCACCGCTTCCCGGTTTTTCCCCCGGAAGCAGCCGGGTTCACGATCAAAAAGGGGTTGTTGTTTTCCATTTTTGTGTTCCATTTCTTCTTGATGACGCCTGCTATAAATGTAGGATTCAAGATTTCCCCTCGTATTCCTGCCTGGCCACCGGGAAGAAGCGCACAAAGCAGCAAAACCCGGTATTTTACCGGGTTTTGCTGCTTTGTGCGAGAATTTTTATCCCTGCACAGGAGAGAACTACTGGTTATCCCCTTCCAGGCTCGACCACTGCACGACGGATTCCGCTGCGGCTTCCTGGGGGAAGAATCCTTGAAAGATGCGGAAGTAGAGACATTCTTCCTTGGTGCGGATGAGCAGCCCCGGGTTTTGCTCCCGGGTTCGCGCGAACTCTGCATCGGAGATCCGCCGGGAGGCCAGCTGCTCCATCATTTCATTGCAGCCTGTCCCGTGGCTGAACTGGGCTTTGCGGCGCCAAACCACGCTTTCCGGCAGCTCAAGGGTAAAAGCCCGGCGCAGAATCCATTTTTCCACCTGCTCCTTCCCGTGGATCTTCCATGCCAGGGGAAGCGCCGCGGCAAAGTCCATCACTTCCTGGTCCATAAAGGGCACGTGGGATTCCAGGGAATGTGCATTGTTCATGCGGTCTACCCGCTGAAAGCCCATGGCATGACCGATGGAGATGATGTTTTGCAGTTCGCTTTCCACGGCCTCATCCGATTCCAGTTCCTTGACATAGTGGTAGCCTCCGAACAATTCATCGGCCCCTTCCCCGCAGAGCACGGCGTGACAACCGGCTTCAGCGGCAAGCCGGGAGGCAAAATAGTTGGCGATGGCGCTCTGGACCAGGGGAGCATCAAAGGACTCCAGGTAATAGATCACTTCCGCGAGGACCTGCATGATTTCTTCTTCCGTGTAAACGTGCTCATAGTGCCGGGTTCCCACGTGCCCGGCCACCAGCTGGGCCGCTTCCAGGTCGGGACTGCCCTGCAGCCCCACGGAAAAGGTTCCCAGATCCGGCGAGATATGCTTGGCCGCTGCCGCCACGATGCTGCTGTCCAGGCCCCCGCTGAGCAGAATCCCCGGGCGTTCGTCTTCCAGGAAACGCCGCTCCACCGCGCGCACCATGAGTGCGTTTAGCTGGCGGGCGGCTTTTTCGGGCTCCTCTGTCATGAGGCCGGGGTCCGCAGCCGTTTCCTGTTCATAGGGCTGAAGCCCGTGGTGGGGCGTATAATAATGTCCCGGAGGAAAGATGTTGATGTCTTTCGTCACTTCTGCCAGTTCTTTGATTTCTGAAGCAAAATAGGTGGTGCCGTTTTCTTGACCGTAATACAGCGGCTTGATCCCGAAGGGATCCCGGGCTACCAGGAGAGATTCCCCGTCGGTGACCGCCAGGGCAAAGGTGCCTTCAAGTTCTTTCAAGAAATCCACGCCTTTTTTCTCGTAGAGACGGGCCACCAGGCTGCTGTTGTCGTGATCGAACAGCTCGCCGTGGAACAGGTAGCCGTCGCAGACCGCACTGGTTTCTCCGTTGCTGGAGAATGTTTCCACGTCTCCGGGCGATGCAGCCCCGTTTAAGCAGTTGCTCCTGTACCCCAGGGCGATGTCCTGCTTTCTTACGATCCCGGACATTTCACCCCGGTGCTCCAGTTTCGCCAACATTCTCCGTAAGTCTGCTTCCTCAGAACTGCCGTATGAAACGGCGATACCACTCATGGATTCAATCTCTCCCCTAAATTAAGATTTGTGAAAAATGTTACAACCTCTATTATACAACAGCGACAGACATATGTCAAATAATGGGCTCCAACGGCCCGGGGAAGGCGGCTTTTTCCCGCCCCTGCGTGTCGATCCGCGGCGGTCATTTCCGGGGAGATGATCGATCTTGGAAGGACTTTGCCCGGCCGGTGTGGAAAACGTCAATAACACACAAGGGAAAGGATGGGTTGCCTTGAAGCTCACTGCCGAAGAGATTGCCAAAGCCGCCGGGGACGGGCGTGTCAAGCTCACTGCCGCAGAAGAAGCAGAGGTTCAGCACCAATCCCGGAACATCCTGGCACTGCTGGATGCCGTACCAGGGGAGGCGTTACAAGAGAGCCCCGCGGCCTGCTACGGGCACAAGCAGCCCGGCAGCACGCGCCAGGATGCCCGGGAACCCTCGCTGCCCCTGGCCGCGGTGCTGTACAACGCCGCCGACACCGATGAATACTGCTTTCACGTCCCCCGTATCGTGGAATCCTAGGTGATACCCTTACAGCTTGCCGGGAAAGGGTAGCCAAGAAATCCTTCTATTTACTATCCAGAAAGGAGACCTGCGGTGAATTATTCTGACACACCGGCCCACCAACTGGCCGCAAGGGTACAAGAAAAACCGGACTTGCTGGATCAAATGCCCGGGGAATACGCCATGCTGTGCTCCAAGAGTCAAAACCTGCAAATTTTTATTTCCTTTGAACCCCAGGCTATCTTCCAGGAAGTATCCGCCATCAAACAGCGGATGCAGTCAGGAAAATCCTTGCCCCTGGCTGGAGCTACCGTTGCCCTGGGAGATAACTTCTGCACGGCAGGCCTGGTTACGACCTGCGCTTCCAGGATGCTCTCTTCCTACGAACCGCCTTTGACGGCCCGGACTGTCGAAGCCCTGCGCGAACAGGGCAGCGTGATCATCGGTAAAGCCAACATGGAGGAGTTTGGCCTGGGTTCCACGGGGAACAGTTCCCATTACGGCGCAGTAAAAAATCCCTGGGATCCCGACCGCACGGCAGGCTGCGGCGCCGCCGCGGCCACGGCCACCCTGGCATCCCTGGCCCTGGCCACGGATTCCTGCGGTGAGGCCAGGCAGGCGGCTTCCTTCTGCGGCATACTGGCCCTGAAACCCTCGTACGGCAGGATTTCCCGCCGGGGCGTGGTCGAATACGCTCCTTCCCTGACACAGCCGGGCCTTATGGCCCGCAACACCCGGGACCTGGCCCTGGCCCTGGAAGCAACCGCGGGGGAAGATCCCGGCGATCCAACCTCTTTGAAACTGCCCGTTCCCGGCTACTTTTCCCGGGTGCACCAAGGGAGAAAGGGAAAAGGCCCTCTCAAGGTGGCTCTTTTGGAAGACTGGGATGCCCTGCCGACCCTGGAAACAGAAGTACGGGAAGCCTTCCAAGCGCAGCTGGACGGTCTGTTTAAAGCCGGGCTGGAGGTAGAGGCCGTTTCCCTGCCATCTTTCCGGGAATCATCCCTGGCCGCCGCGGTAATCAGCGCCGTGGAGGCCTTTTCCAACCTGGCCAATTATGACGGGGTGCGTTTTGG
>SL_3KL_010_SEDDRAFT_10006137_pt1 | contig 10758 bp, 6 predicted proteins | sample SodLakKL_010_SED_2_FD_10381 | JGI IMG/M metagenome (IMG submission 10381)
GATCCCGAGCTCGAAGAGGAGTGGCGTCGGGAACTGGACGGAGCCGCCCGATCCCTCGAAGCGCTCGAGGTGAGGACCATGCTTCAGGGCGAAAACGACCACAGGCACGCCCTGCTGACCATCCATGCCGGCGCGGGGGGGACCGAGTCCCAGGACTGGGCCGAGATGCTCCTGCGCATGTATCGTCGCTGGGCCGAGCGCCATGGGTACTCGGTGGAACTCCTGGACATCCAGCACGGCGAAGAGGCGGGGATCAAGGGAGCGACGCTCGAGGTCAGCGGTGAATCGGCCTATGGGTTCCTGAAGGCCGAGAAGGGGGTCCATCGACTGGTGAGGATCTCGCCCTTCGACTCCCAGTCCCGCCGCCACACCTCCTTCGCCTCGGTCTTCGTGTATCCTGAAGTCGACGACGACATCGAGATCGAGATCGACGACTCGGATCTCAGGGTCGACACCTTCCGCGCCTCAGGCGCTGGGGGTCAGCACGTGAACAAGACGGATTCCGCCGTTCGGATCACCCATGAGCCCACTGGGATTGTGGTCTCCTGCCAGAAGGAGCGATCGCAGCACAAGAATCGGTCCACCGCCATGAAGATGCTCCGGTCCGCCCTGTACGAACGGGCGCTGGAGGAACGCGACAAGGAACGAGACGCCGTGGAGGCGACCAAGACGGACATCGGCTGGGGCAACCAGATCCGGTCCTACGTGTTCCAGCCGTACACCATGGTGAACGACCACCGGACCGAATTGAAGCTGGGCGATGTGGACTCCGTCATGGACGGCGAACTCGACCCATTCATCGAAGCGTATCTCAAGAAGTTCGGAGCCCAGACCCCGGCATGAATTCAGACTCCACCGCGCCCGATCCCACCACCTCCGAGCCTGCTCCCTCCAAGGGGGCTGGGCAGGACGAAGAGGCCAACTACCTCCTGGCGGCCCGTCGAGAGAAACTCGCCGCCCTCGAAGAGAAGGGGATGGCCCCCTTCGCCTATCACTTCGAACGCACCCATCCATCGTCCCGGGCGGCGGAGCTCTTCCAGGAGGCAGAGGCCCAGGAATCTCTCAACGAGAAGGGTCATGGCGACACGGTACGAGTCGCCGGACGCATCGTGAGCTGGCGGAGCCACGGCAAGAGCGCCTTTGCGCACATCGAGGACGGATACGGCCGAATCCAGCTCTACTTCCGCCTCAACGTCCTGGGCGAGGAAGATTTCTCGGCGCTGGACCTCCTGGACCTGGGAGACTGGATCGGGGTGGAGGGCCCGTTGTTCAGGACCCGAACCGGCGAGATCACGGTTCAGGCGACCTCGTGGACCATGCTGTCCAAGTCCCTCAGGCCTCTCCCCTTCGGCAAGGAGGAGACGGACCCGGACAGCGGGGAGCGCGTGGTTCATTCGGGCTTTTCCGACACCCAGTCCCGCTACCGACAGCGCTACGCCGACCTGGCCGTGCACCCGGAGGTCCGAGAGGTCTTCCGACTCCGTTCGCGGATCGTCCGATCGCTCCGTGACTTCCTGGACGCACGAGACTACCTGGAGGTCGAGACCCCCATCCTGCAACCCATCTACGGGGGCGCTGCCGCAGAACCCTTCGTCACGCATCACAACGCCCTCGACACTCGACTCTACCTGAGAATCGCGGACGAGCTCTATCTGAAGCGCCTCATCGTGGGGGGATTCGAGCGGGTCTACGAGGTGGGCAAGGACTTCCGGAACGAGGGGATCGACCGGTCCCACAATCCGGAGTTCACCATGCTCGAGTTCTACCAGGCGTTCGCCGACTATGAGGAGATGATGGATCTCGTGGAGGAGATGCTGGTCACGGTCGCCGAGAACGCGGTCGGCAGCCGGCGGATCCAGTATCAGCGAACGGAGATCGACCTCTCGCCCCCGTTCCAGCGCGTCTCCTTCGTCGAGGCGTTGAACCGGGGTCTGGGCCGAGATCTCCACCAGATGACCGATCCCGAGCTGGCGGTCACCCTCAAGGAGCTCAGGGGAGACGACCCCCGGATCGACGAGATGGGACGCGGTCGCCTGCTGGACAAGCTCTTCGGCGCACTGGTGGAGGAGTCCCTGGTGGCTCCCACCTTCGTGGTCGACTATCCGGTGGTGCTCTCGCCGCTGGCCAAGCTGCACCGAGACGATCCCCGCGTCACCGAACGCTTCGAGCTCTTCGTTGCCGGACGGGAGCTGGCGAACGCCTTCTCGGAGTTGAACGATCCCCTGGATCAACGGGAGCGATTCCTCTCCCAGATGCAGCTCCGGGAAGCGGGAGAAGACGAAACCCACCCGGTCGACGATGACTACATCCGGGCCATGGAGTACGGGATGCCCCCCACCGGAGGGGTCGGAATCGGGGTCGACCGGCTGGTCATGCTCCTGGCGGACCAGCCGTCCATCCGGGACGTGATCCTCTTTCCCACTCTCCGGCCAGAGGAAGGACGTCAGGGATGACTTCCGACCCAGGCCCCTCGGATCGAGGAAGGGATCCGGGGGAGGAGAGGGGTTCCACCACCCGCCTCTCGTGGTTCGTCGCCCGCAGATACCTGGCTTCTCCCAAGCGGGGGCGCCTCCTCTCGTTCATCACCTGGATCTCGCTTGCCGGAGTGACCGTGGGCGTGACCGCGCTCATCGTGGTCCTGGGTGTGATGAACGGGATGCAGGAGGAACTGCGCGACAAGATCCTGAGCTCCACCCCCCATGTCCTGGTCCTGGAGCATGGGGCGGCCCTTCGGATGTCGGACTGGCGTCCCCTCATGGACTCGGTCCAGGCCGTCCCTCAGGTTCGAGCCGTCGCGCCCTTCCTCCTGACGAAGGTCGCCGTACTCCGCTCCGAGGAGTACGCCCAGTCGGCCGACCTCTACGGCGTCTCCCTGGAGATGGACCCGGACGATGCGTCCACGGACATGGAGGCGGAGATCCTCCGGGGGGTTCACGAACTGGGCCCTACCGAGTCGGGATACCCCCCGGTCATCCTGGGCAGTCGACTGGCCGACAGGATCGGAGCGTTCCCCGGGGATACCCTGAGGGTGATCTCGCTGGAGAACATCCGTCCCAGTCCCTATGGCCACCTGATCCCCACGGTCCGGGCTTTCGAGGTGACCGGGACCTTCACGACGGGGATGTACGAGTACGATGTGGGAAATCTCTACGCGCCGCTGGCGGATGTGCAGGGGCTGCTGGGGATCGCGGGCACGGACCAGGTGTCGGGCCTCAGCGTTCGCATCACCGACCCGTGGGAGGCCACTGCGGTGGGTCGGACCATCCGGGACCGGCTCGGGTTCCCCTACTGGACCCAGACCTGGATCGATACGAACCAGTCCCTGTTCGCGGCACTTCAACTCGAGAAGCTCGCCCTGGGCGTCATCCTCTTTCTCATCGTCATCGTGGCGGCCTTCAACATCGTGAGTACGCTCGTGATGGTGGTGGTGGATCGGACGTCGGAGATCGGAATCCTCAAGTCCATGGGGATGAGCGACGGGCAGGTCCTTCGCATCTTCGTTCTTCAGGGGATGGCCATCGGGGTCCTGGGCACCTTCCTCGGAACGACGCTGGGGCTATTCCTCTCCTGGATCCTCCACACCTTCGAGATCATTCAGATTCCGCCCGACGTCTACTTCATCGAGCGACTCCCCGTGTCGGTGAACCCGACCGACGTGTTGCTCATCATCGGTGGAAGCCTGATCATCGCCCTCCTGGCGACGATCTATCCGGCCCTCCAGGCGTCCCGCCTCCAGCCGGTGGAGGCGATCAAGCATGACTGAGGCCAGAAGCCCGAAGCTGCACACCGAGCGGGAAGGAACCGGAGGCACTCCCCGTCCCGTGGAGGCCCTTGCCCTGAGCCGGTCCTACACGCTGGGCGACGGGAGTGAACTCGCCATACTCCAGGGGGTAGACCTGGCCATTGAGAGCGGAGAGGCGGTGGCCATCGTCGGCGCCAGCGGATCCGGGAAATCGACGCTCCTTCACCTCCTGGGGGCTCTGGACCAACCCACCTCCGGAGAGATTCGGGTCGGAGGCCGAAGCCTGACCGGACGGTCGAGCCAGGAGCTGGCCCGGCTTCGGAACCGGTTCGTGGGATTCGTTTTCCAGTTCCACCACCTCCTCAGGGAATTCACCTCCGTCGAGAACGTGATGCTCCCCGGCCTGATCGACGGCCGACCTCGTGGAGAGATGAGAGAGAGGGCCAGGGAACTTCTGGAGGCCGTGGGGTTGGGAGAGCGGCTCGAGCATCGGCCGGGGCAGCTCTCCGGAGGGGAGCAGCAGAGGGTCGCGGTGGCTCGGGCCCTGGCCAATGACCCGGTGGTGCTCCTGGCCGACGAGCCTTCCGGGAACCTGGACACCCGGACGAGCGAGGCGCTCCACGACCTCCTCTTCCAGATCCGAGAGCAACGCAATCTCTCCCTCGTACTCGTGACCCATAATCGGGAACTCGCGTCCCGGGCCGATCGAACTCTCCTCCTTCGGGAGGGTTCACTCGAGCCCACCGAGATCTCACGGGAGGACACATGGTCTGCGACAACTGCGGATCGGGAAACGCCGTGATCCACCTCACCCAGATCGTAGAGAACGAGATGAAAACGCTGCATCTCTGCGAGAAGTGCGGAGCCGAAAAGGGGGTCGAAGGGTCGACGGTCCCGGAGTCGTTCCCTCTCACGGACTTTCTCGCCCAGATGGGGAAGCAGAAGGGGGGCTCCTCCGGCACCGGACCCAGCGACGCCTGTGCGTTCTGCGGGCTCACCTTCAAGGAGTTCCGGGAGGTCGGACGTCTGGGCTGTCCGCACTGCTGGACCGCCTTCGAGGGTCACCTCCGCGGACTCGTTCGACGGATCCACGGGAGCACCCAGCATGTCGGGAAGATCTATCTTTCTCCCGATCCCTCCGTCTCCGAACGTGAGAAGAAGCTGGAGGGACTGCGCCGGCGGCTTCGCCGGGCCGTGGAACTCGAGGACTTCGAACGCGCCGCGGATCTGAGAGATGAGATCCGGTCGCTGGAGCCCTCGTCATGACGGGTGACGAATCCACCGACCCCACTCTACCCGACCCCGAAGATCCTGGACTCGGGTGGCTCGACGCGTCGGGAGAACATGCCGACATNGTGCTCTCCACCCGGGTCCGGCTCGCCCGGAACCTCCAGGGGCATCCCTTCGGTCCCCGGGCAGGAGAAGGAGACCGGGTCGCGGTGCTGGACCGGGTGCGAAGCGTGCTTCCCCGCATCCCCTCGCTGGTCCACTCCGACATCACCGAACTGGGCAGTGAGAGCCCGCGAACCCGTCGGCTCCTCCTGGAACGCCGTCTGGCCTCCCGGGAACTCGTGGGTGAACATGGGAAGACTCCGGGAAAGGGCTCCGCGCTCATCGTGGGAGTCCGGCGGCCCGTGTCGGTCATGGTCAACGAAGAGGACCACCTCCGTCTCCAGACCCTCTTCTCAGGACTCCGGGTGCACGAAGCATGGCACATCCTCGACACCCTGGACGAGGAGTTGGGACATCAGGTGCCGTACGCCTTCCATCCCGAGTTCGGGTTTCTGACCAGTTGCCCCACCAACGTGGGGTCCGGACTGAGGGCCTCTGTCCTCCTGCATCTGCCGGCCCTGGTCCTGACGAAGGAGATCGGGAAGGTCCTGCAGGGACTCACCCAGGTAGGCCTGACCTTCAGGGGTCTCTACGGTGAGGGCTCGGAGGTCGTCGGGAATTTCTTCCAGCTTTCGAACCAGACGACGCTGGGGAAGAGTGAGGAGGAGCTGGTCGACCACCTGGACCGCATCGTCCGGCAGGTCATCGAGTACGAAACGCGAGCCCGCAAGGTGCTCCTGCGAGACGCGGCTTCAGTGACGGAAGACAAGATCTGGAGGGCGTACGGTTTACTTCGGTACGCCCGCTCCCTATCGTTCGAAGAATTGATGAATCTGTTGAGCGGGGTGCGCCTGGGAGCATCGCTGAAACTACTTTCAGGACTCCGTGTATACCCCCTCAACAAGATCATGATATTCACCCAGTCGGCGCATCTGGAGGAAGCTGCCGGCCGGGAACTCTCACCCAGCGAAAGCGATGCCCACAGGGCAGCGTACGTGCGGCGGATCCTCGCCTCCGAAGGCGCGGTTTCTCCCGATGAGAGTGGTTCCGATGGACCGTCCTCCTCCGAACCGTCCGGCTGACGTCCGGCCCATGCCCCTCCGAGGGACTCGATGAATTACAACTTTACAGACCGCGTTCGAAAGGTCCTGGCCATGGCTCGGGATGAAGCCATCCGACTCCAGCACGACTACGTGGGGACGGAGCATATTCTTCTCGGACTCATCCGAGAGGGTGAAGGCGTGGCAGCCGCTGTACTCACGAATCTGAGCGCCGATCTGGACCAGATCCACGAGCGGATCGAGGAATCGGTGAAGCCCGGAAAGGCCACCATCGCTCTCGGCGAACTCCCCTACACGTCCCGGGCGAAGAAGGTGTTGGAATTCGCCATGGCCGAGGCAAGGGAGTTGAACCACTCGTACGTGGGCACGGAGCACCTGCTTCTTGGCCTGCTCCGAGAGGAGAAGGGCATCGCGGCTCAGGTCCTCAACTCCCTCGGAATCTCCCTGGAGGAGGCCAGAGCCGAGACGCTCAAGGTCCTGGGTTCCGACATGGGGCCCTCCGAACCCGCGGGGATCGCCGGAAGCTCGTCGTCCTCATCCTCCGGAAGTTCTCAGGGCGGAAAGGGCGACAAGAAGTCGAAAACTCCTGCGCTGGATCACTTCTGCCGGGACCTCACGGAGCTGGCCACCCAGGGGAAGCTGGATCCGACGATCGGCCGTCAGGACGAGATCGATCGAGTCGTGGAGATCCTCTGCCGTCGCAAGAAGAACAATCCGGTCCTCATCGGAGAGCCCGGTGTAGGAAAGACGGCGATCGTGGAAGGCCTGGCCCAGCTCATCTCGAAGGACGAGGTGACCGAGGCCCTCAAGGGCCATCGGGTCCTGGCCCTGGATATGGCCGCGGTCATCGCGGGCACGAAGTATCGCGGTCAGTTCGAGGAGCGCCTCAAGGCCGTGATGAACGAGATCTCCCAGAACAAGAACGTGGTGCTTTTCATCGACGAGCTCCACACGTTGGTGGGGGCCGGAGCCGCCGAGGGGGCCATCGACGCCTCCAATATGCTGAAGCCGGCCCTGGCCCGAGGCGAGCTCCAGTGCATCGGGGCTTCGACCCTGAACGAATATCGGAAGTACATCGAGAAGGACGGCGCCCTGGAGCGGCGCTTCCAGCCCGTGATCGTGGACCCGCCGGCCGTGGACGAGACCGTCGAGATCCTGAAGGGCCTTCGGGGGCACTACGAGGACCATCACAAGATCGTGATCCCGGACGACACCCTGGATGCGGCGTCCCGCCTCTCGGATCGCTACATCACCGACCGGTTCCTTCCCGACAAGGCCATCGACGTGATCGATGAGGCCGGAGCCCGGGCGCGGATCGCCTCCCAGGTTCCGCCCCCGGACATGGAAGAGCTCAAGGAGGAGCTCGCCGCCATTGGGACTCGCAAAGAAGACGCCATCCGCGATCAGGACTTCGAGCGTGCGGCCGAACTCCGTGACCAGGAGCGCGAGGTCCAGAATCGGATCCGGGACCGCCAGGCCGAGTGGGAGGAGGAGCGAAAGCAGAACCGTCCCCAGATCGAGCCCGAGGATGTGGCGTTCATCGTGAGTCGCTGGACGGGGATTCCCGTGACCCGGCTCCGCCAGGCCGAAACCGACCGGCTCGTCAACATGGAGGATGAGCTCCACAAGCGGGTCGTGGGCCAGGACGACGCCATCGAGGCGATCTCCCGGGCCATCCGCCGCAGCCGTGCGGGTCTCAAGGATCCCCGGCGACCCATCGGTTCGTTCATCTTCTCCGGACCCACCGGGGTAGGGAAGACCGAGCTGGCACGTGCCCTCGCCGAGTTCCTCTTCGCCGATCGGGACGCCCTCGTTCGCGTGGACATGAGCGAATACATGGAGAAGTTCTCCGTATCTCGACTCATCGGAGCGCCTCCTGGATACGTGGGGTACGAGGACTCCGGGACGCTCACCAAGGCAGTGCGGCGCCGGCCCTATTCCGTCGTCCTGCTCGACGAGATCGAGAAGGCCCATCCGGACGTGTTCAACATCCTCCTCCAGGTGCTGGACGAAGGACACCTGACCGACAACTACGGGCGGGTCATCGACTTCAAGAACACCGTCCTGATCATGACCTCGAATCTGGGCGCCCGGGACATCACCAAGGGGGGCGGCCTCGGATTTCACACCTCCGATCCCCAGTCCAGCTACGAGGTGATGAAGACGAAGGTGCGCGAGGAGATCGAACGAGCCTTCAACCCCGAGTTTCTCAACCGGGTGGACGACACCATCGTCTTCCACCCCCTGAGCAGGGAAGAGATTGGAGAGATCGTCCACATTCTCCTGAAGGACGTTCGCGCCCGACTCGAGGATGAGGAGTTGACCCTGAAGGTTTCCGACGCAGCCACCGAATTCCTGGTGGATCGTGGGTATGACAAGAAGTTTGGAGCCCGGCCACTTCGCCGCGCCATCCAGCGCTACCTGGAGGATCCTCTCTCAGAGAAGATCCTGGTGGCTGAGTTTGGGGCAGGTGCGGAGATCGAGGTGGATGTCGATCCTGATGGAGAGCGTCTCACCCTTCGAGAGGCCTCCGCTACCAAGACTTGAGGCATGACGTTCTCTTCCATTCTCCGGTCGCTCCAGCTTCGGGCCGCCCCTCTGGCCCTGGCTGGAGCGACTGCGTTTTTCGTCCCCACCTTCCTTGCGGGACAGGTCCCCGAGACCCCACAGGACCTTCCGGCTCAAGAGCTGGGGGCCGGGGCCGTCGTGGACTCCATCCATGTCGAGGGGAACCGGTGGGTCGAATCCAACCTGATCGTCGGAACCACCGGGCTCCAGGTCGGCAGTGCGATCACCTTCATCGACATCCAGGAGGCGGAACGACGCCTGTGGGCCACGGGACGATTCCGTGATATCCAGGTCTTCGCCCGTGGGGGCATCGACGATGACGATCCTGTCATCCTGACCTTCCGGGTGGAGGAGAATCCGGTGGTGAGCCGGATCCGCTTCGAAGGTCTGAGGAGCCTCAACGAGCGTGACGTGCGGGATGAATCAGGGATCCGGACCGGTGAACCGTACTCGCCTCAGCGGGCCGTCCAGGCCATCGCGTACATCCGTGAGGGCCTGGCGGAGAAGGGGATCCCTTTCGCCAACATCGAGGAGCGGCAGGATCCCATCGAAGGAGTGGATGGCGAGGTGGAGCTCGTGTTCTCTGTGGACGAGGGGACGAGGGTCGTCGTCTCGCAGGTGGAATTCCAGGGGAACGAAGTCTTCTCCAATTCGGACCTTCGTTCCGTCCTCTCGACCCGCCAGGAGGGATTCTGGTGGTTCCGCTCCGGCGCGTACCGGGAGGAGACCCTGGAGGAAGACCTCCGGGATCGCCTCCCCCGATTCTACGCCGCCAACGGCTACCTGGACTTCCAGGTCCTGGGAGACACGCTCATCATCGACCAGCGGACGGGGAAATCCCGGCTGGAGGTCATGGTCGATGAGGGTCCCCAGTACCGGATCGCCGACTTCAACGTGGCCGGAAATCGCCGCTTCCCGGCCGAGGAACTGGAGCGCTACTACTCCCAGGAACAGGGGGGGCTGCTGCGCACCTTGGGCCTCTCCCGGGACCGGAGTGGGGACGACGCCGTCTTCGATCGCACCGCCTTCCAGGAAGCTACGGAGCAGGTGGAGCAACTCTACAGGAATCAGGGCTACCTCTACGCCCGAGTCGAGCCCGTGATCGACCGTATCCCCGCGGCCGAGGGAGAGGAGTACCCCAGGGTGAACCTCACCTGGCAGGTCCAGGAAGGTCAGCCGGCCTACATCCGCCGGGTCAACATCAGGGGGAACACCTTCACCCACGACCGGGTGATCCGTGAACAGATCGCGCTGCTGCCAGGGGATCTCTACTCCGAGGAGCGCGTTCTCCGGAGCTACCAGTCCATCTCCGGACTGGGGTTCTTCGAGACGCCTCTCCCGTTCCCCGATATCCAGCCCGACCCCGAGACCGGTGATGTCGACATCACCTTCCAGGTCGAGGAGCAGCAGACCGGGTCCATCAACTTCGGCACCTCCATGGGTGGAGTCACCGGAGTCGCCGGCTTCCTGGGGTACGAGCAGCCCAATCTCTTCGGACAGGCCAAATCCGGGAGTCTGCGCTGGGACTTCGGACGCTTCCAGAACAACTTCCAGCTCCAGTATACCGATCCCTCGCTCTGGCAGAGCCGGGTGAGCGGCTCCGTCTCGCTCTTCCGTGCCCGGGACCGCTTCTTCAGCTTCGCCACCGGTGAGCAGGTTCGGACCGGAGGACTGACACGCTTCGGGGTACCCGTGCCGGGCTCCATGTATTCCCGTGTGTTCCTGGGGTACAGCCTGTCTCGGACCGACTACCGGCTCCGGGAAGGAGCCGAGGACACCTCCCTCTTTGGACGGCCTCCCGGAACCCAGAGTTCGCTGAGCCTNGGGGTCACCCGCCGGACGAAGGACCACCCGATCTTCCCCACCGTCGGTTCGCTCCTCTCCTTCGACAACACCCTGAGTGGGGGCGTCCTGGGTGGCGATGGAGACTTCACCAAGCACGAACTGAGAGGTGAGTGGTGGGTGCCCGTCGGCCGGATCGGGGGGGAACAGCCCGGATCGCGCCCGGTCATCTTCACCCTCGGGCTCCGAGCCGAGGGTGGAGCCATCTTCGGT
>SL_3KL_010_SEDDRAFT_10006138_pt1 | contig 10758 bp, 6 predicted proteins | sample SodLakKL_010_SED_2_FD_10381 | JGI IMG/M metagenome (IMG submission 10381)
GAGNGGGATGTTGGCGCTATATCGGGCCACCAGTTTCCATTCGTTGGCCGTATCTTCATAGGCGGCTAAATCCCAATGGCATTCACTTAAGCAAAAATTGTTTCTATGAAAAAAGGATATTTCATGGTCCCCCCCAAAGGGGGTTAGAGGGATTTGAACTTTATGCAAAACCTTAAATATTCCTTAAGTGAATGCCATTGGGCTGAAGCCACCGGCTATAACGTAGTTCCCCTTCAGGGAACCCGAATTTGTAACGTGTCTGCTAATGGGTTATCACGACAGAACCATCGTCCCGGGTTGGCAATAATAAAAATGGAGGCCATCCAGGGGCGTGACTAAAATAACAATACTTTTAGACTTATGCGGAAAGGGGCTTTAATCATTGCTTTTCTTTTTCACCGAGAATTGCTGTAAGCAAGTCTTTTTGTAATATTTTTCATCACCCAGGTGTTAAAACCGTGATGACCAGTTATTTTATACATGGGTGCAAATAACCCGGCGGGCAACCCTTTTGGTTTTCCTCTGCTTTCGTTCGATCCTCATACCGTGTCAATAATTTGGTTCGATTTTTAATGGAAAAAACTACGATCCCAGCCAATAATGCAGCCACCGCTTTTTTGACAAAATAAAAACTAAGAAACATGAAAACGGCATGGTTATTGCTTAAAAGATGTTCGTGAAAATTAATTTTTAAAAAAATATAATAATAAAGTTCATCAAAATGGTCCAAAATATTATTGAAAGCTGCCAGGTAAATGAATACCCGTTGGTATCGGTTATCGTACCAGCATACAATGCTCAAGAATATATCGCCGCCACCTTACAATCTTTGGTTCAACAGAGTTATCCTCATTTGGAAATTATTGTGGCCGATGATGGTTCCACAGATCAAACCGTCCAGATTGTCAAAAATGCAATAAAAAAAGACAATCGTATCAACTTGTTTCAACAGACCAACTGCGGAGTGGCAGCAGCCAGAAATTTGGCAATCCGGCATTCCAAAGGTAATTTTATTGCTCCCGTGGATGCCGATGATATCTGTTATCCGGAAAAAATTGAAAAGCTGATCAACTGCTTTCAAAATCTGGATAATCGTCTGGGTTTGGCTTATTCCTGGTCGAATTCTATTGATGCGTATGGAAATTTAATCGGCCGAGGAAAGAAATCTGAAATTGAAGGTGATGTTTTTGAATATCTTTTATTTCAAAATTTCATTGGTAATGCAAGTTCATGCCTGATACGGAAAAATTGTTTCGATGTGATTGGTTTTTATAATCCTTCTTTTTTCTTACAACAGGCTCAAGGGTGCGAAGACTACGATATTTATTTGAGAATTGCTGCGCATTTCCAGTTTAAAGTTATCAAAGATTTTTTGACTGGCTATCGAAAAACTGAGAATGCAATGTCAAGAAATTACAAATGCATGGAAAAATCAAGACAACTGGTTTTCCAGGACGTCAAATTAAGGTATCCATGGATACCTGATATCGTTTTTAAATGGTCACTCGCCTATTATTCCTTATGGCTCTCATCCTTAGCAGCCCAAAAGGGAGCTTTTCATCATTCTTTGAGATACCTTATTAAAGCAGCACATAATGATCCACTGCTCATAAAAAATTCTGACTATTTAAAACTAATTTGTAGACATATAGGCAGAGGCTTTAAAGAGAAATTAACTTTTTTACAACAGAATAAAAATATTTACCTAAAGAAAATTCATCATCTTCATACACCTTACACAAATTTTTCAATAATAAATTTAAAACGAAAAGCTCTTTTCCAATCAAAACAATCTTCATTAAGTCTGCTAAAAGAAAAACGTCGTATGAGGACCTATTTTCTTATCAGACAAGCCAGAATTAAAAATGACCGTGCTATCCGATAATTTCCATCGCTCAATCATCTACTATTGGGATCTGCTTTATGAGCTGGTGAGGCGAGATCTGAAAGTGCAATATGAGGGCACATTGCTTGGATTTGCCTGGACTCTGATTATGCCGTTTTTGCATTTGGGTGTTTTTTACTTTTTGTTCAAAGTAATTCTTGAAGTTACCAGCCCACGATTTACAAGTTTTGCATTTATTGGCATCATCGGATATATCTGGTTTCAATCGGCTCTCTCCCAAGCTTCCGGTTCCGCCTCGGGCAACCGGGACCTGGCACTTCGCCCGGGTTTTCCCATACCCCTGTTACCACTTGTAGCGGTAAGCTCGAGCATGCTTCATTTTATTTTCTCTTTTCCGTTGATATTATTGATTATACTGGCTGAAAAACACCATCTGTCATCATCCATTTTTCTGATGCCATTGATTATGGCTGTGCAATTCACCTTGTGTCTCGGTCTCGGATATCTGACAGCAATATTAAATTTAATCTTCCGGGATACCAAAAATATACTGGATGCCTTGCTTCGGGTATTTTATTTTTTGTCACCAGTCTTCTATGATCCTCAAATGGTGCCAGATCAATACCGGCGGTTTTACGATTTGAACCCCATGGTTACCATTCTCCAGTCTTACCGGGATATCATTTTACACGGCCAGATGCCCCAGTTGTTTCCCCTGACTGTTTTAACCATATTTTCCATATTTATTGTTTGGATCGGATTTCGTGTATTTCAAAAACAAAGTTACCGCTTTTTAGAGGAATTATAAGATTAACAGCCTTTTTGAAAGGAATGGATTTTTGGAATATTCATTAAATAAACGGGTTTTGATTACTGGCGGGGCCGGCTTTCTGGGCTCCCACCTGTGTGACTGGCTTTTGGACCTGGGTTGTGAAGTGCTGTGTGTCGACAATTTTTTCACCGGGGATAAAAGCCATATTGCACACCTCAAATCACACCCTTATTTTGAATTGGTGAGACATGATATTACATTCCCCTTATATGTCGAAGTGGATGAAATCTTCAATCTGGCCTGTCCAGCCTCCCCCATCCATTATCAGTTTGATCCGGTTCAAACCACCAAAACCAATGTCCATGGAGCCATTAATATGCTTGGCCTGGCCAAGCGCCTGAAAGCCAAGATTTTCCAAGCCTCTACCTCGGAGGTATATGGTGACCCCGAGATCCACCCGCAACCGGAGACTTACTGGGGTAAAGTAAACCCCATCGGTAAACGCTCCTGCTATGATGAGGGCAAACGTTGTGCGGAAACGCTTTTTTTCGATTATTATCGCCAGCACAATCTGAAAATCAAAGTCGCCAGAATCTTTAACACTTATGGTCCCCGTATGCATCCCAAAGACGGTCGTGTGGTATCAAACTTCATCGTTCAGGCATTACAGAACCAACCCATCACTATTTATGGAAATGGATCCCAGACCAGATCTTTTTGCTATGTCGATGATATGATCGAAGGTTTTATCCTGTTGATGAACACTCCGGACAGTATTACCGGACCAGTCAACCTGGGCAATCCGGTGGAATTCACTATCATGGAGCTGGCAGAAAAGATTATGACCCTTACTGGATCAAAATCAGAAATATTCTTTAGACCTTTGCCCGAAAACGACCCCCTGCAGCGAAAGCCTGATATTACAATGGCTATGAGGGAACTGAACTGGAAACCCCGTGTTCAACTCGAAGAAGGTCTGAAAAAAACGATCGGCTATTTTGATAAACTTTTGTCTGGTTTTGTAAATCTTTCGCAAGTTTGCAATACTCCCCATCAAAACTTTTATAATTAGCAGTGCCCGGCCGAAAACTCCTCTCCCTCTGGGAGGGGCTGGGGGAGGGAGAAACAGAGTTTTCGAACAGGCACTTGGGAGAAACCTTATGAAAAAATCAATAATTGCTTGCACAATTCTTTTTTATCTCTGTTTTTTTTCTTGTTACGGTCAATGCGAGTGAAATACTGGAGGAATGGACAGAAGTCCAGTGGCAACCCGATAACCCTGTGGCATTTGAAAAACATGGAAGCTTCATTATTATCAGTGCGCGGGGATCTCAAGGTAAACAATGGGGAGCCATCCCAAAATACGAAAATCCAGCAATAGGTATGTACGGCAGTGTTTACCTTCATGCAGCAAGTGGTGACGTGCAAAGTGGTTTGAGTGTAACCTGTTTGTGTGAAATCCGATTTTTCTGTAGCTGCGAATTCATTCGCACTTAAAATCCGGCACGGATTTACAGAAAATTCCTTAGAGGCCCCCAGCAACTTTTTTCCTGGGGTAACGGGCATAGTCTCTATAATGGACAATGGGGTTCACATTGTGCGAATGAATTCGCACCTACAATTTAGCACAAGTCTTTTCACACAAACAGGTTACACTCAAGTGGTTTTTCAAAATATATTGGAGAGACTGCCTCTGGAAACCTAATACAAGCTCAAATTTATTTAGAAAAATATAATGAAAACAGTATAATCACTGCTATTTTTGATGTTTCAACTTTCTGACCATTAATTATTAGTTAACTCTTGATATTAAAATAGAAACCTAAAAAAAGAGTCACTGCCATGTGGTATCAAGTAAAAGTCAATCTTTTAAAAATCCCTTTAATAAACCGTCTTTGGCGGCGGTGGAATGCCCGGCATGGCCGCCTGGTGGGCAACTACCATGATCTTCCGAAATATATAAAGAAATATGCCCCCGGGCATAGTTTTGTTGATATTGGTTGCATGTGGGGTGTCAATGGCGAATATGCTTTCCTTGCTGAAGAGGCTGGAGCGTCCAAAGTCATAGGAATTGATGTATTTGGACCCACACCGGAATTTGAAGAGAAAAAAGCTGCTCGAAACTCTCAGGTGCAGTTCATTTTGGGGGATGCCGGCAGCACTGAAACAATCGCTCAAGTGGGTGTAATGGATGTTGTTTTTTGTGCCGGAGTACTCTACCATCACCCCAGCCCCTTTGACCTGCTGGTTGCCCTGCGCCGTATGTGCGGGCAAACCCTAATCCTGCGCACCTCTACTATTCCTGAAATTGATAATCTTCCCAATGCCGCCGTTTTTTATCCTTTCCTCAACAGCAAAGACCGCCGCTTATGGAATCTTTCGAAATTGGGAGTTTCCAAACAAGTGGGAATTACTGACGGTTTTGAACCTGGGGAAGGATATGGCAACTGGTTTTGGGGACTGACACCAAGCTGTCTGGAATCGATGCTTAAAACAGCAGGTTTTCATGTAGAACAAAGGGCAACCGAAGCTTTTGCGCAGACAGTCATCTGCAAGGCGGTTAAGCCGTCTTTTATTCATAGACTTCCGGATCAAAATGAAGCTCGTAATATGGCTGAAGTTATTTCTAAAACAGGGGTTGCCCGGCCTGCGTAAAAAACCTTTTTCATGCAGGAGTGCAAAAATTAAATTTCTCATAAAACCTGGAGGGATTTTTATTATGGTATATCTGCAAAAGCCCTATCCATCTACTTTTTTTGCAAAAGCGCAGCTTTTGCACTCCTGGTTTGTTAGATATGAAAATTAATAATTTATGATCTTTTTGGAGAAGCCATGACAAAACCGGTGATATCTGTTCAAGGACTTGGAAAAAAATTTCGCCGGAACTCTGCAAATCGTCCATTTAAATTTAAGCACCTGTTAACAGGGAGAATTTTTAAAAAAAGATATGAATCTTTTTTGTGTCTGGATGATGTCACTTTTGAAGTGTTTCGGGGGCAAATGGTCGGCATTATCGGTCCCAACGGAGCTGGCAAATCAACTCTGCTTCGGCTGATTGGCGGTGTAGGTAAGCCCGATAAAGGATATCTGAAGGTCAACGGAAGAATTGGCGCTTTATTGGATTTGGGAGCCGGTTTTCATAACGATCTTACCGGAATAGACAATATTTATATCAGCGGCGTAATAGCCGGCCTCACGCGCCGGCAAATTTCAGAACGCTTTGACGAAATCGTTGCCTTTGCTGATTTGGAAAATTTTCTGAATAATCCTTTAAGAACTTATAGCTCCGGTATGAGAATGAGGCTGGCATTTGCCGTGGCTATCAATATCGACGCAGATATTTTGCTTATCGATGAAATTTTGTCAGTGGGGGATCTGAGCTTTCAAAGCAAGTGCCTGGAAAAAATCAATCAATTCAAAAACAAAGGTTGCACAATGCTATTGGTATCCCATGATAACTCACAAATTGAAAAATTCTGCGATTCGGTTATCTGGTTGAAAAATGGCAAAGTCAATGCTTACGGTTCACCCAGAGAGATTACCATGGCCTACGCAGAAGAAATGGCTTCCGAAACTTCCAGAAGGACACCTTCAAATCACGCACAAAACCAAACCGGGTCAAACAGCCGTTTAAAATTAAACGAAAACCGATTTGGATCCCTGGAAGTAGAAATTGGAGATGTCCGCCTTATTGACGAATGGGGAAACCAGGTTCAAAATCTTGACACGGGAAACCCCCTCAGAATTGAACTGGAATATAAAGCACATATATCTGCTGAAACACCAATGTTTAGTGTAACCATTTCTAAAGAAGATGGTCAAATTTGCAGTGAAATGATTCTGGATAAAAATCGATTTAATTTGGAAGGCTCACGTGAGCGGGGGTTAATGATTCTCGATATTGACCGGCTGGATTTGAGCACTGGTGAATATTTTGTCGATGTTGGCATTTATGAGAAAAACTGGGAATATGCATATGATTATCACTGGCACGTTTATCCGTTGCAAGTCCGGTCAAATACTTCTTTTAAGGGAATTATAGCGCCTCCACATCACTGGTCATGGAAATAACCAGTGCCTGTCCGGAAACTCCTCTCCCTCTGGGAGGTAAAGATAACCTCCTGATATCATTCACCCCCACCCCGGCCCTCCTCCAAAGGGAGAGGGAGTATAGGAGTTTCCGGACAGGCACTAAATAAACCAGATTTTTCAGGTATCCAAAGATGAATGAACCTATAAAAGTTATCGACGAAGAACTCAGCGATCCTCCGCGCACCATTGAAGGTCTTGAGGGTTATAGCAAAATCAGGATTCTGGCAAGAATTCATGGTACGCCCGTAGGCTGGGTTCTGCTGCCAGTAATCAACGGGCAATGCACAGCATCAAGGATCAGAAAAAATATTCTCGAAAAATATGGTCAAACGATCCTGATGCACTTAATGCAAAGCAGACTCGCTGAAATCCCCCTGGATCAATGGGAGGGTATTGAGCAATCATTCAACAGATTGTCCGGACATTCCAAAATACCATCTCCTCTGATAACAGTGGCCGTATGTACCAGAGATCGTACCGACAATCTGAAACAGTGTCTTGACTCACTGCTTCTATCAGATTATCCGAATATTGATTATCTGGTGGTCGATAATGCTCCCAGCAACCAGGATACTGCCCGCCTTGTTAAACGATTATATCCGAATGTAAGATACGTTTGTGAAGATCGTCCTGGACTCAACTGGGCTCGCAATCGGGCTGTCAAGGAAGCCAGAGGAGATTTCATTGCCTATACAGATGATGATGTTATCGTGGATAAACAATGGGCGAGTGCTATTGTTGACGTTTTCACTCAATATCCTGAAGTAATGGCAATTACAGGTCTCGTTGTTCCCTATGAGCTGGAAACAAAAGCACAAAACCTTTTTGAACATTATGGCGGATTTGACAGGGGTTTCAAAAGAAAATGGACCCGGATCACAAAATATACCAAGAGAAAAAATTTACCTTTTGGCACAGGCCAGTTTGGAACCGGAGCCAATATGGCTTACCGAAGGTCTCTTTTTGATTTTGTAGGTCTTTTTGATCCAGCCCTTGATGTGGGAACTGTCACCAATGGTGGTGGTGACCTGGAGATGTTTTTCCGTGTAATCAAAGAAGGCTGTTTATTTGTTTACGAGCCTCGTGCCATTGTACGCCATCGTCATCGTTGCGATTATGAATCGCTGAAAAATCAGATTCGCAACAATGGTATCGGTTTTTATTCGTACCTGGTTCGAAGTGCCATTGCCTATCCGGAATTAAAAATTGCCATCGCCCGCTTTGGATTGTGGTGGTTTTGGTGGTGGAGCATCAGACGGCTTTTATTATCCGTCTATTATCCCATACGGCTTCCTCGCAATCTCATTTGGGCAGAATTGACCGGATCCATTATTGGGCTGGGTCGATATTTAAAAGCAAAACGCATTGCATGCAAAATTGCATCAGGTTCTGATTCGGAAGAACAGATAAAATGTTTTACCGTAAGAAACAAAAAGAACAGCCCTGTCAAGAAACCAACTCCCGGAGGCACCGGTATCTGTACCATAAATCTCAGCCAGCCATTATTACCGGTTAAGGACGTAGGTGAATACAATGAAGTTAGGCTATATGTCTTAACCGATGAGAAACTTTACGGTTACATAACCATCAAAAATCATGGCCATTCTATTCCTGTAACCCTTTTGTCAGAAACACTGGTTCAAAACCTTGGGTTCAAACTATTGGAAAGTGCTCAACAATCAAATATGGCTGTTCAATCGGCAAAAGCTATAGGTGCTTTATACCAGCGCTATATGCCCGCTGAAAAAGATGAAAAAGGCTATCTTCCAAAAAATTTTTCGGTTTCTGTGGTTGTAGCAACTTTTGACCGTCCCGATGATCTTCGGCAATGCCTTCAATCTCTGGTCAACCAAAAAACAACACGTGATATTGAAATTATCGTGGTTGACAATCATCCGGCATCCGGCTTGACCCCACCCGTGGTATCTGAATTTTCAGGAGTCATACTTGTGGGTGAAGAACGCCAGGGGTTGTCCTTTGCCAGAAACGCCGGTATTGCCAAAAGTACTGCAGACATCGTGGTTACAACTGATGATGATGTCATTGCACCCCTGGACTGGCTCGAAAAACTGGTGACACCTTTTGTACAGAGCGATGTAATGGTGGTAACCGGCAATGTTCTGCCCTTTGAATTAAAGAGCAATGCAGAAAGCCTGTTTGAAAGCTATGGGGGTCTGGGACGAGGTTTACATCAATGGGAAGCCGGACCAGATTGGTTTGAATCTTTCAAAAAGGATGCCGTTCCCACATGGACTTTAGGAGCTACAGCCAACGCGGCTTTTCGTTCAGTGATCTTTAAACAACCTGAAATCGGTATGTTTGATGAAATGCTGGGTGCCGGAACACCAACTGGTTGCAGTGAAGACACACTTGTTTTTTACAATGTGTTGAAAAACGGCTACACCATAAAATACGAGCCCTCAGCTTATGTCTGGCATAAACACCGCAAAGATATGTCATCTTTACAAAAACAAATTTATAACTATAGCAAAGGGCATGTTGCCTATCATTTGCTGGTTTTTTTCCGCAATTTGGATTGCCGGGTTATTAATAGGATATTTTATCATTTGCCTTTTTGGCATTTGCGGCGGTTCTATCGTTATCTCAAATGCGCGATCAGAAGACGCCCTCAACCATATCCCCTGCAACTAATCATAGCTGAAATCACAGGTCATTTGTCAGGCCCATGGGCGTTATGGCGATCCTGGCGCCGTGTTAAAAGCCTGGGGCGAAAATACGATACCCTATAAGGTGACTGGCAATAATAAATTATCCTGGTTATAACGGATTTGGGGGTGTTGGGTTGACAGAGCATTACCTGTTTTTCCAAATAGTGTTTTGATACGGTATGCATTTAAGCCTTACTCCCGACTCAGGCTATTGGCATCGACCAAAGGGGTACTGTGTGCAGCAAGTCCCCCTTTGGAAAAGGGGGGGACCCAAAAAACGCCTTTTTGCCAAAGGGAAGAAACTTTTTTGATCACCTATTCACTTTTTAAAGAAACAAATAATGCTCCCATCAATCACTCACCCCCAAATCCGTTATAACCAGAAATTATCCAAAGATTGCGCCGGATTTTGGTCCGTATTCAATGCGCATTGAGGGGTGCATACTCATTGTCTGTGCCCCTCACACCTGACACTAAATTCCCTGACCCTTAATATTCGGAAAAGATTTGAAATGATAAGTTCGTTTTTCAGATAAACCGGCTTGCAGCCGGTAAGGCGAACGTACAACTTTCGCACTCCGGCATTACCCACGCCATCGATTAAAAAGCTCTAACGTCTTTTCCGCCGTTTTTTTCCATGAAAAACACGCGGCCCGGCGCAACCCCCGGCGCCGCAGATCCTGCCTCAGCTTCGGATCAGTGGAGACCTTCTCCATGGCATGCTTTAGCGTGTCTGGATCTTGTGGATTGATGTACATGGCAGCGTCATCGGCTACTTCCGGCAGGCTGGCCGCATCAGAGCAGATGACCGGACAACCGCAAGCCATGGCCTCCAGGACCGGCAAACCGAAGCCTTCGTACAGGCTCGGATAAATAAAGCCGAGCGCACCGGTATACAGCGAAACCAAGGTGTGGTCATCCACATATCCCGGTGTGATGATTTTTTTCTTTAGCGCCGGTGGGGCCTGGCTGAGCCAGGACTTGTCGCCCCATCCCTTCCAGCCGGCCAGCACCAGGTGGACAGAATCTTTTTGCCGCGCCATGGCCTCGACAATCAGCCCCAGGTTTTTCCGCGGCTCCAGGGAGCCGACAAACAGAAAATATTTTTCAGGCAAGTTCAGAGCGGATAAGGTCTTTTTCACAATTTCAGGCTTTTGAAGTGAAAAGCAAGGATCAGGGGCAAGTGGAACCGCAGTTACTCTGTCCGGCTCCAGTCCAAGGATCTCATGGATCTCATTTTTGATAAATTCAGAAATGGTCAGGACATGGTTTGCATACCGTATCCTCCTGGGAAAGAAAAAATCATGAAACCAGACCCGTTCTTTAGGGTGCTTGTTTCGAAATTGAATCAAGGAAAGGTCATATATTGTATAAACAGA
>SL_3KL_010_SEDDRAFT_10006139_pt1 | contig 10754 bp, 6 predicted proteins | sample SodLakKL_010_SED_2_FD_10381 | JGI IMG/M metagenome (IMG submission 10381)
CCGTCCGCTCCCACGCCGCAATCGCCAGGGCGGTGTTCAGCCGCCGAATCGGCTCGCGGTCTCCAGGGAAGGCTCGACGGTAGAGACGTCGGTACTCGTCGATCTCCGCGATGCGGGAGAGTTCAACCGATGCCATTCGGTGAACCTGCATCCCACCGTATGCCTGAGCCTCCAGCCCATGGAGACCCAGGCGATTTGACTCCAGCACTGCCCCGACCCACCGATCTTCTGTACCCAGGTTCGGGCCCACACCCCCGAACTGCCCATTCCAGAGCATCAGTTCCTGGAATGCCGCATTCAGGATTGTGGGCGTGCGGATGGGCTGGAGGTCGGGGGGATGGGGCTCCGAGTCGTACTGAGGAAGTACTTTCCGCCCCTCACCCCTCAGGCCGAACCCGCCCCCCCCCTCACCGACTCCCTGGACCCGATTCGCCTGGAATCCAGCCTGGGCAAAGTGGCAAGAGGCGCACCCGTAGCTTTCCCGGCCCTCCGGTCGGAGGTGATCCACCGCCAGCACGCTCTCATGGAAAAGGAGGCGTCCGAGTTCCACCTTGGCCGGAGTCAGGGGATTCCGGGGATCCTGGGGGATCCGCCCAAGGGCGGTGCTGGGGGGAAGTTGGAACACCGCCAGGCCGTCCTCACCCGACGCATCGAGGAGCCTCCGGCGTAGTTCCTGGTCCAGAGCCGTGGCCGCACGATGGAGACCGGGAAGGTCACCGGGCCGCCCGCGGCTGGCCCCGCCTTCCCCAAGACCGGCCTCCAGGGCCGGGCCAGTCGGGATCGGCCGATCACAGGCCGTCATGACGGCGGTCAAGGCCGCCAAAAAGATGGAAGCGGTTTTCCAGGAACTTCTCATTCCGGCGGCTATCGTCTGACCAAGGACCTCTAGAGGCGGTAAGAGGGGCCTCGGTTCTTCCAATCAAACCGGACCCCAACCGCCACGGACGGCAAGGGCTGGGGGTGGGCCCTCACCACACCCCCAGCCGCACCCGCTATCGAAGCTCGATGACCCTGGCCCCATAGGCCTCAGCCAGCACAAACAGACCTGGGCGGGGACTTACGAGTCCGGTCCGGAAGCGGAGGGGACCCTCGAGGGCCGGGGTACCACTGGGAGCGCTTCCGAATTCCCCGTTCCCGGCAATGGTGACCAGGGTCCCGTCGGGTCGGACCTCCCGGAGCCGATTGTTGTTGGTGTCCCCGATCACAACGCGCCCACTGGCATCCACGGCCAGGGTGTGGGGAGCCGCGAGCATGGCTTCAACCGCCGGTCCTCCTTCGCCCGAGAAGCCGCGCTCTCCCGTGCCCGCCACCGTGCGGATCACGCCATTCCGATCCACTGCACGGATCCGGTCATTGCTGGTATCGGCGATGTAGACCTCCCCGGCCTGTCCCCAACGGGACGTGTACGGAACGGAGAGCCGCGCCGCCGCCGCCGGTCCACCGTCTCCGGAGAACCCACGCTCGCCGGTGCCGGCCACGAGCTGGAGATTTCCGCGCCGGTCGATGGTGAGGACCCGGTGATTGAAGGTGTCGGAAATGAGTAGCCGGCCGTCGGGCGAGACATCCACGCCGAAGGGGAAGCGGAGCTCGGCTTCCGTGGCCGGTCCCCCCAGCCCCCCGGAGCCGGGGATTCCCGTGCCCGCGATGGTCCGGATCGTCCCACTTCGATCGATCATGCGGATGCGCTGGTTGTAGGTATCCGCAATGTAGATTTCACCCCTGGGACCCACGGCCACATCGAATGGGAAGAAGAGCTGGGCCTCCAATGCCTCTCCGCCATCTCCCCCGGATCCGATGGCGCCGGTACCCGCAACGGTCAGGATCTTCCCATCCACACCGACGATTCGGATGCGGTTGTTGTAGGTGTCGGCGATGACCAGGGACCCATCCGGCCGGGCATCCACGCCTTCCGCCGCACTCAGCGCGGCTTCCGTTGCCGGTCCGCCGTCACCGGTGAAACCTCGCTCGCCGATGCCCGCCACCCGATGGACGTTGAGAGAAAGTTCGGAGCGGGGCCCCGTGGCCGTGTGCCCCCGGTTCAGGCTGGCCGAAGCATCGGGAGCCAAGGGCTGGTATGCCTCCTGGCAGGCGGCGGCCAGAAGAAACGCTGCGATGCCCGCCATCCACCCCGAGAGCCGCAGCCGACTCCCGGGCCGGGCCGTGCGTCCACGAGGCTTTGCCGATGGTTCATGCGATGTCATCCGTCTCCCTCCTGCTGGATGTTGAGGTCAACTGCGGCGGCAGCAGCAGTACAGTAATACGATCTCATTATCACACAAGAGGTGGGACGTGCCGCCAGAAGGGATGGGACCATCCGTCACTCGGACCCTTGATCCACCCGGCCGGTCGTGGGTAACATCGGCCCCGAAAGCCACCTTCACCCCCTGATCCCCACCCACGCAGGGTGGATCCCTCCCGAGACAGGCTCCAGGTGCCCGTCCGCGCGCCGCCCCAGGCCCGTGAGCCCATCGACCCTCCATCCTTGCCCCGCATGCTCCTCGACCTTCCATCCCTCCCCCGCCGCTCCACCCTCTTCTTGGGTTTGCTTCTCTTGGTGGCGGCCTGCTCCGACACCACTGCGCCGGAGGACGTGGGGGTGGACCTGGACCGCCTCTTCGCCCCTGCCACGGGGGCAGAGGTGGCCCAGGTTCGGAGTGAATGGACGACCCGGCCGGCGGCGGCGACGGGGGTGCGCCAGGATTCGGCCGCTCCCTTCCCCATGGCGGGGGTCCCAGGGCGCCTCCGGATCGTGTCCCACCTCGTGGACGGGCACCGGCACTACGGAGCCATCGTGGTGCCGGAGGAGGCTGGATCCGGGAGCCTCCCCGTCCTGGTCTACGCCCACGGAGGTGACGCCGGGGTCTCGGTGGAGGAGCTGGCCCTTCTCTTCCTGGGACTGGGCGAGGGCGCGGCCGCCTTCGTCTGGGTTGTTCCCTCCTTCCGCTCAGAGCCCCTCAGGGCCGGTGGGCAGGTCTTCCGCTCGGAGGGTGAACCCTCCCCCTGGGACCGGGACGTGGACGATGCCCTATCCCTCCTCTCGGTTGCTCTCCATGAGGTGGCGGCTGCGGACTCCAGCCGTGTCGGGGTCCTGGGGCTGAGTCGGGGAGGAGGGGTGGGACTCCTCATGGGAGCCCGGGACCCCAGGGTGAAGGCCGTGGTCAGCTACTTCGGACCCACCGACTTCCTCGACCCCTGGATGCGGGAGATCGCCGACGATGCGCTTCAGGGGCGGCCCCGTGACCTTCCGGGGTTGGCCTGGTTCGATCGGACCTACCTGCAGCCCCTCCGCCGGGGGGAGGTCTCCCTGGACACCGTGCGCCGGGAGCTGGTCCGCCGCTCCCCTGCCCTCTTCGCTTCGACCCTCCCTGCCGTCCAGATCCACCACGGCACGGCGGACCCCATCGTCGCCTTCAGCCAGGCCGAACGGTTCGACGCGGTGATGCGCGGCCTGGGGAGGGGCGAGCCCTCCTACCAGTTCTTCGCGTACGTCGGGGGCGGTCATAACCCCCTGGGCCTGACTGGAAGCGCGGTGCGAACGGTTTCGTTCCTCACCCAGTTCGTCGGACTCGCTCCCTCGGTGGCCGAGGCCCGGCTGACTGGGGGTGCGGCTGAGATCCACTCCCCTGCTGCGCAGCGGAGCCTTTCGCCTCCCCGGGAGTAGGGGGCAGGTCGCCGCCGTTCCGCAGCTCTCACCTGACCACTGACACGGGGGGGACGCTAGTCCGTGACCAGTCCTCTCGTCACCCTCTCCCCGTCCGGTCTCCACGTTCCGTCGGCAGACCTGCACATCGACCCCTGGGGTCCGTCGGAGCGGGCCATCATCACCCACGGGCACTCCGATCACGCCCGTGGGACCGCCCGGCACGTGCTCACCGCCGAGAGCGGCATGGGGATCCTCAAGGTTCGTCTCGGGGCCGATGCGTCGGTCGAGGGCCTCGCGTTCGGGGAACGGATCCGGGTGGGGTATGCGACCATTTCGCTCCATCCGGCTGGGCATATCCTCGGCTCGGCCCAGGTGCGTATCGAGTCCGGGGGCGAGGTCTGGGTCGTCACCGGCGACTGCAAGCGCCAGCCCGACCCGGCCGCAGAGGCCTTTGAGGTAGTGCGCTGCCACACCCTCATCTCGGAATGCACCTTCGGCCTCCCGGTGTACCGGTGGCCCGACCCGGAGCTCGTGATGGAGGAGGTCATGGCGTGGTGGGAGGCAAGCGCCGCCGAGGGTCGAAACGTCCTGCTCGGGGCCTATGCCCTGGGCAAGGCCCAGCGTGTGCTGGCTCACCTGGCCCGGATCGGTGACGGCTCGGGTGGCGGCTTCCCCGGTCCCATCCTGGTCCACGGAGCGGTGGAGCGGATCCTTCCTCCCTACCTGGCCCAGGGCATCCCGCTGCCGGTGGTCTCGAAGGCCACGCCCGAGACGGTGAGGGCTGCGGCGGGGCGAGCCCTTGTCGTGGCCCCACCCTCGGCGGCGGGGACCCCGTGGGCCCGAAAGCTCGACCCCTTCTCCCTGGGAGTGGCCTCGGGGTGGATGAAGCTCCGGGGAACCCGCCGGCGGCGGGGAGCCGACCGGGGTTTCGTCCTCTCGGACCACCTCGACTGGCCCGACCTGTTGGCCACCGTGGCCGAAACGGAAGCCGAGCGGGTCGGCCTCACCCATGGCACCACGGGTCCTGCCGTCCGGTACCTGCAAGAGCAGGGGCTCGAGGCCTGGAGTCTCCCGACCCGGTTCGAGGGGGAGGCGGAGGATGCGGACGAGGCCCATGCCGCGGAGGCAGGCCACGCCGACGCGACGGGGGATGCACCGTGAAGCGCTTCACGCGCCTCTTCATTGAGCTTGACCGGACCACCCGTACGTCGGTGAAACTCGAGGCGCTCCGGCGCTACTTCGCCGAGGCCGACCCCGCCGACGCCGCATGGGCGTTGGCAGTGCTCTCGGGTCGACGGGGCCGACGCCCCGTCTCCACGACGCTCCTCCGCGAGTGGGTAGCAACGGCCGCCGACCTTCCGCTCTGGATGGTGGAGGAGTGCTACGACGCCGTCGGCGACCTGGCAGAAACCCTCGCACTCCTCCTGCCGGAACCCCGAGCCGATGGGAGCGACGCATCCCCACCCCCCCTCCACCAGGTCATGGAGGCCTGGATCCTCCCGCTGGCTGGGCTGGATGCAGGTGAGCAGGAGCACCGCCTCCGCGAATCCTGGCGCGAGTTGTCCACCGACGAGCGCTTCCTCTTCCACAAGCTCCTCACCGGGGGGTTCCGGGTCGGCGTGGGGCAAAAGCTCGTGACCCGCGCGCTGGCCGAGGTCGTGGACATGGACCCAGCCACCNTGGCCCACCGCCTCACCGGGCGTTGGGAGCCCACCGCCGAAGCGTTCCTCCGCCTCACTTCGGTGGATGCGGGGCTTCCGGACCCGGGGCGGCCCTACCCCTTCATGCTCGCGCACCCGCTTTCCGACGGCCCCGAGGCGGCGGACCTTGGCTCGCCGGCGTCGTGGGCCATGGAGTGGAAGTGGGACGGCATCCGGGCGCAGCTCATCTACCGCGAGGGCGAGGTGCTCCTGTGGTCGCGGGGTGAGGAGGTGATCACGCCCTCCTTCCCGGAGATCGCCGAGGCCGGCCGAATCCTTCCGCCGGGAACCGTCCTCGACGGCGAGCTCGTTCCCTGGCGGGACGGCCGCCCCCTCCCCTTTGCCGAACTCCAGCGTCGCCTCGGCCGCAAACGACCCGGCGCCCGGATCCTCCGGGAGGTCCCGGTGGTGTTCCTGGCGTACGACCTCCTCGAATCCGGCGCCGAGGACCGGCGAGCGGAGCCCTTCCGGGTTCGGCGGGGGGCCCTGGAGAACCTCTGGCTCCGGCTGTCGGCGCCTCCCTTCGCATCGGTGACGGCAGAGGCGGGCTCCCCTTCCACGCCGGATTCCCCGTCCGCCTCCGACGACCTCGCGGCCCCGGGGGATCCGNAGGCCACTGCGTTGCACCCGCCCCCCGATGTCTCGCGAATCCCGGGGCTTCCCCTCCTCCTCGTGCCCCTGGTGGAAGCGGACACGTGGGCCGACGCCGCCCGACTACGCACCTCTTCCCGTGAGCGACGGGTGGAAGGGCTTATGCTCAAGGGAATGGAAACACCCTACCGCGGGGGGCGAGCCAGGGGGATCTGGTGGAAGTGGAAGGTGGATCCGTTCACCCTGGATGCCGTGCTCCTCTACGCGAAGAAGGGGCACGGCCGCCGCGCCTCGCTCTTCACCGATTTCACCTTCGGGGTCCAGGACGGAAAGGGGTTTGTGCCCGTGGCCAGCGCGTATTCGGGACTCACCGACGCCGAGTTCCGGAAGGTGGACCGATGGATCCGGCGCCACATCACCGAGCGATTCGGTCCGGTCCGCGCGGTGGAGCCGGGACTCGTGTTCGAGCTGGCGTTCGAGGGCATTCGCCGCTCCACCCGGCACCGGGCGGGGGTGGCCCTCCGCTTCCCTCGCATGAGCCGGTGGCGCCAGGACAAGGACCCCGGGGACGCCGACACCCTCTCGTCGGTGCTTGCCCTACTTCCCCCCGAGCCGGACTCGGAGCCGTGACCACCCCCCTGCCCGACGCCCCCGCCACCGCCGCACTTCGGGAATGGTTCGCCTCCCGCGAGTGGACCCCGGCACCCTTCCAGGAAGAGCTCTGGGGGGCATGGCGCGCCGGCGAGAGCGGCCTTCTCATGGCCCCCACCGGGGTGGGCAAGACCCTGGCCGCGTGGGGCGGCGCCCTCTTGGACGGCCTCGCGCAGGGACGCCCTGCCGGCGATTCTACCCCCGAGCCCCTCCGGTATCTCTGGATCACCCCCCTTCGCGCCCTCGCCCGCGATACCGCTGCGCAGCTTCAAGCCCCCCTCGCCCCACTCGGCCTTCCGTGGACCGTGGAGATCCGGACCGGCGACACCGCCTCGTCCCGGAAGCTTCGCCAGCGCACGCTCCCGCCCACAGCCCTGGTCACCACGCCCGAGTCCCTTTCCATCCTCCTCTCCTGGCCCGCCGCAGCCCGCCGCCTCCGAGGCCTCCGGGGGATCATCGTGGACGAGTGGCACGAACTCCTCGGGAGCAAACGCGGGGTCCAACTCGAACTGGGCCTCGCCCGCCTCCGACTCTGGAATCCGGGGCTTCGCTGCTGGGCCCTGTCGGCAACGCTTCCGAACGAGGAAGAGGCCCTGGAGGCACTGCTGGGATGCGGCAGCCCGGGGTCGCAGGCGGGTCCCGTCCGGCGCCGACGAGTCATCCGGGGTCCGACCCGCCCCCCGCCGGAGGTAACGACCCTGCTGCCCTCGCCCGACGAGGCGGGGCGTTTTCCCTGGGCGGGACACCTGGGGCTCCGGCTCCTTCCCGGGGTCGTGGACCGGCTGGCGTCGCTGGACGCCTCGGCGGACCGCGCCTCAGGGGGCGGGGCCTCCGCCCTCCTCTTCACGAACACCCGGTCCCAGGCTGAGCGCTGGCACGAGGCGCTGGCCCGGGAGCGGCCCGACTGGGCGGTGGGCGGGCGACTCGCGCTCCACCACGGATCCCTGGACCGGCGAGAGCGGGAGCGGGTGGAGGCCGGGCTCCGGGACCGGAGCCTCCTCTGCGTGGTCTGCACCTCCACGCTGGAACTGGGCGTCGACCTCCCCGCCGTGGAACTCGTGATCCAGGTCGGCTCGCCCCGCGGCGTGGGACGGCTCCTCCAGCGGGCTGGCCGGAGCGAACACACACCCGACGGGAGGAGCCGGGTGCTGGGGGTGCCGACCCATGCCCTCGAGATCGTGGAGTTTGCCGCCGCCCGCCGGGCGCTGGAAGACCTTCACCTCGAGCCTCGCATGCCCCTGGATCAGCCCCTGGACGTGCTGGCCCAGCATCTGGTGACGGTGGCACTTGGCAGCGGCTTCCGGTCCGAGTCCCTCTTCCACGAGGTCCGCTCTACCCGGGCGTACCGTGACCTCTCCCCGGCGCACTGGGCCGCGGTTCTCGACCTCGTGACCCGGGGCGGCACTGCGCTCCGGGCGTATCCGCGCTACCGGCGGGTGGTGGAGGCAGACGGGGTGTTCCGGGTCGTGGACGCCGAGGTGGAGCGGCGGCACCGGTGGAGCATCGGCACGATCACCGACGACGCACAACTCCGCGTGCGCTTCCGTCGGGGTGCCACGCTGGGGAGCGTGGAAGAATCCTTTCTCGCCCAACTCCGCCCCGGCGACACCTTCCTCTTCGCGGGACGGCGACTGGCGCTGGTGGAGATCCGAGACCTCACCGCCTGGGTTCGCCAGGCCCGGGGCGGGCCTGCATCGCCCAGGACCCCCCGGTGGATGGGAGGCCGGCTCCCCCTCTCCACGGAGCTCGCCGGGGCCGTCCTGGAGTCGTTCCGGTTATGGGAGGCGGCGGGGGAGGTCGCGGGTGAGGCTGCGGGGCAGGATGCCACCGCCTCCCCCCATCCCTCTGGCCTGGGGGAGCCAACGGCCCCGACGACGGGTCCCAGCGACCCCGAGTTCGAGGCGGTACGTCCGCTCTTGGCGCTCCAGGGGAGGTGGTCGCGCATCCCGGGGCCGGATCACCTCTTGGTCGAACGGACCCGGAGTCGGGAGGGACATCACCTGTTCGTGTACCCGTTCCTGGGGCGACTCGTGCACGAAGGGCTGGGCGCACTGTTGGCGCACCGGATTTCGCAGGCGGCCCCCCGCTCCCTCCAGCTCTCGGCCAACGACTACGGCATCGAATTCCTCTCGCCTGATCCCTTCGACGCCATGCCCCCGTGGCCCCAGCTCCTGGACCCCGAGGGGCTGGCCGACGACATCGTCCATGCGCTGAACGCCGCCGAACTCTCGAAACGTCGGTTCCGCGGCGTGGCCCGGGTGGCGGGCCTTCTCATCACGGGCCCCGGGGGCCGGGCGTCGGCCCGGCAGCTCCAGGCGTCCAGCGGCCTCCTCTTCGACGTTCTCACGCGGTGGGATCCCGACAACCTCCTCCTCGCCCAGGCCCGGACCGAGGCCCTCGAGTCCGAACTGGAGTTAACCCAGCTGAAATGGGGGATCGANCGGCTCTCGCGCCTTGCGAAAGGGGGCCTCGTGGAGGTGGAGACCCCCCGGCTGACCCCCCTCGCTTTCCCCCTCTGGGCCGAGCGACTTCATGCCCGGGTGTCCACGGAGCGATGGATCGACCGGGTGACCCGCATGGCCGCCACCCTGGAGCGCGCCGCCGGGAGCGGCCGCCCACCCCGAGGCCGCCGCGGAGCCCGGAGCGCAGGGTGAGCGCACCGTGAGCGAGCTCGACGCCGAGGTCCACTGGCAAGGCACATCGCTCCGCCTTCTTCCGGGAGGCGCAGTCCTCTGGCCAGCCGAGGACACGCTCTTCGTAGCCGACCTCCACCTGGGGAAGGCATTGGTGTTCCAGGGGCGCGGGGTGCCGGTCCCCGAGGGAGACGACGTTCGGGACCTGGCACGACTGGGCGCCCTCCGTGCGCGATGGGGGGCGGGGCGCATCGTCGTGCTGGGGGACCTCGTACACGGCCAGGGATCGTGGCATCCAGGGCTCGAGGAGGCCCTCGAGCGAACCCTCCCGCCGGAGCGGATCCTTGTCCGGGGCAACCATGACCGGTCGGGAGGCGACCCGCCCGAGGCACTGGGATTTCGGGTCGTGAGCGAGGGTGCGGCACTGGGTCCCTTTGTCCTCCGACACGCACCGCGCATCGGCACCGGGGGCCCGGCCCACCTGGCCGGTCACCTGCACCCGGTATTCACCCTCCGCGGACCCGGCGACCGGCTCCGCATCCCCTGCTTCGTGCTCGGTCCCGACTACCTCGTGCTTCCGGCCTGGGGCACCTTCACCGGCGGACACGCGTGGACGCCGCGCCCAGGAGAGCGGATCTACCTGGACGTGCGGGAAGGCGGGAGTTCGGCGGGCCCGGGGAGTTCGGCGGGCCCGGGAGCTTCGGCAGACTCCGGTGGCTCGGTGCTCGCCGTCTGCTAGGCACCCTCGGCCGGTGTAGGGGTGCCGGAGGACCCGACCGGGCATAGAGCGGGTCCGCTCAGTGGTGGATGCGGAGCGCGGGACGCCCCCAAGCGTCTTCCGGGCGCCCTTCGGCCCGAGGAGGCCGTAGACTGACCCGCGCCGAACGGCCTCCTTCAGGGTTCGCCTTCGAGGAGCCACTGGGACGCCGAAACCCATTCGATGGCATGACTGCTAGGGTTTCTTCGCCAGGAAATCAGCAGCCGCTGGCGCCCACCCCCCTCACGCCACCTCCTTCGCCCACCGGTACACCCGCGCCGGCATCGGCCGCTCGAGCCTCCACGTCATGCTCATGGGCCGGTCTCCCTCGTGCCGCATGTACTGAAGCGGCCCCAGGAACCAGAACGGCGCCGTGAGCCCGTTCTCGAGCCTGTGGCTCTCCCGCACAAACAGGAGCGGCGTGTACCCTCGCTTGCGATGCTCGATGTACCGCCGCCCCGTGGGCGAAGCGGCGCTGGTGGTGGACTGGCTCTGCCAGTGGAAGATCCCCTCCGAGGTGGCGTAGTCCTCGTACATGGTGGTGGGCGAGAAGCGCGCCTCCGTCTTCCGGATCGTCACGAAGAACGCGTCCACCTTCCGCTCCGCCACGTGGAGCACCCCCTCCCGGTGCGTGTAGGGGGCCGCGAAGCTCCCTTTCCCAAGGGCCAGGAGGATCTGCTCCCGGGTGTACTGGGCATGAAGCTGCAGAACCCCCGCCCCCCGTACGGCCTCCGGCGCCGCCAATGACCGGAGCCCCTGGAGCCGCATTTCCACTACCT
>SL_3KL_010_SEDDRAFT_10006140_pt1 | contig 10753 bp, 7 predicted proteins | sample SodLakKL_010_SED_2_FD_10381 | JGI IMG/M metagenome (IMG submission 10381)
TATGCAGCTGAACAGGAAATTCCTTTTGTTTCTTATCAACTGGATCAGTGGAGTGACACCTCCAATTCGATAGATCTTTTTGAAAAGCTCAAACCGTTTAATGCCGATGTGGCAGTACCTCTATATGAAGAGACGGTGGAATGGGCAGGTGCGCTCAATTCTATTTACCGGGATGACCCTCGCGTACTCAACCGCGCCATGCTTTTTAGAAACAAAGCCATGATGAAAAGAAAAGCCTTGATTGGTGGGCTAAAGGTTGGGTTGTTTGAAGAAGTGTACAATGTGGAGCAGGTAGAGAATTTTATGGACAGACTCAACGAGGCCAATCTTCAATTGCCCGGAGAAGAAGAGAGTTGGGTTCATGTAAAACCTTTTGCAGCTGCCGGAACGGTAGGACACAAATTGTTGCGAAGTAAAGAGGACATCGGCAAGAAAATGGTGCCCAAAGATTTTCCCTGTTTGGCCGAAAGCCACCTCTCCGGAAAAGAATTTTCCTGTGAAGCCTATATTCACGGAGGTAAGGTCCGATTCCTGAATATTACCGAATACGTGAAATTGGGATATTCCAACTTTGTGCCATGTGGCCCATATTTGGAATCGAAAAGACCCATTATTAAAAAGGAAGTGCAAAAATTGGTCGATATTTTTGGCATTGAATACGGCATGATCCATCCCGAATGGTTTATCACCGAAAATGACGAATTGAAATTTGGAGAAACGGCATGTCGGATTCCCGGTGGTCATATACTTGAATTGGTATCAAAATCCTATGGGTTTGATGCTCTGGCTGCATTTGTTTTGTGTCACGATCCCGATCTGACAGAGGAGGAACTGGACGAAATATTTCCTCCCGACGACGTTTTTCCCGGTAAATACAATGGCAATGTCATGATTTACCCACAGAAAAAACAAATATCCGAATTGCAAATTCCCGAAGAGTTACACAGCGATCCCTATTTTATCGACCACAATTTGGTGCCACCATACAGCAATCAAAAAATAAGTGATCGATCCGGATTTGGAAATCACTTTGGGACGATTAACTTCTGCGGAGAGGATCCCAAGCGCATGGAAGAGCTGTTGGAACACTACAGAACCGTAGATTTCTATACTTGATTTCAGGTGGGACCCCATCCGGAAAAACCCTTAGTTCTTTTAGAACACGTGAATGGAATATAACCAGACAGTGAGACAGAATCCAATTGAATTTGAATTCTGTCTCGCTGAAATTATACATCGCTTTCATCAAACCATGCAATGGGATAACGAATGAGGAGGAAGATCGTTAATGAGATACTTTCGTTACTCTGTTAAGGCAATTTGCAGGCACATAGATAGAAAAGCAGGGATTTGGACTGTTAAGTGGCAGAATATCAGTTATTACAGCAATGCAGAATCATCCACAACAGAAATTTTTGAGTAATATTTAAACTAAACTTTTGGTCTGAAAGAAAACAGAAATTACTTTTGACCACTGAAAATAAAATATGGAGACAGCAATTTACAGTAACACAGAACCTCTTGACCGTTCACTGGAGGAATTTAAAAAAGCTACGCGTTTAACCCGTCCCGACAAAGCTCTCAAGTTTTCGAGTCAAATTGAGCGATTTACCACGGAGGAGGGAGGACTGGATATTTTAATTCCCTATGCCATTGAAGCAGATCGCATCGGTTATTTTGAGGGAACCAACTGGCATGAACCCGGAAAACTTGTACCTTCCCTGGTTCGCGGAACCCTGTTGGTAGGCCCCCCTACCAGCACCATGGAATTGATGAGTGACCTCCGAATGCTCGCCATTGCGGATGGAAGGTACAATCACCGGGAGATCAGCAGGGAAGAGGCAGCTTACTACCTGGAACAAGTGGTTGTAAACAATCTCGACATCGCTTTAGGAGTGATGAATGAGGAAGCCAGAATGCGGTTGAGTAAAAGGGAATTCCAAAAGATCAATTTACTGTTCAGATATCTGCTGGAGCATATTCCGATGGATTCCATGAAGGAGCGAATCGCAGATGAAATTGAAATTCACTGTATTCAGCGACCGGTGGAAACCCAAAAAATTGTCGAATTAATTCGACTGATAAAAGATCGGGTCAAGATCGTTAAAAACAAGGCTGCTGATAAGAAATTACTGTATTATATAAACGCTTGCTTCCACCCTTCTAAGGTATCACAAGGCTGCGAAACGTTGGAGGAATATGGTGAAAAACTCAAAAAACTTTCGGTACAGGAGATTAAAAAAGAGGCTCGTGAGATGGGGGAAGCAATGGAAAATACCGGCTTGGTGAGTCGTTTTCATTCCTCCTTGTTGATCCATATATTGGAGACACACCCGGAAAGCAATTCCTTGATCAAAGCGGTTTTGGCATTGACTGCCGGCGGTGAAGCGCAGTGGGAAGACCACAAAAGTTGGTTGTTCACCTTTATTCCCGAACTGGCTATTCCAGGTAGCAAGCAGTATATTAATGGATTGAGTAACATTCTCAATAAAGCACTGCTTTCGAGAAGAGCCGTTAAAGCCGGACTCAACAACATGAGAAATGTCAAAATTCACCCGGTAGTCACCAGGCAAATAAGAAAATCACTTCCGAAAAGTTACGGTAATACTCCGGTTTTGCCCTTTGTATTGAGTGGTACCATAAGAATACTCGGACAGCCCCTCGGGGTCAGCCAGGGCAACAATCCGACATGTCAATCTGCGAGAGCCATCAGTTTGTGGAGTCAGCACGCTCCGGCTAAGTTGATTGATATGATTATCAATGTCGCTACTCAGAACCGTCTGTTGATGCGATTTGAGAATGTAGAGTTGAACTCCAACCACCTTGGAAAGGGGTTGGTCGATCAACTGGATCACGATCTGGACGTCGTATCCGCCATTTTGGTACCGCATCTCGATAAAATTTACAATGAAATGATGAGGCGGGCAGCGGGGCGAATCGAAGATCCGCACAAATGGGTAAACCCGGCCATGTACGGTCAGTGGATTCAAACGGGTTTTGCATCGGCCTATGATTACACCAGCAATTCCATTCGGGATTACAACGGCTTTGTTCAATTATTTTTCAATAATTTTCACCCGGAGTACAACGGCAATAAAATGATGACCTACCCGAGTCCACTCGGTATTTTCATCACCTCTTCACAGGCAAAAATGCTGGGTTTTCACGCCATCTCTCTGCTGAGAGTCAGAAAAGGGCCGGCAGGAGAAATAAGGGCCTATTTCCTCAATCCCAATAATGAAGGAAGACAAAACTGGGGTCAGGGAATTCGACCGACCGTATACGGAAATGGAGAGGAAGCCGGAGAGTCTTCCCTGCCCTTTGAAGAATTGGCAGCACGTGTTTACGCTTACGCATTTCATTTTCACCCGTCCATTAAAACAAAAAAAATAAAAAAAGTGGAAAGTAAAACCATCAAAAAAATCAGAGAACTTGCTGAGTCCAGTTGGGGTAAACAATATTTGTGGAGCGATATTCCCGCAATATGGTAAGGCACTCTTCGAGAATTGAACTGAGTCAGATGGCACTTAAAGCCAATCTGAACTTCGTAAGAAGAAAAATTGGTCCGGGAATCAGAATCTCATCGGTCGTAAAAGCCAATGCCTACGGTCACGGTATCGACCCCTTTGTCCCCATGGCAGAAAAAACCGGAATCAACCACTTCTCGGTGGCCTCTGCTCACGAAGCAAACGAAGTTTTGCTTTGTAAGAGTCCGGAATCCTCCATTATGATCATGGGGATTCTTTACGATGAGGATATTCCCTGGGCCATTGAAAATGACATTGAATTTTACATCTTCAACTACGACCGCTTAAAGTTGGTTTTAGAGTGTGCAAAAAAAATCGGCAAGAAAGCCCTTTTGCACATTGAAGTTGAATCAGGAGCCAACAGAACCGGACTGCCCTGCGATGAATTTTCCAAGACCATCACCTTTTTAAAAAGGAACCAAAAACACCTGAAGTTTGAGGGTTTTTGCTCGCATCTCGGAGGGGCTGAAAGTGATTCATCAAAATTTAAAATCGATGCTCAGGTAAAGACTTTTCAGGATATGGTGAAAAAACTCAAAACCAAAAAGTTTTCACCTAAATACATCCACCTGGCTTCTTCTGCGGCATCGCTTGCTTATCCCAACACCCGCTACAATATGGTGCGCACCGGAGTTATACAGTACGGTTTCTGGCCTTCTCCGGACATATACTACCACCACCTCCATGAGGTAGGTAAAAAATCGGATCGAATCCTCAAGAGAATCATCACCTGGAAGACGGATGTCATGGACCTCCGATCGGTTTCCGCAGGCCAGTTTATCGGATATGGAACAGCCTATCAGGCAGAAAGTGACATGACTATTGCGGTCATGCCACTGGGATACAGCAATGGATATCCCCGCGCTCAATCCAATAAAGGCCACGTATTAATCCACGGAAAAAAAGCGGCCATCACCGGACTGATCAACATGAATTTGTTTATGGTCAATGTAACACATATACCCGACGTAAAAGTAGGTGATGAAGTGGTGTTGGTCGGAAGACAGAAAAACAGTGTAATCCGAGTGAGCTCTTTTACAGAATCCGTCAACCTACTCAACAACGAAATGCTGAGTCGATTACCCTCTGCCATTCCGAGATATGTAGTCAAGTAAATTTGTTTTCTCCCATGTCAAAATGACTAAAGAGGATTTCTCGTGAATAACTAATCTGATTACAACTCCTTTAGTCGGAAGAATCTCCACTAATCTTCTCCAGCTCGATATCTATAAAGTACAGGGATTGCGGACTATCTCCGATGAGATTGATTTTATCCAAAATGCTTCTCGCCATGTCTTCTTCTTCCCTTTGTTCTTCCACATACCATTGAAGGAAGTTCAGCGTGGTATAATCTTTTTCAGAATAGGCCAGATCTACCAAATCGTGAATAGATTGGGTCACTTTTTGCTCGTGCTCGTAAAGCAATTCAAACAAACTTTTTACAGATTTAAAATCCTCGGGTGGCTGATCAATTTTTGGAGTCCTGGCATGACCGTCCACTTCGCTCATGTATTCGTAAATTTTCAACATATGGAATCGCTCCTCATCGGATTGATCCATCAGAAAACTCTTACATCCCTCAAGCCCCTGTCGGTCGCACCAGGCCGCCATTGACAAATAAAGATGAGAGGCATACCCCTCAAGAGAAATTTGATTGTTCAGTGCTTTTTCAATTTCTTTGGAAATCATAATTCGTTTTTTTTTTTTAATTTTTAAGTACAATTTGTTCGCAAGAGTGATCCAACATTTGGAACACATCGGAGAATCGATTGTTCCAGTAAGGATCCGGAACTTCTCTGTTTTCTCCCGGATACCCCTCTTCCAGTATCAGTTTAACCTTTTCCAGGTGCTTTAGGTTGTCGGTCATGGATGCAATATCGCTGTAGTTGCTGTTGTCCATTACATAAATTTTATCGAAAAGATCAAAATCAATTCTTTTAAACTGTCGCGCGCGTTGACCCCTGATGTCGATTCCATTGAGATCGCCGGTTTCGATTGAGCGAGGGTCAGGTTTTTCACCTATGTGATAGGAGGATGTTCCGGCCGAGTCCACTTCCCAATCGAGTCCGTTTTCTTTTATTTTTTCCCGCATAATGCCCTCTGCCAAAGGAGAGCGGCAAATATTGCCAAGACATACCATCAATAGTCGCATATTTCAATCTTTTATCTGAATAAACAATTAGATCAGTGCCTGAATTGTTCAAACTTCCTGTTCAATTTAGATCCCTTCTCCCTCTCCAATTTGAGGGACTGTAAAAACATAACCCTGGATTAAAGTACCATTTTTTTCAACTTATGATTACCAAATGAGTAAAATAACATACATTTGTTTTGGGGATATACGGACGGAATGTGATTCACCCCAAGGTTCGTTTAATTCAAGAAAGTCTATAGAGCAAGGAGACCTATAATCTAGTCCTCCTTAATTTAGATTCAGGGCCATGACAAGTCCTTCGAATATATCGGTTAAAAAAATGGAATCAAATTCAGAGTAAGTACACATCGCTCTGTAAATAAAAGTATAAAAATGAAGATCGTTATTGCGGGAGCCGGAGAGATAGGATTTCACCTCGCCAAGTTATTGTCTTTTGAGCAGCAGGATATCACATTGATTGATACCGATCAGGAGGTATTGGACTACGCCTCCACTCATTTGGATGTCAGAACCGTACACGGCGACGCTTCTATCAAATCGGTAATGGACAAAGCTCAGGCGGGAAAATCCGATCTTGTTTTGGGGTTGACCACCTCTGAAAAAACAAATCTCATAACTGCACTTTTTGCCAAAAAACTCGGTGCCAAACAAACCATAGCCCGGGTTCACAATAAGGAGTATTTAGAGGAGATGGCTTTACAAACATTCAGGGAATTGGGTATCGATTCTCTCATTTCCCCCAACAAGCTGGCCGCTGCAGAAATCGACCGCTTGCTCAAAAAGGGAGCCGTTACGGATTTTTTTAATTTTGAAGATGGACTCGTTTCTCTTATCGGACTTTCCATAGAAGATAATTCACCCATTGCCAACCACACCATTGATGAAATAGAGAAAGGCAGTCCCCAGATTCACTTCAGGCCCATTGTAGTTTTAAGGGGGAACAAAACCCTGATCCCTGATCCACAACTGATTTTGAGGAGATCTGACCATATATATTTTCTCGTCAGGAAAAAAGAGGTCAATGAAATATTCAAAATTGTAGGGAAAAAGGAGGAGACTATCCGAACAGTAATGATCAACGGAGGTAGTGATTTAGGTTACGATACGGCTTCACTCCTTCAGCGTGACTTTTCGGTAACACTCATTGAGGAGAGTGAAGAGCGTTGTAAGTGGTTGGCAAAAAACCTCAAGGACGTATTGGTCGTAAAATGCGCCAACAACAAACTGGATCAACTGCGCGAGGAGGGTCTTGAAGAGATGGATTCCTTTATTTCCGTAACCAGTGATACGCAGGTAAATATTTTAACCAGCCTCCTGGCCAAGAATTGCGGAGTTTACAAAACCATAGCACTGGTGGACAGTATGGATTACACCCGAATATCTCAAAATATCGGAATAGATACCATCATTAATAAAAAACTCATCGCTGCCAACAATATTTTCCGCTTTGTCAGAAAAGGAAAAATTGTAGCTATTACGAGTTTGCACGGCCTGGAAGGTGAAATCATTGAGTTTATCGTTTACAAAGAAAACAAACTGACCCGGAGGCCTCTCGGGAAAATACAATTCCCGAAAAATGCGATGATCGGTACCATTGTAAGAGGTAAAGAAGTGATCTTCCCTTCAGATGATGTGGTACTTCAAAAAGACGACAAAGTGATCATCTTCGGGATGCCAGATTCCATTTCTAAATTGGAGAAATTATTCCAATGATCAATTTTGAACACATCTCTAATTTTATAGGTGTAACCCTGATTATTCTCGGGATGCTCATGGCGACGTCAATTCCAGTTGCCCTGATGCTGGAGAGCGGTGATCACTGGCCACTTTCTATATCCAGTTTAATTACAGTAGCATTTGGAGCTCTGTTGTGGTATTACAAATTCAATACCCAAGGCAGTCTGAACCGAAGAGAGGCCTACTTAAGTGTCTTTCTCACCTGGTTTGCAGTTTCTCTTTTTTCCATGCTGCCGTTTTTAATATCGGGCAGCATACCTTCAGTGGTCGATGTATTTTTTGAATCTGTATCGGGAATTACCACCACAGGAGCTACAATTTTGGATGACATAGAAATCATTCCGGAAGGTCTGCTCTACTGGAGAAGTATGACTCAATGGATTGGAGGAATGGGTATCATCCTGCTTGGGCTGGCTATATTTCCACTTTTAGGCATGGGAGGAGCAGAGTTGTTTGTTGCTGAAAACTCGGGAAACCTGGTAGACCGCATTCACCCAAGAGTCAAAGAAATTGCCAAATGGATTTGGATTATTTACCTGGGGATGACCCTTGTCCTTATCGGCTTGCTTTGCATAGGGGGCATGAATTGGTTTGACTCCATCAATCACGCCTATACGACCATGGCCACCGGAGGTTTTTCCACCAAAAATGCGTCGGTAGGTCATTGGGATGTTCCCTTTATTCAGTATTCCATTATACTATTTATGTTTTTATCCGGCGTCAACTACTCCATCCTTTACCTCGGTTTCGTCGGAAACCTGAAGGCTGTTTATAAAAATGAAGAGGTGCGGTGGTACGTAGCTCTATTATTGGGTATAACTGCAATTGTATTATTGGTTATATACCCGGAGTATGAATCCAATGAATCGTTGGAAAAAATATTTCGGGATGGTCTTTTTCAAGTTGTATCTATTCTGACAACCACGGGATATGCATCAGCGGATTATACTGCCTGGAATCCAACCGCTACCATGATATTTTTCATTCTGTTTTTTACGGGAGCCTGTGCGGGATCGACCAGTGGAGGAATCAAAATTACGAGGCATATACTTTTTTTAAAAAATACCCTGCTGGAGTTTAAAAGAATCCTCCACCCACGCGCCATTATACCTGTCAAATTAAACGGCAATGTAGTAAAGGGAAAGACCATGACCAATATCATTATTTTTCTCCTGTTGCACATTTTCCTCTTTGTAACCGGCATATTCTTTGTTTCACTTTTCGGAATCGAATTTGAAACCAATCTCGGTATTGTGGCGTCCGCTCTCAACAATATCGGTCCTGCACTGGGAGAAGCCGGCCCTACAGAGACCTACGCTAACCTGCCCGGAGCCGTGAAGATTTTTCTGGCTTTTTATATGATACTCGGACGTTTGGAGCTCTTTACCGTTTTGGTAATATTCAGTCCGTATTTTTGGAAAAGGAATTGATTCCTATGAGGCACCTACTTCGTGCATAAAACTATAATTATTCTCAAGGGCTTTTCATAGGCATTACCCGTCCTTTACTTGCATTTTTCATAAAAAATTATTATATTTGCCTCAAGGCATTTTTTAACCAAAAAACTAAGGCCATGAAACAATTACTTACTTTACCTTACCTTACCTTACCGTACTTTGCTTTGCGATGCTGATGGTAAGTTGTCAAAAGGATGAAATCAACACAGAAGATGAACTGCTCATCGGATCAGAGCTGGTATCTGAAGAACGATGTGTCCCCAGTTGTGACGACTGCCCGACCATGACCCATTGTTGTTGTGAAGTCAGGGTAACTGGAGCAGGAATAGATGCTCAATTGAGGTTTTGCGGAGATTTTTTAGGTTGTGGTCCCCTATTCGTAGAATGCTTATTTGAAGGCACCATAAATTGCCCGCCTATTGACGGTATTACTCTTACAAATGAATTTAATGTCAGCGACACGCTCCTTTTGTGTATTCCGCAGAATGAAGCTTTTATCATTCGGAACGAATCTCAAGATTTAGTTTCAATCGAAATGAAATGCAACCAATCCTCAACTCTTCCCATCGCATTGGGAGTAGGTGAATTTGTGGTCATCGAAGTCAACGGAAGCTGTGAACCGGATCAATGCAATTAACAGTGAAAATGATGAGAAAAGTATGGATCACCATCGCATTATTGTCTGCTCCGTGGACGCTCTGTTCTCAGTCTTTTGAACTTTTTGCTAATTTAATTAGTGGTTCAACCCATGAAAAATTTGCAAAACTACTTATCGATTACGAAAATAGGGAGTGTTCCATCCTGGAGGATTATGGCCCCCAATATGATAAAACGGGGATAGGGCTTGCTTTTTGCTCAAGTGGGGTTTTGTATACATTGGGTGGCCCACCCAGTTCCAATAGCATCTTGTACACCTTTGATCCACAGACCGGTGAATTTGAATATGTTACCAATGCTTTTTTTTTATACAATCAACAAAACATCGCTTCCCCCTCTGGCAGTTTAGCCTGTGTTGACAGCTTACTTTTTTCCGTGGGTAGCAGTGAGTTTTGGGAAATGGATCTGGCTACAGAGGAATTTACTTTCCTTGGCACTAATGGTCTTGGTACTAATAGTATTACATCGATTGACCTGGGAGTAATGTACGATGAGGTGTATTTTGGCACCTGGCTCCCATCGAATCCTTCTGATCAAGGTATTTATAAATTAGATCGGGACAACCCTCAAAACAGCACTAGGGTTTTCTATTATCCTTCACAATACTTTTTTGATTTCTTAACCAACGGGGTTACCGGTTCTCCCGTATGTAATTCCCTTTTTGTTACGAGAAACCATGGAGACAATAAAGGTGCTTTTTACAATATTGAAAACCAAAGCTATACCCTGATTTGTGACTTACCACCATATGTTATGGGGAACAGAGCCTCCGTGGCCGAGCACAATCCGAAAGAGGACTGCGAGGTTATCATCGATCTGGATGCCGTCAATGTATCGGGTGCCGGGGGGTACGATTATCTGCACGATGAGACCTACACCTGTCTTACAGAAGATGGCTTCCCCATCGCTGCGGAAAAGGTGTTCATCGCTGCGGACAATACCATCACCACCATGAATGTGCAACTACTCGGCGCCGAACCTGAGGAGTACCTGGATGTAACCGGCTCGGTAGGAGGACTAAACGTAAACGGGCAGGGGTCACAATCTCTGACCATAACCAATCCGGGAAACGTGGGCTCTGAAGGTTTTCTGGACATCATCCAACTGACCCGGTACTACAACCCCGACGATTACCCATTAGGTGGAATACGGCAGGTCAGGGTGAACTTTACCACCTCCTCCGGTAAACAAAGCAACGACGCTTACGGCATCATTGAAGT
>SL_3KL_010_SEDDRAFT_10006141_pt1 | contig 10753 bp, 8 predicted proteins | sample SodLakKL_010_SED_2_FD_10381 | JGI IMG/M metagenome (IMG submission 10381)
CCGGTAAGATAATCATAGAGACCGGATGAAAGCAGCTGGTCATAATCTTCCTTTCCTGCCTGATTCACCTGTCGAAGCAGCTTTCCGTTCTCGTAAAAAAGGAAGCCGCCCGGATCGCGAAAAGAACTCTTGTGGATGTTGGGCATGGGGTTTAGGGTTTGAAGTTTGAAGTTTGAGGATTGGGGTTGATGGCTTTCGACTGTTTTGCCCAACCGGACGATTCAAAAGAAAAAATCATGTGTCATCCAGCATAGAGTAATCTTGATCAAAGAACTGATTCATCATAACGCGCATCGTGTTCACAGGGGCGATGCTGTCATAAAGCTTGCTGTGATCGCCATCCGGGAAATATATGGCATTAAGCACCCGATGACTGTGTTCCGCTCCTGTGGCACCCGAACTCTGCTCGCGAACGCCATGATCTGAGAGCAAAACGATCACGGGGGGATCATCCGAGCTGTTCAAAATGTTATAGGTGAATATCCAGGATCCTGTCGCTGATGTAGAGGTATTGTTCAAGATATAGCTCCTTTTTGGTTTCATTATCAATGGATTCGTATTCCCAGTGATTGGTAGGATTCTCCATAAAATCCCCATGCCTGTCGAAGACAAAGGGCAGATGGGGGGTCATCAGGTGGGCATATAAAAAGGTAGGGTGTTCATTTTGGCGAGTTGTTTCAGGAAAGTCTTCAATAAGATTAAGAAAATAATTATTTACGCGGTAATACAGGTTTGAGGTGTCATCCCTGAAAAAAGATGAGAGAGGGCTCAGGAGGGAGCGATGCAAAAGGAGATAAAGAAAGGCATCCATGATTACCTCATCTTCAGGGTCAGTATTATACATACAATAGAAATTAATGTCTGTTATTCCGAAGGAATATTCAAAACTCCCCCATCCGTCAATAAAATGTATCTCATATCCTGCACGGTCCAGAAAATTCATAAGGAAGTTGTTATCATACCTGCTGTAGAGCTCGGCAGCAGATAGGTCCGGATCCATATAGGTAAGATTCATCAGTGAGGGCAATGACCTCAGGGTATTCGTATAGCGCGTCTTACTGTCTTTGGCGAAGAAAAACCCCATGTCCTGCAGCCTGTTCATAAAATATGTATGGTCATAGTCCCATTGATCCTCCATGGTGGGGATGCTGGCAAACTCGTCAAAGACGAGGATATATATGTCTGGCTGATAACCTGAATCCCCAGCATGCGCTTCTTCATGTACATGAACAGCACCCTCCCGGTTCTGGGACAAGCGGTGTTTTTTCATTTCCGCGGGTATAAGTGTAATCAGGTTAAACAATACCAGCAGACCTAACGGAACGATCAGAATGGTGGTCATCTTCTCCTGTGCGACCGGGTTCCTGATCTTAAGCATACCGAAAGCAATAAGTGCATAGATTGAGATAAAAAACAGCATGATCACCAGGTTGCCCAAAGGAAGGACACTGGCAACAGCGTCTTTTATAACACCATAATACCAGAAGAACAGCATAAAAACGGCACTAAGCAGGCCCGCAAGCCGGGTTTTGGCCGCAAAAACCCTCCATGCGGCAAAAACCAGGGCAGCCATGGCAAGAGATGCAATTACCGGCATAAGCAGCTGCGACAAATCAAGCTCCTGCACATTATGTGTATAAAGTGCCTGCACGGGATAGACTGCCGCAAGCACCACCAGTAAATACGATCTGAAACGAAGCATGTCCTCAGTATTCCTTATTAACTATTTAGCGCCTAAACCACTCCATGAGTTGTCCATACACAAGATGCACGGGCAAGCCCATGACATTATGATAAGATCCCTGGATGCCTGTAATGCCGATATAGCCGATCCACTCCTGGATACCATAAGCTCCGGCTTTATCAAATGGCTGATATTGAGAAATATAGTAGCTGATCTCGTCATCACTGAGAGGTCGAAACGTGACAAGGGAGTGATCATGAAGCACCTTTTCCTTATCCTGATGCCGGATACAGACACCCGTATAGACCTCATGTGTGCTGTCTGACAGTGCGGAGATCATTTTAAAGGCATGGGCGGCATCATCGGGTTTGTTGATAATTCTTCCATGGTGCACTACGATGGTGTCAGCTGTAATAATTACCGTATCCTGCTTTTGCAGCTCATCAGTAAAACAATTGGCCTTTTCCCGGCAGATATGGGTTACCACTTCCAGCGGAGACATTCCGTCATGAAAGGTTTCCGGGGTGGGGCGTACCATTACCCGGAAGGGTATTCCTGTGGCTTCCATCAGTGCTTTTCGGCGGGGCGATTGAGAAGCCAGAATGATATCATAAGGATTTAAACAACTTAAGGGACCCATAACAGTTAACAAATTACATCATTAGCAAGATAACAGATTCTACCAATTAAAACCGTCATTATGGAACCACTTGTCCTGCATACGCATCACTTGTTCGAGCACATCCCGCACACAGCCTTTTCCGCCTTCGTGCCCTGATATGTATTTTGATATGGCTTTGATCTCTTCCACGGCATCCGCGGGGCAGGCTGGAACACCAACTTCACGCATGGTTTGGTAATCAGGAAGATCATCCCCCATGTAAAGAATTTTCCTTTTTTCCAGGTTTTCTTCCTTCACGATCTTCTCGAACAGCTCCAACTTGTTACTTACGCCAAGATATACTTCCTTGATCCCAAGCAGCATAAAACGCTGCTTGACAGCTTCACAGCTGCCACCCGTAATAATGATGATACGATAACCTTTTTTTACTGCCAGCTGCAGGGCATAACCATCCTTCACGTTCATGCTTCGCAGCATTTGCCCTTCCTGGGTCAGCAAGACAAGACCGCTGGTCATCACCCCATCCACATCAAAAACAAAAGTATCCACATCCGATAATAATTGCTTGTAATTTGTCATGCAACAAAAATTTTTATTTATAACATGCTCGTTAACATATGATCCAAAAACTCGAAACCTCAACTATTAACCTTCAAATCCATATTTCCTTCTGATGCTCTCGCTGATAAAATTATACATTTTATGGTAATCCGGTTGCTCTTTCAGCATTTCCAGGTGTCTTTCGATTACCTTGAGGTTATTACGGCGGGCCGGGCCTGTCTGGATTTGGCCGGGCGGTTTCTCCTGTGCTTTGCGGGCTGTTTCTTCAATCAGAGGACGCAGCAGATCAAATGGAAGGTCGTGCTGCTTCAGGATATCTGATGCCACTGTGTACATATGGTTTACAAAATTGCAGGCAAAGACCGCAGCCACATGAAGCATGCGCCGCTGCTCGCTGCCGGTCCATTGCACTGCATCACTGATGCTGCCTGCGAGATGTTCCAGGGCTGGCTTGTCAGATTCTTTATGCGCTTCGAGACATAACGGCACTTTCCTGTAATCCAGGGGCACATCCCTTGAAAAGGTTTGCAGGGGATAGAACACACCATACCGTGAGCTTCCGGCTTTGAGGGCATCCATATGTGTGGTACCTGAGGTATGAACAAGCAACTTATCCTGAAAAGGAAAGCATTCAGCAACCTTTTCTATGGCATCATCCGTAATGGCCATAACATAAAGGTCAGCATCCTGATTCAGGGCAGCCAGACGATCTGTAAAGCCACTGTTCAGCTGGCCGGCAAGTGTTCTGGCATGTTCCACTTCCCTGCTAAAAACCTGAAGCACCTCAAGACCGGCCTCCTGAAATGCATGGCCCAGGTGGGTGGCCACATTACCAGAACCTAATATGACTATTTTTCGTATTTGTGCCATGTATGCTCCCTTTTTACATTAGCTGCATAATCCATAGCAGAGCCGTCTACATCCTGCCACGGGCCTGTTTTTTTCTGCTTCGATAAGCCATCCATAATCCGATAAACATAAGTACTATACTGATCCACAGCAAGTTGATCAATGGAAAAACAACCGTTTTAATGATGATAAAGTCCAGGCGCTCTTCATAAAGTTCCAACTCCACAGTATACGGTTCATCAGCGGCTCTTGCAAGTCTGAACCGTAGCTCCAGTTCTTCAGCCGTGTCATCTTCATGGATAATTTCACCATCGGAATAAACAAAAGCCGGTTGCAGGTGATAATGTTCTCCAAAATTACTGTATATGACCATGTCTGCTATCACTCTGAGCTGATCTTCGCCATGCATGTCATGTAATGGCTCCGTGCTGATGTCCTGGAACACCAGGAGGTGATTATCCAGCGGAATGCTGTCGCCCACAGAGATCGTCAGGCTCTGAAGGTGCTGATGTGGCTCTGGGATTTCCCCCTGGTCAAGATCCGCGTAGGTAATATACGTAAAGATATCTCTTAGTGGAAAAACCTGTGCATAAGGTTCATACACATTTCCCATACGCTCATTGAGAAGCACGGAGGGATAAGAGCTGAATACCTTGTAATATTCACCATCTTTGTTTTCTCTGAGAAAATCCAATTGATAGTGCATCCTTTCTCCGTCAAAATCATGGCCCACATACGTCACATGATAGTCTCCCATAGCCAATACTTCATCCTTTATCAGCAGAAGATTTTCAGTTTCTGAAAAACTCTCTCCCAGGTGATAACCGGAGGTATTTTTTGAGATAGTCTCCTGTTGGGAAAATGTGATCACTACGGCCAGCAGGAACAGCCCCATTGCCAGATGGGTTACTGCGCCACCTTTGCTGATATATTGTTTGGGAAAACGCAGCAGCATATCCAGCGCAGAAAAAAACGCAAACAATGAAGCAAACAGCATCAGGAGGTAATCTGTGCGGCTCAGTGAGTAAGCCAGGGCAATAACCAGGGTAAAAACCAGGGCTAAACCGAGAGACAGGGCCATGCGCTTCATAAATACCCGAAATTTGTTACTGCCCCACCGGATAAATTGTGTAAAACCAATCATCAGCGCAATTGCGGCGGCGAAAGGCAGCTGCCAGGTATTATAATGATGTATTATGTCGGTTGGTGGGGCGAGGTTGGTGCCAATAAACCTGTTCAACACCGGAATGGAAGTACTGAAGATGATTTGAAAAGCAGACAAGGCCATGACGAGTGCACCGATAAAGAGCCAGAAGTCGCGGCTGAATACCTTTTCGCCCTTTTTTGATGGGAGCTTAGGGTATTTTCTAAAAAAGAGTGTCAGTCCAAGTGTAAGAAATACAAAAAGATAGATAAGAATGTGCAGTCCCATTCCATCACTTCCGAAAGAATGCACGGAGGTATCCGATAACACGCCGCTTCTTGTCAGATATGATGCATAGATGACAAATATAAAAGCCAATATGGTAAAGAGAAAGGTTGGGGCATAGCTGTGTCTTTTTTTCTTTGACACCAGCATCAGGTGCAGGGCAGCCACCAGGATGAGCCAGGGCACAAGTGAGGCATTTTCGATGGGGTCCCAGGCCCAGAAACCTCCAAATGTCAGCGATTCATACGCCCAGACACCGCCAAGAAGAATACCCGCCCCAAGAAATAGCACTCCCAGTATAGTCCAGGGGATTGCGGGTCTGATCCATTCGTGGAACTTGCCTTTCCAAAAGCCGGCAAGGGCAAAGCAAAAAGGCACCAGAACCGCAGCATATCCAATGAATGTCACGGGTGGATGAGACATCATCCAAAAATTACGAAGAAGGGGGTTAAGGCCATTGCCATCTGCAATCTGCTGAAGGTATTCAGGATTCTGAAAAAAGATGTTACCTGCATTTTCCGATGCATTTCTGAGGAGCATAAAGGGGTCAAAGCCTATGCTGATGTCTCCCGACCTGATTCCCAGCAGCATGCTAACCATGATCACCTGTGAAGCGGCAAAAATGGTCATTACCCGGGTTTCCCACTTTCGGGAGACACGCATGATGATCAGCCCAAAAACAGCCTGAGACAAGACCCAAAAAAGCAGGCTTCCCTCCTGCCCTGCCCAAAAGCTGGCTATCTGGTACCCCAGCGAAAGATCATTTTCTACATGAACCCATACATAACGATATTCATAATACTGGTTTAGGAGGATGTAAAGCAGGGCAAAAGATGCTATCGCGATCATTAACGAATGCACCCTGAAAGCCCTCTGGCCATAGCAGCGCCAGAGACGATAGTCTATGCGTCCGTCAGATGAAGCCCGCCAATAAGCAAAAACAGCAAAAACAGCTGTAATGAACCCAACAAAAAGAGCAGTGCGACCCGCATAACCCCAAAAAAGATGTTCACCAACGTATTGAATATCCATATAGTGAAGGATTTTTGCTAACAAAAGTAAGGATTTTTACACATAGACCAGGTGATGTTATTCTCTCGCATAGCAGGATATAAATAGGTCAATGGAATAATTCAGCGCCTGGACTGCTTACTCCCTGATGATAATTTGTGAGTGATTGACATCCCGGCCTTGCAGACTCAAAAGATACAGGCCCGGAGCAAGGTCTGACAGATTCTTTTCAATGGTTTTGACCTGGCCGGGAACCAGGTTGATCTTTCTGGATAATTTCAGCCGGCCGTCTGAGCCATAAAGAGAGAGTGTGTAAGTGCCTTCCATTTCAATGCCAAAACGAACATTCATTTTGTCAGCAAAAGGATTGGGATAAACCTGCATGGGATCCGTGGCAATTTCACAGGCAGGCTCGGATATGCTTGTTTCCAGGTCTTCAAGCGCATCATAGAATATTTTTGCTTCTGTTGCGTGGTCACGCAGATCGTCCAGCTCATCGGCGAAATGAAGTGCAAAACCAAAAGAAAGCGTATCACCCGGATGCAAAGTGTGTGGTCCGTGGCTTATCATTGAAGAAATGTCGTTATCTGCAGCAAAATATCCTGCTTGCAAGCGATTGGTAGTGAGGGCGGCATATTTCTGCACGTCACTAAAACCATTATCGATTCGCATGCTGCCTTTAGCACCCTGGTTATCGAAAGCATAGTGTCGCATGCCGCCATCTGAAAGCAGCTGAATGCCAGTATAGTGTCCGCCCTCATCAGAATATGCATAAGCAACCCTTGAAGGTATGTCGATGGTAGCTCGATGCAGCTTATTATTGCGTAGTATCCAGTCTGCAAAGAATCCGGCATATAGATGACTATAAGTGGCTTCGGATTGATTTACTACATGGTAATGCAGAATGAAATAATCTTTAGGGTCATCATAATCCCAGAAATAATAATCATAGCTAATGGCCAGATCAAGCGGAGTGCTCACCTGATCAATATTTTCCGTCAGCCGGCCACTTACCACGATTGGGGCCAGCAGATGATCTGTATGAATTACCGGATGTTGTTCAGCAAATAGTTTTTCACTGAAAGTGCCCTTCTCTGGCCCATAAACATTGTCGACCGTTTCTGCGGGGCTGTTAGCCAAAACAATCCCTCCGTTACGCAGAACGGTATAACCACCATCGTACGTCAGACCCCATCCCTGGCTATAATCAGGGTAGTTGAACCCTACGGCGCCAAGTGCTGAAATGGTAGTTTTTATCGGTCCGGCTTCAATATTTATATATTCTCTGTTCAGCACACGCTGGAAAAACTCACGTCCAATTATGTTCCCCTCTTCATCAAAAAAGTGAACAGCAAAGAGGGCTGTATAGTTTTCAGGAAGGTCTGGTCTGGCATACACTTGAAAAGGTTGCAGAAAATTATCAAACACCAGTAGGCTGTCCACACTGCCAAAGCTGACAGTATCCGTGAGAACTTCGAGGTTTTCCGAAGCTGTTGTCATCAAAGCAAGTACTGAATTTGCAGGCGCCAGCATGTTCTGCATGTGCATTTTCAGCTCAAACTCCGTTCCGGGGCCTGCATTTCCCAACTCAGCAGGGTCGGTCACGTGCTCTGCTATCCTGATGTAGCTGTGCGTTGTTTCTGTGAGCGACCGGTACATGTTCAGGCGTCCATAGCCCAATTGTGATGCATAGTCGGTATTGCCTTCAAGATGGTCTATGGGATCGGCTGTCATACGCAGCAAGGCAGCTGTTTGCAGGGCACTGATATCAGGATAGTAAGAACGCAAAAGGGCGGCAGCTCCCGCAACCACGGGTGATGCCATGGACGTACCATTGCCACGCATGTATGTTCCATTAACCCATGTTGACATGACCTGGTGTCCGGGGGCAGCAATGTCAATAAAGGGTCCATAGCTGGAGAATCCGGCCTTATGATCCAGGCTGTCGGTGGCGGCCACACTTACCACGTGATCAAAAGACGCAGGATAGAAAGGCACATCATCATCCGCATTACCTGCTGCGGCTATCACGAGCACATCGTTGTTCAGCACAGCATAGTTGATAATATCCTGTCCGAAAGGGCCTGCATTAAAGTGACTGCCCCAGGAACAGTTGACAACATCAACACCCTGATCTGCAGCATATACAATACCTTCATATGCTTTGATGAGCCGTCCAAGCTCATCATCGATTTTTACGGGCAAAAAACGTGTATGGTATCCCACACCTGCAATCCCTTCATGGTTATTGGTCATGGCTGCCGCGATACCTGAAACATGTATACCGTGAGCCGAATTGTTGATACTGGGGTCGTTGTTTCCTTCACCCAGATCCCATCCATAAAAGTTATCAACATATCCATCATTGTCAGAGTCTTCACCGTTGATGGGATCGTCATAATTATAGGCAATAGCATCCACCAGGTCAGGATGATCCAGTTCAACCCCGGTATCCACGATTCCCACCATATAGTTTGTATCTCCCCTGGTAACAGCCCATGCCTCGTAAGCTGCGATATTATCAAGGTAATANTGCTGGNCGGTAAGCGGATCATTAGGATGATAAGCGGAAGTATCTGTTTTAAATTCAGGATTAAGCAGGCGAGGTACAGGACGGGCCTGCACATAATCTGTCAGGCCGCTTGATGCCAGTGCATACATGACACCCTTCATCCTTTCTGCGTCATCAACCACCGTTTCAAAAATGCGCGACAGGTCAACCAATGCCAGACCTGATGAATGGTATTTCTCTACAGGTGCGTTGTGATAAGGAAAAACCCTGTGAGTAGATCTTACACCATGGTTAGAAAGCAAATCCCTGAGATGTGCAGGTAAAGACATGGGGTCTTCTGTTTTTTCTGCTGCCGCCTCTGTAATTTTAAAGATGACATGGCCGGGCAACACGGCACCAGCATCCAGCGCTTTATCAAAATCATCCGGGTAAGCGGCATGAACAGAGAACAAGCAACTCAAAAGCAGAGTAAAAGCTAAAATATAGGTTCGCTTCATTTTTACTGTATTTGAAATCATCAGCCTGCGTGTTAGTTCGCGTGGTCTTCAANGATTTAGCGCCCTTTNGNAACCAGGCTGTCGTAGGCCGGAATATCATCCAGAAAAAGCCATTTGCCGGCATCCTCATCACGCAAACAGCAATAATGCATTAGTCCATTGGTAACCACCAGGTAATCGACGCCGAAGGGAAAGTTATAGCGGGCCACCTGATCAAACACATCGCGGGTGATTTTTTGTGTCGCTGATTTACATTCCACGATCATAAGAGGGGCTGCCTTGTTGGTATATATTATGGCGTCGGCGCGACGCTTCATCTTGTTATACTCGAGCGAAGCCTCCACCGCTATCAGCGAGGCAGGATAACCCTTGTCTTTATGCAGCCACCAGAGAAAATGCTGCCTGACCCACTCTTCGGGCGTTAAAGCCACAAAACGCCGTCTGAAAATATCAAACACAAAGGCCTTGGGACCTCGTTGTTCTGTTTTGATAGGGTATTGTGGCAAGTTAAGCGGTTGCATTCGATCGTAGCTTTTCCATGAATCCTGCATACACAAATATAATCCAAAAATAGCATCGTCTTTAAAAGCTTTCNTTATTTTTGTTTACGCAAAAGAAGATATNTAATGACTGAGAAGAATTTCTACAATATCCTCCGGGATATTCGCAACAAGGTGCTTTACCCGGTATACTTCCTGATGGGTGAGGAAGGTTTTTATATTGATGTGATTTCGGATTATATCGAAGACACGGTACTCTCCGATACAGAGAAGGAGTTTAACATGAGTATATTGTATGGCAGGGATACGGATGTACCTACGATCATAAGCACGGCAAAGCGCTATCCCATGATGGCCAGCAATAATGTGGTAATCGTAAGGGAAGCGCAAAACATCCAGAACATTGAAGACCTGTTGCCATACGTAGAAAAACCACTTGAGTCGACCATCCTGGTGATCTGTTACAAATACAAAATGCTGGACAAAAGAACCAGGTTTCATAAAGAAGTAGCAAAAAGGGGAGTGGTTTTCACAGGCAAAAAGCTTTATGACAACCAGGTTCCCGGGTGGATATCTGATTATGTAAAGCGTCACGGTTACAAAATCGGTCCAAGAGCATTGCAGATGCTGGCAGATCACCTGGGTACTGATCTTGGCAAGATCGTAAATGAAGCAAAAAAGCTATTCATTAACCTGGAAAAGGGCTCTGAGATCACCACGGAGGTCATCGAAAAAAACATTGGCATCAGTAAAGATTTTAACATCTTTGAGTTCCAGCATGCCCTGGGTGCGCGCGACAGCAAAAAAGCCTACCAGATCGCGAAATACTTTGCCGATAACCCCAAAAGCAATCCTTTTGTGATGACCACGGCAATCTTGTATCAGTATTTCTCTAAAGTATTGCTTTATCATAGTCTGCGCGACAAGAGCCAAAAAAACGTGGCAGCGGAGCTGGGCATTCCGCCATTTTTTGCAAAAGACTACGCGCATGCTGCAAAGCAATATTCACCAGCGAAGGTCATCGGGATTTTTTCGCTGCTGAGAACTTATGACATGAGGTCAAAAGGCTGGGATAATGAAACCACCGA
>SL_3KL_010_SEDDRAFT_10006142_pt1 | contig 10751 bp, 10 predicted proteins | sample SodLakKL_010_SED_2_FD_10381 | JGI IMG/M metagenome (IMG submission 10381)
TTGACTATTCTCTTTTCGGCGCTTCTTCTTCGCATTGGTCAAATAACTAAAAAGTTAACATTACAGAACTACTATTTGGGACGCTTGGTGCCATACAAACTTCTTCTCTGGCGCCTTTCATCAACACCAGCTGTATCGAGTGCACCACGGATGATGTGGTATCGGACACCCGGAAGGTCCTTGACCCGGCCACCCCGGATCAGCACAATGCTGTGTTCCTGGAGATTGTGCCCCTCGCCCGGAATGTATGCGGTAACTTCAATACCGTTTGTCAGGCGAACACGAGCTACCTTGCGCAAAGCGGAATTCGGCTTCTTTGGCGTGGTAGTGTACACACGTGTGCATACCCCACGGCGCTGCGGGCAGTCTTGTAGCGCAGGAGCCGTAGTTTTCTTAATTTTGTTCTTTCTGCCTTTACGGATTAACTGCTGTATCGTTGGCACTGTTCATTCTGTTTGGTAATGGATGTTGAAGAGTCTGCAAATATATGGAATTTCATAGGCACAATGCAACCTTAAACCCATAAAAAAATCTCCTTCGTAGCAAAACCATCAAACAGAACGCCATCCGATACAATATCACCCGCTCTGGTAGTACAATAAAATACTAACTGATATATACTGATATACCAATTGATACTGGCCGACATACCCGGAATAAGTCCGGCAAGAGCAAAAGCACTGCAAGAATCCGGTGTGCGGACTCCCGGCGACCTGATCCGTTTCTTTCCCAGGAACTATCTTGACCGGCGCACCATCCTGAAAATCCACCGCCTGCAGGGTTCCGGTGAAAAAGTCACTGTCATGGGAACCGTCACGTCCGTCACAGAGAGCGGTTTTGGACGAAAAAAAAGGCTCGAGGCCATCCTCAGGGATGAAACCGGCCAGCTCAAGACCGTCTGGTTCAAAGGAATCTCCTATTTCAGGAACACCATTAAAAAAGGTGAGTATTACGCTTTTTTTGGTACCGTGAAGCGGTTTGGCCGTTATCTGTCCATGGCCCACCCGGAAGTGGAACAGCTTTCGTCCACGGACATTGCCAGCCAGGAAGAACAACAGCAGCGTTTTGCAGGCATCATCCCCATATACCCCGGCAACCAGTTTTTCAAGAAGACCTACATCACCTCCGGACTGTTGCGGAAGTGGATACTCACGGCTCTCGACCGCACACCCATCCCCGAATTCCTGCCGGATGAGCTTCTGAAACAGTTCGGGTATCCAGACCGAAGCACGGCATTCCGGTACATCCACGCTCCGGAAGATCCATCTCAGCACGCAAAAGCGCTGGAGCGATTCAAATTCGAGGAGCTGTTTCTTTTTGAAATGAGTGTGGTAACCTTGAAAAGGGAGGTCTTCGACAAGGCGCCCGGTCCGGTGATGAACGTCACACGTCCACTTACCACCCGGTTTTTCAACGATGTACTGCCTTTTGAGCTTACCAAAGGCCAGAAAACTGCACTTGGTGAGATCAAGCGCGACATACGCTCCGGAAGGCAGATGAACCGGTTACTCCAGGGGGATGTGGGTTCGGGTAAAACGGTGGTGGCCATCGGATCCATGCTCATGTCCATCGACAGTGGTTTTCAGGCCGTGATGATGGCGCCTACCGAAATCCTGGCAGAGCAGCATCACCAAACCCTGTCGGAGTGGCTGGAGCCCCTTGGGGTGAACATCCGGCTGCTCACCGGAAATCAGAAACGGGCACTGAGGGAAGATGTCCTGACCGACATAGCCGGGGGGAAGGCAGATATTGTCGTGGGCACCCACGCCATAATTCAGGAGGCGATCAGGTTTCATCGCCTGGGTATGGCCATCATCGATGAACAACATCGATTCGGTGTGGCACAGCGTGCCATGCTGCGGGATAAGGGTGAAAACCCGCACATCCTGGTCATGTCGGCAACTCCTATCCCAAGGTCGCTGGCCATGACCCTGTACAGTGACCTTGACCTGTCGGTGATCCGCGATCTGCCGCCGGGAAGAAAGGAGATCGTCACCAGGGTGCTCCGGGAGTCCGAACGGGAAAAGCTGCACCGTTTTCTCACCGAGCAGCTCCTGGAAGGCGGACAGGTGTATGTGGTCTACCCGCTCATCGAGGAATCCGAGGCCATGGACCTGAAGAATGCAACCGAAGGGTTCGACCAGATACGTGTTGAATTTCCCGGATACCGGGTCGGACTGCTCCACGGCCGCATGTCCACCCGGGAGAAAGACGAGGTGATGCGTGACTTCAAGGAGAACCGTGTCCAGGTCCTTGTCTCCACCACGGTCATCGAAGTAGGCGTAAACGTACCTAACGCATCGGTAATGGTTGTGGAGCATGCCGAGCGGTTCGGTCTGTCACAGTTGCATCAGCTGCGCGGCCGGATCGGCCGTGGCGCCCGGCAGAGTTACTGCATGCTGCTGACCGATGTAAAGCAGAGCCGCGAGGCGCGCAGCCGGCTCCGCACCATGGAAGAGACCGGTGATGGATTCCGGATTGCCGAAGCCGACCTGAAATTGCGCGGTCCGGGTGATTTTCTCGGTACCCGTCAGAGCGGCCTGCCTGAATTCCGTTACGCAGATATCCTGGGCGACCAGTACCTGTTGGAAACAGCCAAGAACACGGCTCTGGAAATGCACGATTCCGACCCGGGGCTCAGTCACCCAAAACATTCCGCCCTGAAAAAGGTCTTCCTTCCCTATCTTGAGGGGAAGAAAAAGTTTTTCCGGATGAGCTGAGGTGACACCTTTTTCCCACCACGCGAAACGGGTTATCTGGTAGCTGAGCGGTATAATGAATGATTCCCGGCTGCATTGGTGTTCACATGATTGTTGCAAGACATTTTTATCCATAAAGGGATCAGACCGAAACCTGAAAGCAATACATGCAAAATGTCCGAGAAACCATAAGCGAAGTCGTCCAGGCCGTACTGCCGGTCACACTGATCGTCATCCTTTTGCAGTTCACGATCATCTGGCTCCCCATGGAGGATTTTTTACAGTTCATCGTTGGTGTGGTCTTTGTTTCGGCCGGACTCATTTTTTTCCTGCTCGGGGTGCACATCGGATTACTTCCCATCGGTGAGTTGATCGGATCTGCCCTGCCCAGGATGGGAAAGGTCTGGCTGATCGTCCTGATCAGCTTCATTCTCGGTTTTGTCGTGACGGTTGCCGAACCGGATGTGCGCGTGCTGGCCAACTATGTGGACTCCGTTTCGGATGGCGAGGTGAACCGCAATCTGCTCATCTACACCGTGGCTTTGGGTCTCGCCATCTTCGTGGGGCTCGCCGTTCTGCGCATCATTTTTGACATCCCGATCAAATATCTGCTCACCGGTGGATATCTGCTCATTTTCACGCTCGCTTTTTTCGTACCGGAACAGTTCATCTCCATATCGTTCGATGCGGGCGGCGTGACGACCGGCCCCCTTGCCGTGCCATTCATCCTGGCTTACGGCATTGGTGTAGCGGCTGTCCTGGGCGGCAGAAAAAGCTCCGACAGCGGGTTTGGTTTGGTCGCACTGGCTTCCATCGGTCCGGTGCTTGCCGTGTTGATACTCGGAATCATCTACGGATAGCGGAGAGGCAGACCATCGACAGTAAATGATCGACAGTATATAAATGGAATAAAGAGGATAGAAATCAGGGCCTATGAACGTAACGGTATTCAACGGAATCACAAGTGTTATTATGGAAGTGGTGTTTGCACTGATTCCGCTGGTCCTCTTTTTCCTCATTGCCCAGGTATTTTTCCTGCGCCTGCCATGGAAGAAAGTAACCGATATCATCAAAGGTATCTTTCTGGCATTCATCGGCCTCACCCTGTTTCTCCAGGGGGTCCATGTGGGATTTGAACCGGCCGGCACCATGATGGGCGAGGTTCTGGGATCCATGGATAACAAATGGATCCTCATCCCAATCGGCTTTGTTCTTGGATTTGTCGCGACCATCGCTGAACCGGCTATCCGAATCCTGAATCACGAGGTCGATAAAGTCTCTGGTGGATATATACCCCAAAACGTACTGCTTTACACACTCTGCATCGGTGTTGGTTTTTCGATTGCCCTGGCCATGCTCCGCCTGCTCGCAGGCATTCCGATTGTCTGGCTCGTGCTTCCCGGGTACGTAATCGCTTTGATCATGATGCAATTCACTTCGCCAACCTTCACATCTGTGGCATTTGATGCCGGAGGTGTGGCAACAGGACCCATGACCGTTACGTTTATCATGGCAGTTGCACTTGGCGTCGGTGAGGTGCTGCCCGGACGAGATCCGATGATCGATAGTTTCGGGATGATCGCACTGGTCGCCTTGGCTCCTATCATTTCGGTCCTTACCTTGGGACTGCTTTACGCATGGAAAGAACGTCGCAATGATTGAACAGCTAAAAAACTGCCAAAAACTGATAATAACCATTGTCAGCCGGAATAAAACCAACCGGGTGGTGAAGGCATCCCGTCGCAAACGGGCCGAAGGTGCCACCATCATTCATGGCCAGGGAACGGGTATTGAGAGGTGCAAGACGTTCTGGGGGATACCGATGGAGCCCGAAAAGGACATCATATTCACTGTCGTATCAGATGAACATGCCGAGGACGTTCTTGATATCATCAGCAAAAGCGTCAAAATGAGCAAACCCGGAAACGGAGTAGCTTTTATTCTGGACATTACCCGGTTCACCGGGGCTGTACATCTCCATAAGAAGAAACAGAAACCGACGGACCAACCATTGAAATCCATGGATATCACTGCCCAATTTGAACTGATTGTCACCATCGTGGACAAGGGATTTTGCGAGGAGATCATAGAAGCTTCCCGGGAGGCCGGTGCCGCCGGCGGGACGATCCTCCATGGACGGGGGACCGGCGTGCACGAACACGCCAAGCTTTTTTCCCTCAATATCGAGCCGGAAAAGGAGGTGATTCTTACCCTTGTTCCTCACAAGATTACGGATAAGGTATTGGAAGTCATAGTCAAGGCAGGGGAGCTTGACAAGCCCGGCAAAGGGATTGCCTTCGTCTTGAACGTGGAGAAAGTACTGGGCATCAATCACCTGCTCGAAGAGATGCTCCAGCGGGAAGATTCAAAAGCGTGACATTTTAATCTGTTTCACTTCCCGGATTTCCGGTCCCAATGCCACTTTGGGCACCGGTGGATAACACGGTACCGTCTCTCGATATCAGATCCAGCGGAAGCGGTTTCGTGGCAGACCCGGCATAGACTGATACATGCGGGAACGGGATCTCGATACCTTCCTTGTCGAACCGCTCCTTGATACCCATATTAAGACCGTTCCGAAGCTTCAGGAAATTCTCCTTCCTTGCCCAGGCCACGAACAGCAAATCGATGGATGAGCTTCCGAATTTGTCAAAAATCAGCAAAGGCGGCGGTTCTTGAAGCGAATAGGGAAGTTTTGCCGCCACATCAAACAGAACCTCGCTCACCCTGCTCAAATCCTCTTTGTACGCAACGGAAACATGACAGTCCACCCGGCGGATGGGAAAACGGGTGATATTGATGTATTCGGATTTGATCATGGTCTCATTGGGCACCCTCAAAAACCGGTTATCAAACATGCGGATCTTAACCGACAGCGTGTCGATGGAGTAAACCACTCCCACATTTCCGCTGACGCTGATCACGTCTCCCACCACAAAGGATTTTTCCGCCACCAGGAAAAAACCGCTGATCACATTTGAAACGGTGGTTTGGGATGCAAAACCTATGGCTATGCCCAAAATACCGGCGGCACCCAGGAGCGGGGTGAGGCTGAAGCCGAATTCGTGGAGGAGGGTGATGAGCAGGATGGTCATCCCAAGATAGAAAACCAACTTGCCCGCCAGCATTCCGTAGTGCTGGGAGTAGTGCCTGGTGATATGGCGGTTCAGTACTCGTCGCAGGATGAACAACAGCGGCAGCCCAACAACAAGTATGATCAGGACCCGCAAGAGCAGGAACAGTCGCTCTTCAGTTAACTGATCTCCAAAAAGCGATGACAAAAAATCCATGGCTGAACGATTAATTGTGATTGATACCTATGGCAGCTGAGTTCCTGACAACCTGTTTCCGTATCATTTCAAAATCCCGGAATGTGGAAATCCTTGAGCAGCCTGAACGTTTTCTGGCCGATGCTTTTCCTGACCGGACTGCGGGGTTTGCTCACCAGTTTCGCATCACCGGACTCCCGCGGGCGGACACCTTTCATCTCCGTGTCGGTGCTGCTGTCCATCCCCTGATAATTTATCACCGTCTCATCCGACCAAAGTGCGTTCTCTCTGGCATAGATCGAAAGGCGTTCCACCCGGAGGCAGACTTTTTCAAACTTCAGCTCATCGTCGCTGTTATTGCGGATCTCAAGGGGACACACGACCAGGTGCGGCTCCAGAAGGTCTTCAGTAAGGATTCTCCGGGCAGTTGACGAGAGGGCGTATGAGGGCTCCCCATCGGTGAAAGTCCCGAACCATGTCTCAGAGAGGATCACTGTCGGTATGTCAGCAATGACCAGATCCTCGCGCGACTCCGGGGCAATCCGTACCCATACTGGTATACGGGAGTATACCCTGGTGCTTGTCTTGCTGACAAAACGATAGGCATGCTCGGTGTCGATGATCACCGGCATGTCCGGCATGACCGGCTGGAGGCGGTACTTTTCAAAATCGCCGGGCAGGGACATGCGAACCCACTCCGGTTTTTCAGGCAATTCTGAAGGTGTGCCGCGAATGGATTCATCCCTGGTGCTGGCTACCCATATCTCGTTGAGGAGCCTTTTCATGAAAATCGTGAGCGGCCCGACACGGTGCCGGTAAACCTCCCTGTCATTAATCGTGATTATCGGCCAGTTAGATAGTTCCATGGAGATGATTTCTGGGTATAATGCGCTCATATTACAGGATTAGGAAATAATCAGCAAACTGGATTTTCCTGGAGGGGGGCGCTGTGCCGGCTTCCGGAATATTTCCAATTGCCAGTTCTTTGGCTATCTTGCAAGCATCGCATACAATTCAGTGGATTTTTCACATCGTTTCTGACCACACTCATTGCTCATAATTAGGGAGGCAGCCATGTTACATCCGAAAATCCTGGTTCCGGTCGACTTCTCAGAACTGAGTGAACATGCTCTCAAAGCAGCAAATACGTTCGCCCGTCAGTTCGAGGGCAGTGTCACACCTTTCCATGCCTATATCCCTGTCACGGATCTCGACGGCTTTTACTACGTTGGATCGGGTATCACACCTCATGAGAAGTATTCGGAAATCGAAAAAGTGCTGCACGAGAGGCTGCTGGAAGTTGCGGAGAAGCACATCCAGCCCGAATTGCTCTCCACGCCCGTGCTCGATGTCGGTAATCCGGCGCGCGCCATCATCCACACATCCAACCAATTCGACCTGGTGATCATGAGCACGCACGGACGTACCGGGTTCAGCCGGTTTGTCATGGGATCGGTCACGGAAAAAGTGCTGCGGATGTGCAAGAAACCGATGATCACGGTCACGGAAAAATCGGACCTGGGGGACATGACCTCGTTGCTGGTGACAACCGATTTTTCCGAGAACTCCTACCAGGTGTTTCCGTTTGCCAGCAGCATTGCTGAAGGAACGGGCGGGACCATTGACCTGGTGCATGTCGTTAGCGACGAACAATTCTTTGACTCTGCAGCTGCGGAGGCGACGGCAGAAAAAAGGCGGAAAGAGATCCGGGACCTTGCCGATTCACATTTCAGGAACATCAGGAAGCGGGTGGATGCCCGGGTTGTCACCGGTAACCGGGCTCCTTATGTTGAAATCGAACACCTTGCCCATGAAAAGGGGTATCACCTGGTTTTCATGTCATCGGTGGGCCGGACGGGTCTGGACTACCTTATGATGGGCAGCACCGCATCGCATGTGGTGCGCAGGGTGAAGAATGCCGTGTTCACGATCAATCCGCATGGCATCAGCCCTGAAAAAGCCAAAAAGCTGCACTACCAGTACCGTGATATGTGACGCCGGACATTAAAAAAGATCGTGCTGATTGTAAGGACATCTTCCGTCCAGGAAATCACCATGGCATATTCACCCGGACAGGGCACCGCCTGCCAGGATATCATCCGGGATCATGCTTTCAGAACCGGAAGGTAATTCCGAATGTGGCATGGAATCGGTCCACATCCAGGTCAGCGGTTTCAAAGAAGGTCACCGGTGCATTGGTGTTGGGGTCGACGATGATCCCGGTGGACGCGTCCACATAATAGAGATCCTCGGTGGTCTTCCAGAGTCCGTACTGTATGCCGAAATCAAATGTTGTTCTCTGGTTGATTCCAATCCCGAGTCCGGCACTCAGATAATGACGGTCGTTGTTTTCGAGGTAGGAAATCGGATTGGGCATGAATGACCAGCCGATGCGGGGCTCAAATGAATCGGACACTTTGAATGCGGCACCGACCCGGAAATTCCAGACATCCTTGAAATTCCTGTTGATAAAGTTGTTTTCATCGATTTCCACTTCCCGGTCGGCCGAATCAAAATCACTCAGCCGGATGCTGCTGTAGTTCACCCGTTCGGCTGATGCGGAGATATCCGCGAATGGAAGATTTTTGGTGGAGGCCCCCAGGTTGATCCGGGCGGGCGTGCGCACTTTGTAGGAATATTCGCCGGAGAGTTCGTCACTGAGCTGTGGTCCGAACGTATTGCCGTCACCGTCCACGATGACCTCTCCATCAACGGTTACCACGTCGCGGAACCTTGTCTGGACAAAGGCATCAAAACGCTCTTCTACATTCCAGCGGGTTCCGGTCGTGTAACTGGCACCCAGGTCGACCATGTCGAGGCCGGAGTACAGGAGGCCGATCCTTGCATTGTATCCAACCGCATCCACCGTGATTTTCTCTTCAAAGAGCACGCGGCTGATATTGAACGTTCCGGTATTCTGTTCACCGGAGTACACTGGCCGGCCGGAGACATCGAGGGGTGAGGATTCGATGAAGACCTGTTCAAAGACTGATTTGGAGACAGGAATACCGACGGAGAGGCCCAGGAAAAAGTCCTCCTGGAATTCCGTTGCCAAAAAGATGCTGTATTCGCCGGACTGTCCGCGCCGGGTCGTTTCCGCAAACTGATCGACGCCCTGGAACCCGCCATATTCGAAGACGGACTCCTGGAATCCGTTGAAATCGTCGATGGCAAAGGTGTTGTAGGCCATGTCGTTGGTGTAGTCGGTGAGGAACTGGTATGTACGGGAAGTCAGGTCGTTGTAAGCGTCAATGGTAAAGGCGGAGTTGTAGTCGGCCGTCTGTACATACCCACCGCCAAAGACCAGGCTTCCGACGACGGTCGGCATCTTGTAGCTGAATCCGATGTGGGTAACCCCGGTCTGGTTCTCGGTAAAGTTCCGGTTTACATCGAGGTATGTCGACTCGGTGGAAATTTCCCTGACTCCGATTCCGGCACTGAAGGCACTGGCGGGTATTTTGGCGGCCACGGCCGGGTTGTTCAGGTATGACCCGAAACCCTGCAGCTGGGAAACCGAGGAGCTGCCCAGGGCAATGCTGTGTGGATCCTGTCCCGGCAGTTGTGTTGAAAGCCTTAGCGCGTCAAAGCTGTACTGTGCCTGGGCGGACGTCATTCCTGCCAGAATAAACGCAATGGCCAGAATGGATCGAGAAAAGTGAGTGGATGATGTCATTCGCTGGATAATAATGTTGGGTGTTTCATGTGTTTATAATCATTGATTCATTAGGTCACATAGAATGTCCATGACGACTATAATCAAGCTCATGTGTGTCCGGGATTATGCCCGGTCATGGACATTTCATTTCATGACAAACAGGTGTTACAAACTCCGGGACTTCTGCAAATCTTTCTTTGTGCAGGTTTTGATTATCTCCGGTAAGAATATCTGCGTTGACTTCGGTCATACTGCGGCGGAATTCTGTTCGGAATACACCTTTCTCAACATTGGAATCAAATGAAGGGATGGCCCGGTGCATTCTGAAAGAACAGGGAGGGACTTCACAAAGGTTGATCCATCCCTGTTTTAATCAGTCATTGCGCGACCGCGAGGAAGAATTGCCACTACTGCGGGTGGTGTTATTGCTCCGGTTCACCGTTCCGCTGCTGCGCGACGGAGGTGTGCTGCTGCGATTGACGGTTCCGCTGCTTCGGGTCTGTGTGGAGCTCCGGTTAACGGTACCGCTGCTGCGGGAAGTGGTGTTGCTGCTGCGATTCACCGTTCCGCTGCTTCGGGTCTGTGTGGAACTCCGGTTAACGGTACCGCTGCTGCGGGTCGTTGTACTCCCTCTGTTCACTGTACCGGTACTTCGTGTCGGCGCGGAGCTGCGGTTGACCGTACCGCTGCCGCGGGACGTAGTGGAACTGCTGCGATCCACCGTACCGCTGCTGCGGGTAGGCGCTGTGTTCCGGGTCACCGTACCGCCTGAACGTGTTGTGGTGGTCCCCGCATCGCGACGTACCGTTGAAGGGGTAGTGCCCGTGCTGCGGGTGACATTGGTCCTGCGGTCGACTGTGGTTGCGCCAGTCCGCGTAACTCCCTGTGTTGCCGTGCTCCTGACGCCGGTAGTCCTGGTGCCATCACGGGAGATCGCAGATGCGCGGGTGCCAGTTGTTGCGACAGGAGTCCTGGTCATCCGTGTGCGGGAAGCTTTCTGACCGGTAACGTTATGGAAGTTGTAGACGACGTAGTAGTTGGGGCCGTAACCATGCGGGCCATACCAGCCGCCATAAGTCGGGTACCGGTGCCAGCGATACGATGAGTGCCATCCATAAGGAGTGTGCC
>SL_3KL_010_SEDDRAFT_10006143_pt1 | contig 10751 bp, 10 predicted proteins | sample SodLakKL_010_SED_2_FD_10381 | JGI IMG/M metagenome (IMG submission 10381)
AGAGAAGAGATGGATGAGTGGAGAGAAAACTTTAAAGGAGTGCGATTTTACCACGAACCGACCAATATTACTGTTAGTGGAGCGATTGATGATCTTTGGATAAATAAAGAAGGGGAGTATATAGTTGTTGATTATAAGGCGACCAGCAAGGATGAAGAGATTGTCGTGTTGGATAAAGAGTGGCAGGATTCTTATAAAAGACAGATGGAGGTTTATCAGTGGCTTTTAAGAAAGAACGGATTAAAAGTTTCCGATACCGGTTATTTTGTATATTGCAATGGAAGAACCGATGTAGAAGCGTTTGACGGGAAGATAATGTTTGATATCACCCTTATTCCCTATAAAGGGGATGATTCCTGGGTAGAAGAAACACTTTACAAAATAAAAAAGGCCCTAGACAGCGATGAAGTGCCCGATCCTGATCCGGACTGTGATTTTTGCACATATCGTAGAGAGGTAAATAAAGCACTTGATATTTGACTTTTACCGTTTCTTTGTTAAAATCTCGTCACATTTACCACCAATAAAAAATTTTGAGAAATAATGGGTTTGCCTGAAATTAGGATATCTATATAAGGGCGGATCTTTGAGAAGATGAAGGGATATATAGGAAACATTGAAAAAGAAACAAAGGAAAATGATAATTTTCGCAAGGTTATCTATACGGCAAAAAACAGTCAGCTCGTAGTGATGAGCATTCAACCCGGTGATGAGATTGGAGAAGAGATTCATGATTTAGACCAGTTCATTCGCATTGAGGAGGGAAAAGGAAAAGCGGTTTTAGGTGACAATGAGGAGGAAGTTGAAGATGATTATGCTGTAATAATCCCTGCGGGAGTAAAGCACAATGTTGTCAATACGGGAGACAAACCACTGAAGCTTTATAGTATCTATTCTCCCCCGGAACACCGTGACGGAGTGATCCATAAAACGAGAGCGGAGGCGATGGATGATGAGGAACATTTTAATGGGGATACCACAGAGTAGGCAAAAACGCGTGTATTTACTTCTTTTCTAAAAGTGGTATAATAAAGAATATTTTGGAAGGAGGGATGGAGGATTTTTTTCAGTATTTGTTCTTTTTAATTTTTAAAAATAAAGGAGTGTTATAGGTGTCGAAAAGAAGAAAACAGGCGGAAGAGAGAGCGACGAAAATTGCAGGAAAATTGTGTGAGCTTAGAGAAGCAAAGGCGAAGCTTTTCCAGCAAAACAACTCTCTCAATGAAGCACAAAGTCAAGCGCAATTGCTAAACAACGAAATTAGCAAATTAGAGGAACAGTTGTTAAAAGCAAGGAATGTCATTGGCACTGATGAGATAGTTTATGGCAAAGCAAAAGTGTTGATTACCCACGGAAAAGAGGAAGCAAAAGAAGTAACAGTAATTGTTAAAAATCACTCAATACCAGAATCCTTCGTGTCGTCGACATATATTGTTTCGCAAGACTCTCAACTCGCATGTGCCATAAGAAAAACACCGGTTAATGCTGTTGCGGAATACGGCATCAATGGTAGGGTGACAGTAATTAGGGTAATTGAAAAAGATTTTTGATACCACAATACTGAAAAATCCATCAAAGGGGGAGCAAAAAGCTCTCCCTTTACTATTTTTGAAAATTAATTTGACCAATTGACAGAGGTGGTGATTTGTGTCAGTATGTACATTGCCCAAGCAGGTGAGGCGGTCGCTTTTCGTTTTTTACGAAAGGAGGAAAGTCCGAACACTCGCCCGAATAAAATCGGGCAGCAGGGTAGCGGGTAATACCCGTCCGTTGTAAAACGAGGGGTGCGAGCAGAGACGCCGAGATTTGAGAGAATCACGGCACCCTGTCTGCAGGGTGAGTCCCGGGAGAGATCTCGGGAGTGAAACGGCTAAATCCCTACCCGGGTGCAAGAACAAACATATCGACGCTTTGCGTCGGTAGGGTAGTTCGCTAGAGCTTTGGAGCAATTCAAAGCCCAGATAAATGATTGCCCGGTCTCTATAAATTTGATTTAGAGACGGAACAGAATTCGGCTTACGTCCTGCTTGGGCTTTTTTATATTTTTTTTGTGAAATGATTAAGCGTATTATAAATTCTCGCTCAAAAACAATAACTTTTTCCGCGGGATTGATTGCTTTTTCGGTTGGAGCAAGTGCAATATTGGGGCTTTTAAGAGATCGTCTTTTGGTTAGTTATTTTGATGTTGCAAGACTCGATATCTATTTTGCCGCTTTCACCATTCCTGATTTTATCTATGGGGTTGTTATTACCGGAGGAGTTGTCGCCGCATTTCTGCCGGTTTTTGCAGGTGCCATAGAGAAGGATGAAAAAGAAGGATGGAAGCTTGCCAACAACACCTTAAGTGCAATTTTGATTCTACTCCTTTTTCTTTGTGGTATTCTTTTTATCTTTGCCCCGTTTATTGTAAAAGTAGTTGCTCCTGGATTTTCCGCTGAATACTTGGAAAAAACAGTTCTCTTAACAAGAATTATGCTCTTGAGCCCTATTCTTCTCGGAGCTTCAAGCTTGTTTTCGGGTGTTCTACAGTATTTTGATCGTTTTTTATCCTACTCACTTGCTCCGATATTTTACAATATTGGAATTATTCTCGGAATTTTCTTTCTAACTCCTTATTTCGGAATCATTGGTCTTGCCTACGGAGTTGTTCTCGGTTCTTTTTTACACCTTCTTGTTCAGCTTCCCTCATCTCTTTTTTCTGGATTTTCCTACAGGCCGATATTGGACCTTAATCAAGAAGATTTAAGGAAGGTTTTTCGTCTTGTTTTGCCGCGAATAGTTGGGCAAATTTCTGCAAAAGTAAACGTTATTGTAATTACTGCTCTCGCGTCACTGCTGACAGCGGGAAGTATTTCCATTTTTAATCTCGCAAATCACCTGCAATCTTTTCCGGTAAGAATTATCGGGGTCGCGTTTGCAGTTGCCGCTTTTCCTTCATTTTCAAAATCACTGGCGGCAAACGAAAAGAAAAAGTTTTTAAAGAATTTTTCTTCCGTAATCTGTCAAGTGCTGTTTTTTATTATTCCAATAAGCGTGATCGTCTTTCTTCTTAGGGCACAGATTGTCCGTCTTGTTTTGGGAGCGGAAGGGTTCGGCTGGAAAGAAACTCAACTTACTGCCGCTTCCTTAGGTATTTTTGCCTTTTCGTTTTTTGCTTCTGCACTGGTCCATGTCATGGTAAGAGCGTTCTTTTCTTTTCAAAATACGAAAACACCGGTTGTCGCCTCCCTGGTGTCGATGGCGTCCAACATAATTCTTTCTTTCTTCTTTGTTTGGCTTTTAGGGTTTGAAAACGCTTTTCGTAGTTTTTTTGCCATCATTTTAAGATTGGAAGCAATTACAAACATAGAAGTTGTTGCTTTTCCTTTAGCTCTTTTGGTTTCCACATTTCTTCATTTAACTCTTTTGTTATACTTTCTTAACGGAAAGGTAGGGACTTTTCGTGAGATGGGGGTTGGAAAGTGTTTGAAAAGAACATTGTTTTCTTCTCTGGTAACGGGAATGATTACTTTTCTAACATTAAGAGTATTGGGAACGATGATGGCTCTCGATACGTTTTTTGCCGTCTTTCTGCAGACGGCAGTTGCTTTTGTGTTGGCAGCAGCGACTTATCTTTTGGTCTCAAAAATGTTAAAATCACCGGAACTTTTAAGCATAAAGGAAGCTTTTTTGAACCGTTAGAGATATAATTATGGATAAAAAAAGAAATTTTTGCATTATCAGCCATATTGACCACGGAAAGTCCACACTTGCTGATCGGTTTTTAGAGGTCACGAAAACTGTCTCAGAAAAGGACATGCAGGATCAGTTTTTGGATGATATGGAGCTGGAACGTGAAAGAGGAATTACTATCAAGCTTCGCCCGGTAAGAATGATTTACAAGGATTGTGTTTTAAACATGATAGACACTCCCGGACACGTTGATTTTTCTTATGAAGTTTCTCGCTCTCTTGCTGCGGTAGAAGGGGCGGTGCTTCTTGTAGACGCTACAAAAGGAATTCAAGCGCAAACACTTGCCAATCTTGACTTGGCTCGTGCAAAAGGAGAAGATTTTAAAATTATTCCGGTGATAAACAAGATTGACTTGGATAGTGCGCGAATCGAAGAAACAGAAGAAGAAATGGTTCAGGCTCTTGGAGTGTCCAAAGAGGAGATTATCAAAATATCCGGGAAAAAAGGCCTCTATGTAGAAAAGGTTTTAGATGCAATCGTTGATCGCGTCCCTTCTCCCGGCCCTAATCGTGAAAAAATCGATGAAAATTCTCCATTAAGAGCACTTGTTTTTGACTCTGAATACAATTCCTACAAAGGAATTATTGCTCACGTGCGAGTAGTTGAAGGAGAGATTTGTGCAAAAGACAAGATCTATTTTTTTGCATCAAAAGCAGGGGGCGAAGCAAAAGAAGTTGGTTTTTTCTCTCCAAGATGGGTTTCTCAAAAAAAGATAGTCGCCGGAGATATCGGATACATCGCTACCGGGATAAAAGAGATAGGGGTTGTAAGATCTGGAGATACTGTTTGTAAAAAAGATGAAGAAGTACTTCCCTTGGCGGGATACAAAGAGCCAAAATCAATGGTTTTTAGCAGCTTTTATCCCCGTGATGCTGAAGATTACCCGGTTTTTAAAAATGCACTCTACGAAATAAAGCTGACTGATCCGGCGTTTACCTTTGAACCGGAATTCAAAGAAGTTTTCGGAAGGGGTTTCCGTTGTGGTTTTTTAGGCTCACTCCACTCAGAAATTATTTCGGAACGTCTTCGTAGAGAGTACGAACTGGAGCTTATTGTTTCTGCTCCATCGGTAACTTTTAAAATTGTGAAAACCGACAAAACAGAAGAAGAGATAAGGTCTCCCTCAGACTGGCCTGATGAAAGTGAGATTATGGAGAAAAAAGAACCCTGGGTGCAGCTGGAGATAATCACCCCGGAAAGTATGATTGGCAACGTTAACGATATTTTGGGGAGACTGAAGGGGAACTATATCGACACACGTTATTTATCTTTAAATAGGGTTCTTGTTGTCTACAATGCTCCTTTAAGAAAGGTAATCAGTACTTTTCATGATAATTTGAAAAGTGCCACCAAAGGCTATGCGTCGGCGGGCTACAAAATGGAGGGCTTTTATCCAGAAAACTTGGTAAAGATGGAGATTTTGATTGCGCATCAAGTAGACGAAGCTTTTTCGGTGATAGTTTCTCGTAATGAGGCTTATGAAGAAGGAAAAAAAATGGTCGCCAATTTAAAAGAGGCGATACCCTCTCAGCAGTTTGCAGTCGCCCTTCAGGCGAGAGTTGGAGGAAAAATCATTGCACGTGAAACCATTAAGGCAAGAAGAAAGGATGTTACCGGGGATCTTTACGGCGGAGATGTTACTAGAAAGAGAAAGCTTTTAGAGAGACAGAAAAAGGGAAAGAAAAGGTTGGAGAAAGAAGGGAAAGTAAGTATTCCGCAAGACGCATACTTCAAGGTATTTAAAAAATAGTGGAAGAGAGTTATAATAAAGCATGGCAAGAAAAAAGAAACGAAAAGAAAGAGGACTTAATTATCTCGTTCTTGTGCCGCTTGTCGGGCTTGTCTTTTTACTCGTTTTTTTTAACATAAACCTTCTTAATCAAAGAAAAATTACTCGGGAACAACTTTCAAAAATCAAAGAGGATTATTATAGAGCATCTGAAGAGAAAGAACATCTTCAGACAGAAGCAGACGATGGTGATAGAGAGGAGGAGATTGAAAGAATTGCCAGAGAGCAACTTCTTTTACGCAAAGAGGGAGAAGAGGTGATTGTTATTTCCCGGGAAGAAGAGGATGTGGGAGAGGAAGAGGAAGGGGAAGAAAATGATGAAGAGGAAAGAGGATTTTTCGAAAAGCTTACCGATATTTTACCTTGGCCGGGGTAGCTCAGGGGCAGAGCGACTCTCTCGTAAAGAGTAGGTCGCGGGTTCAATTCCCGCCTCCGGCTCATCAACGATCAAACAACTATGGAAATAGAAAAAGAACTAAAAGAAATAAAAAGCAAAATCCTCCGAATGGAGGAGTGTCTTTGACATTGAAAGCAAGAAAGAAACAGTAGCGAGACTAGAAAAAGAGGTAGTGGATCCCAATCTCTGGGAAAACCCTGAAGAGGTGATTGAAAAACAAAAGCAACTCTCTGCGATTAAAGAAGAAATAGAAAAATTATCCTTTTTAAAAGAAAAAGAAAAAGAGATAAGAGAGATTTACAATGAAACGGGTGAAGAAGAAGATTTGTTAAATGAGTTGGCAAAAGAGATTGAGATGCTGAAGGAAAGCACGAAGAAAGAAGAGTACCGTACTTTTTTGTCGGGTAGATTTGATAAAGGCGGGGCAATTCTAGAAGTATCTTCCGGAGCAGGAGGAAGAGATGCAGAAGATTTTGCGGCAATGCTTTTAAGGATGTATGAACGTTATTCGGAAAGAAAAAATTTTAAAAAAAGAGTATTGGCAATATCTTACGGAGAAGCAGGAGGTCCGGAAGGAAGAACGGGAATAAAAAATTTTTCTTTGGAAGTTAAAGGGGAATATGCGTTCGGTTTTTTAAAAAAAGAAAGTGGAGCACATCGTCTGGTAAGAAAGTCTCCTTTTTCCTCCGCCGGTTTGCGACACACCTCTTTTGTGCAGGTTGAAGTTTTTCCAATAATAGATAATAATGGAGAGCAGGTGGAAATAAAAGAGGATGAGTTACGGATTGATACTTTTAGGTCTTCGGGTCCGGGAGGTCAACATGTAAACAAAAGAGAGAGTGCAGTCCGTATTACTCACCTCCCAACCGGAATTGTGGCAACTTCCCAAAATGAAAGATTACAGGGGGAGAATAAAAGAACCGCGATGAATGTTTTAATATCAAAGCTGACAAAGATTCAAGAGGAAAAAAAGAAGGAGGAGGCTCGCAAGGCAAAAGGAGAGACATCCGGATCAAGTTGGGGCAACCAGATGAGAAACTACATTCTTCATCCCTACAAAATGGTAAAGGATTTACGTGCGGGGACGGAGACGTCGAACGTAGAAGATGTTTTAGATGGTAACTTAGATATACTACAAAATGATTTTCTTTAATAATATAACAAAAATATATCCCGCTTATTTAACAAAGAAGGAAAAAATCGTTTTGGACGATGTTTCTTTCAAAGTTGAAAAGGGAGAGTTTGTCTCTATTGTTGGAATGTCCGGAGCGGGAAAAACAACCCTTTTTAATATTTTTTTGAGAGAGGAAAAACCAACGAAAGGAGAAGTTTTTTTTAATGAAAAAAATATTCACAAAATTTCTCAACGTGAGGGGTGTGAGGTAAGAAGAAAAGTAGGAACCATTTTTCAGGATTACAAACTACTTTCTTCAAAGACTGTTTATGAAAACATTGCTTATGCGATGGAAGTGACCGGAGCATCGGACGAAAACATTGAAAAACGTGTGCCGGAAGCACTTGATACAGTAGGTCTTCTCGAGCAAGCTCTTCATTTCCCATATCAACTCTCTGGGGGAGAAAAACAGAGAACGGCTATCGCGAGGGCTTTGATTCACGAACCGGAAGTTATTTTAGCCGATGAGCCGACGGGAGATCTTGATCCTTACAACTCAAGGGATGTTTTAGGCATTTTGCTGGATTTGAATAAATCGGGAACAACGGTAATTCTTGCAACTCACGATAAAGAAGTTATTAACAGTCTAGGAAAGAGGGTGATCACGTTAAAGGACGGCAAGATTGTAAGTGATTCTAAACAAGGAAGATTTATATTATAAAAAGCATACAAAAATATGAAGAAAACAATAACTTCAATCAAAAGAGCATTCCGTCTTGCATGGAAAAATTTTCATCGAGAAAGCGGGCTCTCCTTTGTTTCCGTTTTTGTTTTGGTGATTGTTATTACTCTCTCTGTTTCGCTTTTTCTTGTTCGAGGAGTAGCGGAAATAATCATTAAGGACATAGAACAAAAGGCAGATGTAACGGTTGATTTTCACCTAGCGGTTCCAGAAGAAAGAATATTTGAAATAAGGGACGAGATAAAAGAACAGTTCGAAGTAAAGGGAATGGAGTATACTTCTCGAGAAGAGGCAAAAACAAATTTTATTCAACGTTTTGGAGATCGACCCGCGGTAATGGAATCGTTAGAAGAAGTTGGAAACCCCTTTCCAGCATCACTTAACATCAATGCTGATGACTCTTACACTTATCGCCAGATAGCAGATTTTTTAGAGGAAGAACACAACGAGTCAGTTTATAATATAGACTTTTATCATCGCGAAGAGGTAATTGCGGGTATCTTTAACGTTACGGAGAATATAAGGAGTGGGGGGATTGTTGTCGGAATAATTTTGGGAGTTATCGCTGTTTTGCTTGTTTACAACACAATAAAGCTGGCGATTTATGGATTAAGAGAGGAGATTCGTGTAATGCGCTTGGTTGGTTCTTCTAATCGTTTTATCCAGAGCTCTTTTATTATGCAAGGGGCAGTACTGGGATGTGTTGCGGCTTTTTCATCTTTTGTTTTACTTTTCCTGTTGGGATTTTTAATCCCACAGTCCTATAATATTACTCTTGAAGTAAATCTTCATCAGTATTTTTTAGAAATGCTTCCCATGGCTTTACTCATTCAATTTGTTATTGGAATAACACTGGGGGTTGTCTCTAGTTCAATTGCAACCGGGAAGTATCTAGGGGAGTAAGACAGAGAATGCCGGGTGGTGAAATGGTATCACGCGAGTTTCTGGCACTCGCATTCCAGGTTCGAGTCCTGGCCCGGCAGCAACTTTGTGTTAGTGACCGGGACAGGTAAAGCTCTGAGATTTTTTCTCAGGGTTTTTGCTTTGTGGTAAGTTTGGATAGATAAAAATAATCCAAAAAATAATTCCGGCTTTATTTATGCCCATTGTAGAATCAGTTTTCGAGCAGTGGCTAAGGGGAGCTTTTTTCATCAGATTTTTTGTGCTAAACTCTTTTAATAAGAAGAAAATATCAAGTGAACACAAATAAAAATACAATCCAAGAAGTCGATAAAAGTGCGGTGAAAGTTGCTTATTTTAGCATGGAGATTGCGCTAGAGAATGATATTAAAAGCTATGGCGGGGGACTGGGAGTTTTAGCTGGAGATACTCTAAAATCAGCGGCTGACTTAAGAACCCCGATGGTGGGCGTTACTTTACTTAATAGTAGGGGTTACTTTAAACAAGTAATTAATGAAAATGGAGAACAAGTAGAGCTACCCGATGAATATGATTACTCTAAACTAAAAAAGGTGGAGGCAGAAACTTCTGTGCAAATAAACGAGGATGAGGTAAAGATAAGAGCTTGGGAGTACAATATTGTTGGATATAACGGCTACACAGTGCCGGTTTATTTTTTAGACACTGATGTTGAAGGTAATGATGAAAAATACCGTAATCTAACCGGAAAACTTTACGGAGGGGGATTAGAGTATCGATTAATGCAAGAAATAATTTTAGGAAGAGGAGGCGTGAAGTTATTACCGATTTTAGGGTACGATAGTGTTCAAAAACATCATCTTAACGAGGGGCATGCAGCTTTAGCAACAATTGAGCTCTTCTTAAGACACAAAGAAGAATTGGATGATTTCTCTGAAAGCAGGATTGAGGAGTTAGTGGAAAAAATAAGAAAAAAGTGTGTTTTTACTGTTCACACACCAGTAAAGGCTGGTCACGACGTTTTTCCTTTAGACTTAGTCAAAAGATTGCAGCCTGATTTTCCAGAATATCTTTCATATCTGACAAAGAACAAAGAGCTTAATATGAGTCATCTTGCAACTTATTTCAGCTCTTATATTAATGGAGTTGCTCGCAGTCATCAAGAAATATCGGTAGAGATGTTTCCTGATCACGAAATCAGAGCAGTTACTAACGGAGTTCATTCTCAAACATGGACATCGCCGGAGTTTCAAGGACTGTTTGATAAATATGTGCCTAGTTGGAGAAGCAGCAGTTTATCTTTAAGAAATATATTTAACGTGTCGAATGAAGAAATATGGAACGCTCATCAAGAAGCAAAAAAAAGATTAATAAGCTACATTGAAGAGAAAAAAGGAGTAAAGCTCTCTGAAGGTGTTTTTACAATTGGGTTTGCTAGAAGATTTACGGGATATAAGAGATCTACTTTGCTCTTTTACGATATAAAAGAGCTTTTAAGAATACATAAAGATGTTGGAAAAATACAAATAATTTATGCAGGAAAGGCTCATCCCAACGATCATAACGGAAAAGAGATGATTAAAGAGGTTCATCGAATAATAAAAGAATTTAGCAGTGAGATAAAAATAATTTTTCTAGAAAACTACGACATGGACGTGGCAAAAGTAATGATTCCCGGCGTTGATGTGTGGTTAAATACTCCACTTCCCCCCAACGAAGCGTCAGGAACCAGTGGAATGAAGGCTGCTCACAACGGAGTTCCTCACTTTAGTACACTAGATGGGTGGTGGTTAGAAGGATATATATACAAAAAAACAGGGTGGAGCATTGGAGAAAAAAGAAGCACAACCGATCCTGAAAAATTAGTTGAAAAAGATGCCGTTGCTCTCTATAGTTGTTTAGAAAATAAAATTTTACCGCGCTACTATAACACCCCTGAAAAATGGAAAAAAACTATGCGTTATACGATTGCTATCAATGCCTCTTTCTTTAATTCCGAAAGAATGCTTCGTCAATACGCCCAAGAAGCTTACTTATAACTTGTAAGAGGAGGAGCGGGGTAGCATAAAAATAGGGGACGGTTCTCTTTAGTCCCCAT
>SL_3KL_010_SEDDRAFT_10006144_pt1 | contig 10749 bp, 10 predicted proteins | sample SodLakKL_010_SED_2_FD_10381 | JGI IMG/M metagenome (IMG submission 10381)
TTAGTGTGCTGAACCTGGGTGCAAAACTTTGAACTTCAGGCATGTCGGGGGTGTGCCGGTCATTATGAAGCAACATTTCCTGCCTGGTTTCTTCAAATAGAAACTCAGGCTGTATAAATACGTTGGCAAAGGATAATTTTGTAAAGACGCCAAAATGGAAGCCGGTGTAATTTCCATTGGGTATTTCCAGTGAGTAATCTGCCATCTCAGTACTTAATAAAAAGTACTCCTTAGCGGAGGGAATTCCCGAAAAATTCAGCCCTGCACGTATACCAAAATCGGCAGCCTGGGCGGAATAAAACCCGAGACACAAACACAGAACCCATGTCAGGAACGCTCTTTTTAGCATGATGTCAGATGTTTAGCACATTTAACGCTACCTGACAAATATACAAAATCTAATGGATTAGCTATTCGAGAGGATCTTCATTTTCTCTCTGAGCACCTGAATCTCATTTCTGGCTTTCTCGATTTTTTCCTCGAATTCTGCTTTCAACACATCAGCCTTTTTCGAGGAAGCGAAAAATCCAATGTTGTTTTCAAGCACCTTGATATCACCCTCAAGGAACTTGATTTTATTTGCCAGGATATTTTTTTCTTTTTGGATAATGTTACCTGCGTTAGGAGCACCTTTGAGGTTTTCGATTTTTGACCGGAAAGACAAGGTGCTTTTAACCTTCTTGCTTATATTAAGCTTTTCAAATTGTTCATCAATGGCTTGCCTGAACTCGGACTGCACCTTATCCTTTAATTTGATTGGAACATGGCCGGTTTCCATCCATTGACGCTGGAATTCTTTGAGTGTTTCAAGGTTTTCTTTGTTATCATCACCATAGTCATAATTTTTAACCTTATCGATCAGCTCCTTTTTCTTTTTCAGGTTTTCTTCCTGTTTTTCACCAATGTTGGCAAAATGTTCAGACTTTTTATTGAAGAACGCATCACAAGCATTTCGGAAGCGTTTCCATATTTTATCGGAAAACTTGGCTGGTACCGGCCCAACCTCTTTCCATTCTTTTTGCAGGGCGATAAGACTATCTGTAGTGTTGCGCCAGTCTTCGCTATCCTTCAAAGCTTCTGCCTGCATGCATAAATTCAATTTCTGGTTATAGTTTTCCTTCTGCTGATCCTTATATTTTTTGGGGCAAAAAAGGTATCAAGGGATGAACGGAAACGATTCCAAACCTCATTGTTTACTTTTTTGGGAGCAAAGCCGATGGTTTTCCAAACTTTAAAAAGTTCATTGATCTCATCGGTCTTCTTTTGCCATTGACGGGGTGTTTCAGGCATGTCAACAGTCAATTCTTCAGCCTTTTCACAGAGCACCAGTTTGGCAGCATAATTCTTATTCTGTTCTTCTCTAAGCTTTTCATAATGATCCTGCCTGCGTTTATTAAGCTTGTCGGTGGCAGCTTTGAAGCGCTCCCAAAGTTCATCTTTTTTATCCTTGGGTACAGGGCCCGTTTCCTTCCATGCTTCATGCAGTTTTTGCAATTGCTGGAATGATTTAGTCACGCTGGTTTCAAGAAGCAGCTCCTCAGCTTTCTCACAGAGCCCCGTTTTGGCCTCCAGATTCTTTTTCAGGTCAAGGTCTTTAAGCTCCTTGTTAATGTTTACCTTGTCGAAAAACTTTTCCACAAGAAAATGATAATTGTTCCAAAGTGTGCCCTTCGAACCCCTTGGAACCGGACCAACTGCGCGCCAGCGCTCCTGTAAAGCGTGAAACTGATCGTAGGTCTTCTTTAGCTCCTCCTCAGACTCAATAAGCTCGCGCAGCTCATCGAGAATCTGCTCCTTGGTTTGAAGATTTTCCTGCATTTGTTTCTCCAAAGCCTTATCATAGGTATTCTTTTTCTCCTTATATACGGAAAAAGCTGCATCAAAACGCTCTGTCAAATGATCTACAGGTGCTGTAACTTCCTCTGTGGTATCTTCTTTGCCAAGCTTTTGTTCAAAGGCTGTCATATTCTCCTCCCGCAAAAGTTTCCGGTATGANGCCTTNATNAATCCNATGTGCTTTCTAATGTAATTGACATCCTCATGGTTAACCAACTCTTCTATTGTATTAACCAACTCCTCGCGGTTCATGGAGGCGTATTTATCCGCCAGGGCATCACTGTTGCTCTCATCATCCTCCGGGACCTTTTTCCCTTCGGGCTCCTCCTTTAACGGCTTTTCTTCAACAGATACTTCCTCCGGGACCTTTTCCTCTTCGGGCTCCTCCTTTAACGGCTTTTCTTCAACAGATACTTCCTCCGGGACCTTTTTCCCTTCGGGCTCCTCCTTTGAGGGCTTTTCTTCAACAGATACTTCCTCCGGGGTCTTTTCCTCTTCGGGCTCCTCCTTTAACGGCTTTTCTTTTGTGGGTTTTTCCACGTCGGCTTTGACTTCGTCTGTATCTTGCCCTGAAAGCTTTTCTTCCGCAGGCTTTTCATCTTCTGTTTGCTGAGTTGTGTTGGTTTTTTGGGTGGGCTGTTCGTCTTTAACCGTTTTGCCGGCCAGATTCTCTTCCCCGGTTTGGCCTGAAGAGGCATTGGGGTTCAGTTGTTCCTTGTTTTCCATAAGACTGTCTAATTACTAATCAAAGTTTGAAGTTATCTTCGTTATATACACTTGCTGGCAAGTGTGAGTGCCCAACCTTCCGGGCAGTGGATACAAAACAATTTATTAAACCATTTATTATTTGCAAAATTAGAAATATTTCTCAGGTGAGAAAGGTAAAAGTAATTCTGTTAAAGCGTGTATTTATACCTTGTCGAAGGCCTGTGTCAGATCGTCAATAATGTCTTCCACGTTTTCTATCCCCACAGAGAACCTTACAAGGCCATCCGTGATGCCTGATTTTTCCCTGGCTTCTTTATCCATCTTGGAATGTGTCATGGATGCAGGGTGCTGGATAAGACTTTCAACGCCACCCAGCGAAACCGCCAACATACAGAGCTTTACCTCATTCATCAGGGTCTTTCCGGCAGGCAAACCTCCCCTCAGCTCAAAACTGATCATGGCACCCGGACCGTTCATTTGTTTTTTAGCCAGGTCAAATTGCGGATGACTCTCCAGCCCGGGATATTTAACCCAGTCCACCTTCGGGTGTTCTTCCAGGAAACGGGCTATGGTCATGGCATTCTCCTGGGAACGATCCATTCGTAAAGAGAGCGTTTTAAGCCCCCGAATCACCATATATGCCTGGTGAGGATCCATGTTGCACCCCAGGTTGACCATCATGGGGCGAAGCTGACTGTCAAGCTCTTTGTTTTTACTGACAATTATACCGCCTACAATGTCAGCATGACCATTCAAAAACTTTGTGATGGAATGAAAGACTACATCCACTCCAAAATCCAGTGGTTTTTGAAGGTAGGGTGAACAAAAGGTGTTGTCTGCTACCGTGATCAGGTTATGCTCCCTGGCTATGGCAACCATCTCTTTAAGGTTGGTTACAGACATCGTGGGATTGGCAGGGGTTTCAATATAAAGCATCCGGGTATTGGGCTTTATGGCTTTGCGAACAAGATCAGGCTTGGTTGTATCTAAATATGTTGATTCAACACCAAATTTGCTGTAGTGTTTTTCCATAACCACCCGGGAAGGTCCATAAACAGCATCCGTGCTGATCATGTGATCCCCTTGTTTGAGAAAGGCACCATAAATGGTATTAACTGCGCCCATGCCCGAACTGGTAGCAATGCCCCTGTAACCGTTTTCAAGCTCAGCGATAAGCTTTTCTAGCGAGTCAATGGTTGGATTGTTAAGCCTGGTATAAATATAGCCCTCAGAGTCACCGGCAAAGCATGCAGCTCCGTGATCTGCATTTTTAAAACGAAAAGTGCTGGTCTGATAAATAGGCACGGTAGCACTTCCAAATTGATCGTCGAACATACCTGCATGTATCAGTTTTGAGTCAAATCCTTTATCTCTGGTATCCATTGTATCTGTTTTTACTAATTCAAAAAATGCATTATTTAATAGGAATCGCTGCTAAGCATGATCAGGGTGCAATCTTCAACACAGTCAATTCCGGCTTCCTTTGCCATTTCTTCCAGGGTATCATTATAGGTGCCGGGATTAAAAATGATGCGTTCAGGCTTTAATGATACGATGTAATCAAGATATTCATCCTGGTTTTGAGGGCCAACATACAGGGTGACGGTATGTATTCCTTCCAGGGGCGGTTTTTCTTTGATCACTTCCACATCCTCAATCTGTGTTTCTCTCTTACCAATGGCCACAACCTCATGATCGTATTCGCGCAGCCTTTTAACAGCTTTATGGCTGTACCTTAATGGGTTGGGACTGGCACCAATGACAAGTGTTTTTTTCATCAGCTATAATATATTAAGATGTACTTACCAGGTACATATAATCCTGAAAATATATCATACACAAATGCGCATGTACCTTAATGGCATTTATGCTGACACCGTTTGCACAATAAATTCAGGGGCGTTTGCGATATGTTTTTTTACAGTACAGGCACCTGCCGCCTTGATAACAGATTCTTTGTACTTTTCGGGAAAGTCGGCAGGAAGGATGATATCTATCTCGATGCTGTCTATCATTCTTGTTGCTTCATCAACGTTCATCCGCTGAACCAGGTGAATGCCTTTTTCAGAGATGCCCCGCTGTTTGCAGAATGACTTCACATAATACCCTGCGCAAGTTCCGATCGATGCCAGAAAAAGGTCAAATGGCGAAGCGTGGGTGTCGTCGCCTCCTGCTTTTTCGGATTGGTCGGTTTGTATCACATGTCCTTTGAAGTGGGCATCCACTTTTTGGTTTTCTCCCAAAACAATTCTCATTTCTTTCATTATGCGTTATTTTTAAAATTCGGAATACATTTAATTCTCTGATAAAAAAATCTGATTGGCTCTCTGCACTTACCGGGGCAGTAGAGTGATCAGTTTGATCATTTGGTATCCTGAAACTTTTTTTCAAGCCGGTTGATAAACCATTCAGGTGCTGCGCATGGTCTGCCTGTCTCTTTTTTCAAGAAAGCAAGAATGGTGGTTCCTTTGTTCAGGAGCTTACCTGCCTCGTTATAGATTTCGTAATCAAAATGCATACGTGAGGCTGGCATGGCAGGAACGGTTGTTTTGATTGTCAAGAGGTCATCATACCTGGCGGGTCTGATGTATTTGATGTCCATCCGGGCTATGGGCATTACTATCCCTTTTTCTTCCATTTCCCTGTATGTCATTCCTGCGTCCCGCATGGCTTCTGCCCGGGCTACTTCATAATACTGGGGATAGTTTCCATAATAAACAAAACCCATCTGATCTGTTTCGGCGTATCTGACTCTTACCTGGGTTGTAAATGTAAACATATAAACTTATTGATGGGTTCCACCTAGTTGCCTTTGCCGTGACAGTGCTTAAATTTTTTACCACTTCCACAGGGACAAGCTTCGTTTCTTCCTACTTTTTTCTCAACACGAACCGGTTGGGTTTTTTGCTGGCCGCCTTTGCCGCCAGGAATGTCACTGCGCCCTTCTTTAAGCTTGCTCATGTCTGTCTTTTGCTGGTCCGTTCCGCGCTGTATCAGTGCAGGATCTTTTACAGGCAGGCGCGCCTTCCCAAGGAAGGAGATGATGTCCTTGTTGACCTTGCCAATCATGCGCTTGAAGAGTTCAAATGACTCAAACTTATAGATCAGCAGGGGATCTTTTTGTTCGTAGGCGGCACTCTGTACAGACTGCTTCAGGTCGTCCATTTCCCTCAGATGGTCTTTCCAGGAATTGTCAATGATTCCCAGGGTGATGCCTTTTTCTATGGCGAGTACCACCTCGCGTCCATCCGTCTCGTATGCCTTTTTCAGGTTGGCTATCATGTTCATCGTCTTCATCCCGTCAGTAATGGGGATGGCGATGTTTTCATATTTTTCGGAAGCTTTTTCATATACCTGCTTGATGACAGGGAAGGCTGTTTTGGCAATATGCTCGCTTTTCTGCTTGTAGGTTTCCAGCGCTTTTTCATACAGTGTATCGGTAAGCTTGCTGGCTTTGCTTTCCAGGAATTCTGTTTCGGGAAAGGGAGACTCCATGCCAAAAGTGCGTAGAAGCTCGAAAGTAAACCCATCAAAGTCTGCACTTTCCTGGTATTCCAGGATCATTTGCTCGCAGGTGTCAAACATCATGTTTGCGATGTCTACGGCCAGCCTTTCTCCGAACAGGGCGTTGCGGCGCTTTTTGTAGATCACCTCACGCTGGGCGTTCATCACGTCGTCATATTCAAGAAGTCGCTTCCTTATGCCAAAGTTGTTCTCCTCCACTTTCTTTTGTGCCCTTTCAATTGACTTGGTGATCATGCTGTGCTGGATCACTTCTCCTTCTTTCAGGCCCATGCGGTCCATCAATGCAGATATCCGGCCGGAGCCAAAAACACGCATGAGGTCATCTTCCAGCGACACAAAAAATTGCGACGAGCCCGGATCTCCCTGGCGTCCGGCACGACCGCGAAGCTGCCTGTCAACACGCCGCGATTCATGGCGCTCAGTACCTACGATGGCGAGGCCCCCGGCCTCGCGAACACCGGCCCCGAGCTTGATATCAGTCCCCCGCCCTGCCATGTTCGTGGCGATAGTCACCTGGCCTGGCTGACCTGCTTCTTTTACAACCTGCGCTTCACGCTGGTGCTGCTTTGCATTCAGGATGTTGTGGCTTATAGACTGCAACTTGAGCATTCGGCTTAAAAGCTCGGAGATCTCTACTGATGTGGTACCTACCAGCACAGGACGTCCGAGACTTACAAGCTCAACGACTTCATCGATGATGGCGTTATATTTCTCACGCTTGGTTTTATAGATCAGATCTTCTCTGTCATCACGTATGATCGGCCGGTGTGTGGGGATCACTACGACATCCAGTTTATAAATATTCCAGAACTCCCCTGCTTCAGTTTCTGCAGTACCTGTCATGCCAGCCAGCTTGCGGTACATACGGAAATAGTTCTGCAATGTAACCGTGGCATAGGTTTGTGTAGCCGCTTCTACTTTGACATTCTCCTTGGCTTCGATGGCCTGGTGCAACCCGTCAGAATAGCGCCGGCCCTCCATAATACGGCCGGTTTGCTCATCCACAATCTTAATTTTATTGTCAACGATCACATATTCCGTATCCTTTTCGAAAAGCGTATAAGCCTTTAAGAGCTGGTTAATGGTATGTACCCGTTCACTTTTAATCTGAAAATCATTGAGCGTCTCATTTTTTTTCTCCATCTTTTCTTCCGCGGGGAGGTCAGACTTCTCCAGCTCGGCCATTTCAGAGCCGATGTCAGGCAGGATAAAAAAGTTGGGGTCGTCGGTCTGGCTGGTGATCAAATCAATGCCCTTTTCGGTAAGCTCAATGGAGTTGGTCTTTTCTTCGATAACGAAAAACAGATCATCATCGATCTTATGCATATGCTTGCCTTGCTCCTGCATGTAAAAGTTCTCGGTTTTTTGCAGGATGGTTTTTATGCCCGGCTCGGAAAGGAATTTGATAAGAGCTTTGTTTTTGGGAAGACCGCGATGGCAGCGCAGCAGAACCTCTCCGCCTTTTTTCTCATCTGGTTCACCTTCTTTTGGCAGTAAGAGCTTGCGTGCTTCTGCCAGGAGGTTGGTTACCAGCATACGTTGTGCGCTGTAAAGCTTTTCCACCTTGGGCTTCAGTTCATGAAACTCATGTTGTTCACCCTTGGGCGTGGGGCCGGAAATAATGAGCGGCGTTCTGGCATCATCGATCAATACGGAGTCTACCTCATCCACAATGGCATAGTTAAGCTTGCGCTGCACCAGTTCTTCGGGGTTTCGTGACATGTTGTCGCGCAGGTAGTCAAAACCAAACTCATTGTTGGTGCCATATGTAATATCGGCCTGGTATGCGGCACGTCTTTCTACGGAATGGGGAGAATATTTATCGATGCAGTCTACTTTCATACCATGAAATTCGAATAGCATACCCATCCATTCTGAGTCTCTTTTAGCAAGGTAGTCATTCACGGTAACGATATGCACCCCTTTCCCGGAGAGGGCATTGAGATAAACAGGCAATGTGGCCACAAGCGTTTTCCCTTCTCCTGTAGCCATTTCGGCAATTTTTCCCTTATGAAGGTGTATCCCGCCAATAAGCTGTACATCATAGTGTACCATGTCCCAGGTAATCGTATTACCGCCTGCCACCCATTGATTCTTATAATAGGCCCGTTCGCCGCGTATTTCAATACTTGGACGTTTGGCGGCAAGCTCCCTGTCGAAGTCATTGGCCAGCACATCTACCTCTGCATTGTCGTTGAAACGCCTTGCCGTCTCCTTTATAACGGTAAAAGCTTCAGGAATAAGCTCCGCCAAAAGCTCCTCGGTCTTCTCATTCTGGCGGTCATCAAGCTGGTCGATTTGTTTGTAGATCTTTTCCTTTTCTTCTACATCAATATCGAAATTGGTATCCAGGTATTCCCGGAGTGTATCTATCTGGCGTTGTTCTTCGGCTACGTATCCCGANATGCGCTCCTTAAANTCCTGCGTTTTGGCACGAAGCTGATCGTTATCAAGGGTTTTTATCTCCTCATAGGTCGCAATGGTCTTTTCCAGGACATCTTTTATCTCACGGTAGTCTCTATCTGCCTTTGAGCCAAATAGTTTTTTGATGATATTAAGCATACGCGCAGTTTTTTACAGAAGGGCAAAGTTAATCATTTATATGCATAAATCACAGTCGGGCAGGCCACAAAAAAGCCGGCATTACGCCGGCTTTTCATTGTAATATTGGATTAGGGTATCGTTAATACTCATCTTCATGAAAAAAGAAGTCATCTTTGGTCGGGTAGTCCGGCCAGATGTCTTCAATGCTTTCATATACATCACCTTCATCCTCAATTTCCTGAAGGTTTTCAATGACTTCCATGGGGGCTCCTGATCTCAAAGCATAATCGATAAGTTCTTCTTTTGTTGCAGGCCATGGGGCGTCTTCAAGTTTAGAAGCAAGTTCTAGTGTCCAATACATAGCGTAATGGGTTTGTTTTTTTTTGCAAAAGTATATTTTTTTATCAATAAAGCAACAATAAAGCAACATTTATTTGAGTATTTGGTTTGAAGTCCGAACAAAAATTCTGCAAGCCGCGATATTCTTATTAATTTCGCATATCAAACAATGGTCATGAAACCTTCCAAGATTGAAATAAAGAACAAAAAGGCCTCCTTTGAGTATTTCCTTGTGGAGGAATATGCTGCTGGCATTATGCTAACGGGTACGGAGATAAAGTCGATACGTGCCGGCAAGGCAAGCATAAGCGAAGCTTACTGCGTATTTATTGGCAATGAGCTTTTTGTAAGAAACATGCATATTTCGCAATACTCCCATGCTTCATTCCGCAACCATGAGCCCAAAAGGGATCGCAAACTGTTACTCACTGCCAGGGAGTTGAAAAAGCTTAAAACACGTATCGAAGAGCGGGGATTTACGCTTGTCCCGGTTTTGCTATATATTAACGAGAAAGGTCTGGCTAAGCTTGATATTGCCCTGGCCAGGGGAAAAAAGAAATACGATAAAAGAGAATCCATTAAAGAAAAAGATGTTCAGCGGGATCTTGACCGGCGGGGTTTATAGTCGTATTCCACGCGCCATGCATCCTTTTCGGTGCTTTTGTTTTCTTCCACGGGATCATTTTCCATTTCTTCCTCTTCTTCTTTTTCTTCAATTTCCCATGAATATACCGGACGTTGTGGTCCATGTTTCTTAAAGAAAATGGCCAGAATTACCCCGGCAATGAGTCCCATCAGGTGAGATTCCCATGAGATGTGGTCTTTGATGGGAAATATTCCCCATACTATTCCGCCATACAGGAAGGATACCAGCAAGGAAAGTGCCATCAGGCGGGGGTGGCGCCGCATAATGCCGCTGACGAAGAGGAAGGAAGCCAGGCTGTAAACAATTCCGGAGGCGCCGATGTGATATGATTCACGTGCAATGATCCATACCCAAATTCCTGTAATCAGAAAAGAACCAATGATAACCTGCGGAGCAACCTCTCTGTAAAAATAAAACAGGGCAGCACCCAGAACCAGCAGCGGAATAGAGTTAGAGGCCAGGTGAGAAATGCTTCCGTGAATGAAAGGTGAAAACAGTATACCCTTTAATCCAGCGGGATCTTGCGGATAAATTCCATATTGATACAACTCAACATCCAGGAGCATGCTGATGCTTTTAATAAGCCACAGCACGATGACAAAAACAAGCGGATAGGTTAAGCTCACCAGTATGCGGCTGGTTTCTTCCTTTTTTTTACCTTTGTGGGCTGTTTGTTTCAACTTCAACAACTTTTAGGTGATTATTGCGATTTTGGCCTCATTTTTGAGAAGATTTGAACAAAAGTACGCATTGTTTCATTTTTTTCATAGGGTTTAGCAAGTAAAACCGACAAATACCTATTGTATGACCTTCGGAATTACGCGTTGCGAAACACACGCATTATCAGCATGCCCTTTAATTTATACACAAAAATCAAACCCATGAACCGAGCCATGCCAAATCCATTGACAATAATGACGATGATTATTGCATGGTGAGCTCCCCTCGCATGGGCGGAGCAGGCATCTAACCGAAATATAAAAATTATAAACACATGAATAGTCCACACAGAATAATCCGTTACCTGACAGCATTTTTGACTGTCATTATTTCACTATCATCCGTTTCTACAGCCCAGGTAAGCCAGGACCAGTTTGAAAAGCTGCAGCGGGCCATACAGTTCATAGAATTCGCCTATATAGAAGAATTGG
>SL_3KL_010_SEDDRAFT_10006145_pt1 | contig 10749 bp, 8 predicted proteins | sample SodLakKL_010_SED_2_FD_10381 | JGI IMG/M metagenome (IMG submission 10381)
TAGACATGTCCGTCGGCATCCCTCTATTCGTGGTCGACCATGTCATGGGCAAAGCCTTTACCGCCCCGGAGCTGATCATTGCACATTGCTTCGGCTGGGCCATCGGCATGCACAAGTGGCAGATGCCGGAAGGGGGCAGTATGGCTGCCCGTGGCTGGGCGCGCATGCTAGCGTCTTGCTACGCTGGCGTTGCGGTATTCAGGCAGCGGCGAGTTGCGCTCGCGCGAGCGCGTCGGCTACCTTGCGCTGGAACATGCGGAGCTCAGCCATAAAGGATCGGCGTGGAATGCCCCTTCGATAGTCCGCCGCCGGACAGAATCTTCCACGAAGACTCGTTGATCCGTTGTCTCTGGGATGCTTTCCCGTTGTCCGCGGGGCATGCGCTGGTGATCACGCGCCGCCATGTCGCGACCTGGTTTGATGCGAGCGCGGAGGAGCAAGCGGCGCTGGTGCAGGGCATCGAGATCGCGCGGCGGGAGATCGAGAAGGTCCGGAAACCCGATGGGTACAATGTGGGGTTCAATGCTGGGACGGCTGCGGGTCAGACTGTGTTCCATCTGCACGTGCGTGTAATTCCGCGTTCCCGCGGAGATGTGGAGGATCCACGGGGTGGAGTTCGTCACGTCATGCCATTCAAGGCGGCCTACTGGGAGCCGGACGAGTGACGCCGATCGACGAGGTTACCTTCCTGCGCAAAGTGCAGCGCTTGCTTGAGGAAGGTGACTTCGTCGCGACCTACAAGTTCGCATTGCTGCAGGCGCTGGCCGACCTGAGCGTGGAGAACGGACCGGCGCCGGACGGCACGCCGATTGTCTCGCTCGAGCAGCTCGCAGAGAAATTCATCGAGTATTACTGGCGGCAGGCGCGGCCGTACCGGGACGGGATGGAGTTGCTGCAGAATGCAGGAAAGCAGGCCGCTATCCTGAATCGCGTCGTGCAGGCGCATGGTCGGTATGAAGTCTCTCTAGGTGCTGCCCGAAGTTATCCAAACGGCTGGCGACAGCTGGTCAAGACGGTCGTCGACACCGTGGAGACGATGCCCCTTTGGAAACTGCAGATCATCGCCGGGCGCCCAGAGGAGTTCCTGTATCGACGTGGCACCTACGAGGATGGTCGAATCATACTCGAGCCTAGCGTAGCCAACTGCTTCCGCTCCTTCCACCCCTTCATCGTGAACCTGGTCCGTGCCGCCTGGATCGACCACCTGCTCCGCATCCGCATCAACCAGGGCCTAGTGGGCGAGCGGGGCGACCTCTCCGAGTTCCTGTTTGGCAGCGAACGTCGGCCGCTGCACCAGTTCAGGACGATCCTGCAGGAACACCAGTCCGGCAAGTGCTTCTACTGCGAAAAGAGGGTGCCCCGCTCGGGCGTCCTGGATCACTTCATTCCCTGGGTGCGCTATCCGGTGGACCTAGGACACAATTTCGTATTTGCCCATCCGAAGTGCAACAACCTGAAGCGCGATTACCTCACGCATCCCAACCACCTGCTGCGGTGGCGGGAGCAAAACCTGGATTGTGCGGACGAACTGGCCGAGCAGTTCGACAGCATCGTATTACGCCATGATGCAGGCCGAAGTCGCAAGATCGCGCTTTGGGCCTATGAGCAAGCGGAATTGGTGAAGGTGAGGGTGTGGATCGCAGCCGACGAGTTTGCTGGGCTCGGTGGGGAGTGGCGAAGAATTCTTCGGCCCTACCCAGCGTCGGTGAACCGCTGATTTACCCCGGTGTGCTGAATTTGGAAAGCCCCTGAGTGAATAATCCCAATATAGACTGGAAGTGTGATGAGGCTCGTAGGTATTGGTGCTCGGATAAATCACCATGATCTTTAACCACCCCGTGTATCAAAGAAACTTGAACAGGGTGGCTGGGCTTCCCCCAACACAGTGAACACTCTAGTCGCTGACAATGAGAATGAACACGATGATCTTGTGCCGAAATAGAAAGTCTGGAGTGGTTCGGCGTCTGAGGCATTACGATATCTGGACGCGCGGGCTAGAAAATGCCGACTGAATATGAGATCAGCGCACCAAAACCGTGTGCGCTCGTTGAATCGCTCCGCTCTGTTGGTTATTCGCTGCCGACGGCGGTTGCGGACATTTTGGATAATAGCGTCGCTGCGCACGCCAGTAATATTTGGATAGGCTTTCATTGGGCCGGCCCGGATTCGCGAGTATCCATTGTTGATGACGGCGACGGGATGAGCGAGAAAACCCTAGCGGCAGCGATGCGGCCCGGCAGCGCAAATCCGCTCGACTCGCGGAAGCCGGATGACCTCGGTCGGTTCGGGCTCGGGCTCAAGACGGCTTCATTTTCGCAGTGCCGGAAACTCACGGTCTGGTCACGTCAGTGCCATGGAGATGTCGCCGGCCGATGCTGGGACCTCGACTACGTTGCGAAGCACGACGAATGGCGTTTGCTGAAGGCCACTCCGCCACGTGGACTGGATCCATTCATCCATCTGAGCGAGCTGCGCAGCGGGACCTTGGTACTGTGGGAACAACTTGACCGCGCCGTCGACAAATCCCCGGCAAGTTCACGCGAGGCGCACAGCCGCTTTCTACAGCTGATCGAGGATGTGCGTTCACATCTCGCGATGATTTTTCACCGGTTCTTGGACGGGACTGCTAACGGCCGCCGCATACCGCTGCAGATCTTCATCAACGGGCAGAGCGAGGCGCACCAAGTGCAGCCATGGAGCCCGTTCCGGATCGAAGGGGCTCCCGCATCCAAGGAAACTCCGCTCGATAGCATGAATGTGGGCGGGCACAGCGTGTCTGTGCGCGGATACGTGCTGCCGCATAAGGATCGCCTGACCGAAGCACAGGTCGCGGCGGGCGGTGGACCGCAAGGGTGGGTGGCGCAACAGGGCTTCTATGTCTACCGTAATGACAGGATCATCGTCCCTGGGGACTGGCTCAGGCTAGGCAGAAACCGGCCATGGGCGAAGGAAGAACACTACAGGCTGGCACGAGTGAGTATCGACATTCCCAATGTGATGGACGTGGACTGGTGGCTTGATATCAAGAAGTCAACCGCCCGGCCGCCGGCGGCAATCCGCGAGAGGCTCACGGATCTGGCGGACGAGGTACGTAAGGACGCACGACAGGTGTTTGCACACCGTGGTCAGTATGGTCCTCGTCCAGAGGGGCCGGAGGTGGTCGTCGAGCGACCTTGGGTCACAGGTAAGCGCTCCGGGCGAACCGTCTATCTGGTCAATCGCGGGCATCCGGTAATTGCAGCCTCTCTCCGTCGGCTCGGCGTGCTAGCTGAGCACGTCAAGCCGGCATTGCGGCTCATAGAAGAGACTGTACCGGTTGAAAAGATATGGCTGGATACGGCCGAGTCTTCGGATGAGCACGCACTGCCCTATGAGGGCCAGGATGAAGCCACCGTGCTCGCCGACATATGTATCGCGCGCGACTTTCTGGCGGAGTCGCTGAAGACTCGGGAGGCGCTGCGCACGTACCTGCTTGCTACCGACCCGTTCCGACGCTATCCGACACTCATCGAAACCGCACTACAGGAGAGGTAACGCCGCGTGTCACTCCACCAGACCGCACTCAATATGTGCCAGCTCGCGCTTGCGAGCACCAGGGAACGGAGCGGACAGCCACTGGCCCGGGAAGATATCGCCGCAAGCGTCGACCAGGTGATGTCACTGGCCATGTTCGCCGGCGACGTCCAACGCGGAGCGCTGATCGAGGAATTGGAGCAGATCTTTACGGTCTGGTCTAACGACCCGACCGTTCTCGGCAATGACATCGATCACGTGCCGTGGCTCGCACAGCGGCGGGCCGATATCGAATGGCGCTTTTGGAACCGGTACCGTTTATTTCTGATCAACCGGCAGAGACTGTCGCCGGTTGCCATCGAGACAATCGAGAAGGTCTCAGACGAGGTACTCGGACGCATTGAGGATCCGGAACGGGACGGATCGTGGGATCGGCGTGGCCTAGTTATGGGCAATGTGCAGTCTGGCAAGACAGCGACGTACACCGGCCTCATCTGCAAGGCTGCTGACGCGGGCTACAAAGTGATCATCGTCCTCGCTGGTCTGCACAACAACCTGCGCAGCCAGACGCAGGTACGGCTCGACGAGGGGTTCCTCGGCTACAAGGCAGCGCCGCCGAGCAACGGCGGTGCAACGTTCGAACCGACCGGTGTGTCGGAATTTGGTACGAACGCGAGAGCGGACTCGGTCACCAACCGTAACGAGAACGGTGATTTTAACCGCCACGTCGCCAAACACTTCGGGATTCATCCGGGCGGCAATCCGCTGCTGTTCGTCGTGAAGAAGAATGCGACCGTACTCAGGAACCTGCTAGGGTGGATCCACGCTTCGGCTGACTCGACGGATCCTGCAACGGGCCGGAGGTTTCACAGGCACATTCCTCTGCTCGTGATTGACGACGAGGCCGATCAGGCAAGCGTTGACACGAAAGTCGGGGCCATCGACGAGAACGGAGAGCGTGACGAAGACCACGATCCCACAAAGATTAACCGGCTGATCCGGAGCCTGCTGTTCTCGTTTGAGAAGTCCGCTTACGTGGGCTTCACGGCAACCCCGTTCGCCAACATCTACATCAACGAGCAGGCTTGGACGAAGGAACTCGGCGACGACCTGTTCCCGCGCAGTTTCATCGTGAACCTGCCTGCGGCGAGCAACTACGCTGGTGCGGCCCGCGTCTTCGGCATCATGGAAGACGAAGATGCCGGGCTTGGTGCGGTGAGCGGGCTTCCAATCGTTCGCTTCGTGGATGACCACGCGGACTCTGACGCCTCGGACGAAACCGAGGGCTGGATGCCGCCGAAGCTCGTGGCGAAGACCGGACACGTCCCGCTATACGAGGGCATAAGACGGGTGCCGCCTTCCCTGCGGAAAGCGCTGATGTCGTTTCTTCTGTCGACCGCCGTGCGTTCAATCCGCGAGCAAGGGCCACTGTTCAACTCCATGCTGATCCACGTCGTGCGGTTCACCCACGTGCAGGGGATCGTAAAGGAAGAGGTCGCAAAGGAACTTACGGACATGGTGAGCCGGCTGCAGTATGGCGATGGCGCCCGGAAGCCGACACTGCTCGATGAATTCAAGGTACTTTGGGACACGGACTATGCCGTCACGTCGGCGCGTTTCGGCGCCGACCACAGTCTCCCGGAATGGGGTGCAGTGGCAGCGGTACTGCCGAAGGTGGCAGCCAGCGTATCGGTGCGGTCGATCAACGGTTCGGCGCTCGACGCCCTCGATTACGAGCAGCACCGCGACACCGGTCTCAACATCGTGGCGGTCGGAGGAGACAAGCTGTCCCGCGGTCTGACGCTGGAGGGGCTCACAGTCAGCTATTTCCTGCGCTGCTCACGGATGTACGACACCCTCATGCAGATGGGGCGGTGGTTCGGCTACAAGGAAAAGTATCTGGACGTGTGCCGGCTGTTCACGACAGAGGAGCTGTACGCGTGGTTCCAGCACATTGCCGCCGCCACCGAGGAACTGCGTATCGAGTTCGACCACATGGCGAGCGTCGGTGCAACGCCGAAGGACTACGGGCTGAAGGTGCGCTCGCATCCGCTGATGCTCGTCACCTCAGCGGTGAAGATGCGCTCCGGCACTGAACTCAGCCTGTCGTACGCCGGAGACATTAGCGAGACCATCATTTTCGACACGAAGCGGGCGTGGAAAAAGAACCTGCGCGCGGCAAACGCGCTGCTGCGCGCGCTCGGTGAACCGGAAGCCGGCGGCGGGAAGAGTGGCGGACACCTGTGGCGCGACACAGGTGTTGATCGAATCCTCGAATTCCTCGGGCAGTACGAGACTCATACGGAGGCGCGGCGCGCCGACACGCGGCTACTCGCGAGATATATTCGCCGCCAAAACGAACAGAACGAACTCGTGTCCTGGTCGGTGGCGCTGGTGTCCTCTGGCCTGTCGAGCGCGCAGGATCTCAACGGTCACTTCGATGGGCACTCGGTCGGCAGCATCCAACGAGAGTATTTCGGCGAGGCCATCGCCGACCGTTACACGATTCGACGGCTCGTGAGCCCAACCGACGAGGCGCGCGACCTCTCCAGCGAGCAGAGGGTGCGGGCGCTGGAAAAGACCGTGGCGGACTGGGCAGCAAGCAAGCGCAAGGACAAGTCGCCAGATCCGCCAACGGCACCTTCCGGGAGGGGCATCCGGAGCGTCCGGGCCAAGGAAAGAGGCCTGCTACTGCTCTATCCACTCGACGGCCGCATTGCAGGAACCACAGGTGCCGCTCCGGTGGTTGGGCTGGCGATCAGCTTCCCGGCGAGCGATACCGCGAAGGCTATTGCCTACATGGTGAACAACGTCTTCACGACGGCGGGCGATTATGACGACCTCTAGCATTCTGAGGAGTGCATGGAAATCACTCGAAGAAGAGCCGGAGCATCTGCCGGGATTGTATGAACGCAGGGTCTTCGCTCACTCCGGCTTCACTCTGTTTGCGGGACTGGTACGGCCCGGGATGATCCTGCGATTCACGATGGGTGTACCGTCGACGGTCGGTACCGACGGCCTCGAGCGGGAGACAACGGGCTTCAGGGTTCAGCGCCAGTACAGCGCCGGGGAACGAGCGACCTACGTGTCGCTCGAACTCGGCAGAGCCGCCTTCCACGAGCTGTTTGAAGTCATGGCAGACGATGTGGCTGCCACAGTTCTCGTGGCACCGGACGAGGCAGCGGCGGTCGAGGCGATGCGCGAACGGTTGAACCGCTGGGAAAGGTTCATGCATGCGGTGGGTCCGGAGGGAATGCCCCGGGAAGATCAGATCGGACTCTTCGGAGAGCTGACATTCCTCAGGACGCTGCTGAGGGCCGGTGTTTCAGCCGAGGCAGCTGTCGATTGCTGGAAAGGCCCGGGAAGCGCGAATCAGGACTTCCAGGCTGGCGACCGGGCGGTCGAAGTCAAGGCAACGACCGGCAACTCGGCAACGGTGGCCCGCATTTCGAATGAACTGCAACTGGACGATTCTGACTGCGAGCGGCTCTACCTGCTGCACCTCTGGCTCAAGGAAATAAATGGCGGTGGTATGACTCTGCCTCAGCTTGCTGACGAGATCGGCAGTTCGCTTACCGCGGCAGCCGCGCAGACATTCAACGACCGGCTGGTGGATGCCGGCTATCACACGGTGCATCGATCCCTGTATGAGGGGACCGGCTATTCGGAAAGAACCCGGCGCTACTATGCCGTAGAGAGGGAATTTCCGCGTGTCCGACGGACAGACCTGCGATCCGGTGTCAACAGAGTCAAATACGAAATCGAGCTTGCGGGATTCGACAGTTTTGTGCGCGACGAACCATCGGTCATCGCCATGTTTGCTGGGGCGCCCGAATGAACGAACTGCAACGATTCCATGATGAGTTGATGGCGGACGTTATCGCGGAGGCCACTAGTGCCGGTGAGGGCGGCCGAACGGGCGCAGCATTCAAGGAGAACGCATTTACCAGAATCCTGCTCGGAGACCTCGAGGCGGCCGGTGTCCTCGAGTCGCCGGTACCATGCTTCTTTGCCAACACCGCCGTCCGGCTGCCCTATAAAGTCAATGGGTACAGCCTGCCGGATGAGGATGGGCGACTAGATATTGTCATCGCTGACTTCCGTCCGGACGACTCGGTACAGAAGATCACTGCGGCGGAAATTGATCGTTCCTTCAAACGGGCAATGAGGTTCTTCTCCATGGCGGTCGAGCAGGGTCCGCAAGGGGTGGATCCCGGGCACGAAGAGCACTCGATGCTCAGCGAGATCTTTGGGAAGCGGCTCGAATTTGATAGGGTGCAGTTGATCCTGATCAGCAACGCGCAGGCGGTTCAACGCAAGGAGAAGGAACGCCGGGAAGAGCATGGTCGGCATCAGATCGGCTACGAAATCTGGGATCTCGAGCGGTTGCGCCGTTTCCGCTCGAGCGGTGCCACGCACGAGCCGGTGGAGGTGGACTTCCAAGGACTTCCGGACGGCGGAATCCGCTGTGTCCCGGTCTCAGACCGCACGCTCGGCTACCAGACCTGTGTGGCGATCCTGCCCGGACAGGTGCTCTACGATATGTACGAAGAGCACGGCGCCCGGCTGCTCGAGCTCAATGTCCGCTCCTACCTGCAGGCGCGCGGCAAGATCAACAAGGAGATTCTCGAAACCCTGCTGCTAAAACCGCAGCTGTTTCTTGCCTATAACAACGGAATCACGATCGTGGCGGAGCAGATTCACCTAGACCGGTCGGGCTCGCTGATCACTGGTGTGCAAGGTCTGCAGATCGTCAACGGCGGCCAGACGACCGCCTCGATTCATCGCGCATGCAAGGACAGTAAGGCCGACTTGACCCACGTGTTTGTGCAGGCCAAATTCACGGTGGTGCCAGCGGATCAGTTCGAGGTCATGGTGCCGGAGATTTCGCGACTCTCAAATACCCAGAACAAGGTGAGCACGGTCGACCTCGGAGCTAACCACGCCTTTCATATCGGGGTGGAGCGGGTTGCACGCAAGACCTGGGTACCCGGCGAGCAGTCGATGTGGTTCTATGAGCGGGCGCGGGGCGCGTATCAGACGGAGCGGTCCCGCACTGGCACGACGCGCGCGAAGCGGGCGACCTTCGAAAAGAAGTTCCCCGCGCCGCAGCGGGTCACCAAGGAGGATTTGGCGCGTTACTGCAATGCTTGGGACCGTTTGCCGCACGTCGTGAGTCGCGGCGGACAGAAGAATTTCGAGCGATTCATGAACGGGCTCAAGAAGGTGGACAAGGGCTGGGAGCCGACCAAAGACGAGTTCAGGACGCTGATCGGTAGAGCGATTCTGTTTCAAAAGACACGGCAGCTCGCGCGGTCACTTGGGATTAAGGCATTCGGTATCAATATCGTTACCTATACTGTGGCGCTGCTCGCGGACCGCACGGCACGCCGGATTGATCTCGGCGCGATCTGGGACCGGCAGGATCTGTCGCCGGCGCTGCAACGGCAACTGGCCAACTGGTTGCCCAGAGTGGGCCAAGAACTTCTGCGAAGCGCCGGTAGCCGCAACCCGGGCGANTGGTTCAAGTCCGAGCAGTGCTGGCAGGAACTCCGTGCGGTATCGACCGACTGGAAACTCTCAGGGCAGCTGTCGGCGGGGTTGTGCAGCGTAGGTGCGGAGTACACAGGCGTGTCAGATGACGTGCAGAGCAATGTCGCGCGCTGTCTGCTGGTCAGCGCGGAGAAGTGGTTCAAGATTCAGCTCTGGGGGAGCGAGTCAGGTGAACTGAAGAGCTGGCAGATCGGCGTTGCCAATACCTTGGGCGGATACGCAGCTCAGGGATGGACGAAGAAGCCGAGTGAGAAACAGGCGAAGCACGGAGTGGTAATTCTCGAGCTTTTCGAGCGCGCGCATCCCGACCCGTGAGATTCTGCCTGCAATTGATATAACGGGCGTGTCAGCCTCGCGCTCCTAGACCGCGACGAAGGGTCGATAGCCCTGGGCGAAGACCTTCACCAAGAAAGGCAGCGTCAACGCTTCCAGGTTGCAGGAGCGATCATCTGAAACTGTAGTCGGTGGAAAACCAAGCTCCCGTCCTGACNGTGCCATTCTCCAAACGCAAACGGAAACAGCTTGGGACCCGAAATGGAACCGATCGTCGTCATCGACTTTAAAACCACTGGCCTATCAACCGATCATGGTGCACGAGCCACAGAAATCGCCGCTGTCCTGGTGCGTGACGGACATATTGTGGACCGATACCAGAGCCTGATGAACGCGGGGCAGCCGCCCCCCGCTTTCATCCAGAGCCGGACCGGCATCACCAACCTCATGATTTGAAGCGCGCCGCTGGCCCGGCAGGTCATGACCGAGGTTGCGGATTTTGGCGGTGACCACCCTCTTGTGGCGCACAACGCATCGTTCGATCGGAAGTTCTGGGAGGCCGAACTCGCGCGCATCGGCTACCGCACAAAATCGTGAAAGTCGCCATCGACTTCCTAGGCCGCCTGCTTTGAATTCTGAACGCGACGAAGTGCATCGTCCCGGCATTTTAGAAGTATCCTGTCAGTCTCCTGCCCAGACAAAGACTCGAAGAGAACCCCGCTTCCACGAAGGTTCAGGGCCTTCATGAATTCGCGGAAGGTCACCTCTGTGGCGTAGACATCTGGATGACTGCGCATCGTCCGGATAATGCCCCGCAGCAGACTGGCCCGGTTGCTCAGCATCGGACGCTCCACGAGGTTCGACCGTATGTCGGCGGTCCTCAGCAACTCCGACAGCACGCCCTTGTGATCCTGGGGATCAACACGCCAGGCGATAAATGCGTTCCACCACAACCGGGACACNGCGTTGTCATCACGATATCCGGTTCGCCCGCGCGCGAAGTNGTGCGTCTCAACGTGGCGGATGTTCTGATGCCGAACTCTCTTGCGCTCTTCTACGGCCTTCTCCTTGGAGCCTGTCAGGCTTCCAAGCAATCCATTCCTTTCCTTTGGCTCATCCCTCAGCGGCCAGCGATTCCGCGTATAGGCAAGACACTCCAAATGAGTCAAACGGGTCCAGATCCGCTCCTCGGTCGCAAGCGCAGGCGTAAACCGTCAAACGGGTCCAGATCCGCTCCTCGGTCGCAAGCGCAGGCGTAAACCCTTCGAAGGCCCCGAACACAATCATGGAATTGTCGACCTCGGCGGCGCTATCTCCGGTAGAGTCGAGCCTCGCGAGTCTATCCAGATCCACTTCAACGGAAGACAGTTCCATCGACCAGCCATTCAGATCAGCGCAATCGTCGAACCC
>SL_3KL_010_SEDDRAFT_10006146_pt1 | contig 10749 bp, 9 predicted proteins | sample SodLakKL_010_SED_2_FD_10381 | JGI IMG/M metagenome (IMG submission 10381)
CCCGAAGCCGCCCGCAAACTCGTCGCCATCGCCGACAAGAACGCGCAACGGTTGCGCGTCCTGATCGACGACCTGCTCGACATGGAAAAACTGCTCGCCGGAAAATTGCCCTTCGACTTCCAGAACCTCGAACTCAGGCCTCTGCTGAAACAGGCACTGAGCGAGCACCAGCCCTTCGCCGACACCCGTGGCGTCCACCTGACGCTGGCCGACCACGCTGATCAGGCCCGGGTACGCACCGACCCCGGTCGCTTCCAGCAGGTGCTCAGCAACCTGCTTTCCAACGCGGTCAAGTTCTCGCCCGAGGGCGGCGAGGTGGTGGTGACCGCCCGGAATCTCGCCCATGCGGTCCGCGTCGAGGTCCGCGACCAGGGACCGGGCATCGACCCCGAGTTCCACCCCCAGGTGTTCCAGAAATTCGCTCAGGCCGACGCCTCCGACGCCCGCCGGCGCGGCGGTACCGGCCTCGGCCTCGCCATCACCCGCGAGCTAGTGGAACAGATGCACGGGCATATCGGCTTCGAGTCCACCCCCGGCGACGGCGCCACCTTCTGGTTCGAACTGCCGGCGTCGGGTTCAACCAACGAATCCGATGCACCCCGGGTCGCCGCGGACGGGAAGCATCCACGTTCTCAACCTGATGACGCGCATCGAGCACAGGAGAAACTCTAGTGGACATGGCCCGTTTTTCCCTTGCCTTCACCCCCGACCCGTCACCCGCGGCGGCGATCGCACTCGCCGAGGCCGCGCTCGCGAACGGCGCCGAGTCCTTGATCCTGCTCGCCTGTGATGCGAATGATTGCCGTCCGGAGCAATTCGACGGCTGGCTGCGCGAGCTTACGGCTCCCATCTGCGGCGGGGTGTTCCCGCAACTGATCCACGACTGGAAGAACCACGAACGGGGATACATCGTTGTCGGCCTGCCCGACACGGTGACCGTTTACGACATCCCGGGGCTGTCCGATCCCGGCGCCGACTTTACCGGCATGGTGGAAGATGCCCTGGGAGACGGGGATCCACCCCAAAGCCTGCTAGTGCTGGTCGACGGTCTATCGAGTCGGATCGGGGCACTGCTCGACGCGGTGTACGACAACCTTGGAAGCGACCCAGTCTATTTCGGTGGCGGTGCCGGCAGCCTGAGTTTTCAGTCCAAGCCCTGCCTGTTCTCGAATCAGGGGATGCTGGCGGATCAAGCCCAGCTGACCGTCCTGCCCTGGCCGTTCGGTCTCGGTGTGGAGCACGGCTGGGAGAAGTTCGCGGGTCCTTTCGTCGTCACGAATTCCACGCGCAACGTGATCCACTCCCTGGATTTCCGGCCCGCCTTCGAGGTCTACCGAGAATACGTGGAGGCGGACAGCGGACGCAGGTTCGCCGACGACAACTTCTTCGATATCGCCAAGGGCTACCCGTTCGGCCTGGAGAAGCCCGATGGCAGCATCCTCGTGCGCGATCCGATCAGCCGGACCGAAAACGACCTGAACTGTGTCGGCGAGGTCCCGGCAAACAGCGTCGTTCACCTGCTGAAGGGCCAGGCCGCCAACCTGATCCGGGCGGCCGCGGTCGGTGCCGCCGCGGTTCCGCACGGCGCGGGTCCGGCAATCCTCGCGGATTGCATCAGCCGCGTACTGTTTCTGGAGAACGATTTCCTCCAGGAACTGGATGCCGTGAGGCAATCGATGGGTGACCGCCCTCTGTTCGGCATGCTCACGCTGGGGGAGATCGCGAACGGTGGCGACTACTGCCTGGAGTTCTACAACAAGACGTTCGTCCTCGCCGCCACCCTTGACTGAGCGCACATGGAACCGACCCAAGCGCACGCGTCACGCCTGGTAAACCTCCAGTACGAACTCGCGCTGCTCGTCGGTCAGGAGCTGCGGCTGATCCCGATGCTGCGCCGCTTCTTCCCGCCGGCACTGAAGGCGCTGGGTTGCCGGGCGGCACACGTGTGGCTCTGCAACGACACGGCATCGCTGCCGGAACTGCGCTACACCTATCCAGCTCGGGACAGGTCGGTCTGGCGCGATGACCCCCGGTTCGCCGAGCTTGCGTCCGGGTCACGGGAAATCCCCCACCGACCCCGGATTGTGCAGATCGGTGACAGCACGCAGCTGCACCTGATGCCGCTGGGGAACATCGGGTATTGTGCGCTGGTACGCGAGAAACAGCCGCTTGAGCCCATGCTGATCGAGGCGATCCGGCCGATCTTCGACCGCCTTGCCACGGCCTGCCGAGCGTCGTTGGATCACGAGCAGGTCGAACACCTGCGGGCGGTCGCAGCCGAAGGCGAGCAGCGGTTGCGTACCGTGCTCGAGACCGTGGGCGAGGTGATCTTCCAGACGGACGACGAAGGAATCCTGACCTTCCTGAACCCCGCGTGGAGCCGAGTATCCGGGATAGCCATCGAGCAGTGCCTCGGGCGCCCGTTGACCGAGTTCCTGTCTCCGGAGGGCGAGACCCAATTTCTGGAGGCATTCCGTTCCGCGCTCGATACCGGTCGGGGGGCGTTGCGCCTGGAGGCCAGGCTGCGCACGGTGGACAGTGCTCCCCGATGGGTGACGATACGAGTCAGGCGCAGTCATCCGGGTTCGAGCAATGGCGGCGTGACGGGCACGATCATTGACGTTACCGACCTCAGGCAGGCGGAGCGGATGAAGCGCGAGTTCACGGCCACTGTCAGCCACGAGCTGCGCACGCCGCTGACGTCCATCGCCGGCGCCATCGGCCTGCTCAACGGCGGCGCCGCCGGCCCCCTGCCCGAGGCCGCCCGCAACCTGGTCGCCATCGCCGACAAGAACACCCAACGCCTGCGGGTGCTGATCGACGACCTGCTCGACATGGAAAAACTGATCGCCGGCAAGCTACCCTTCGCCTTCCAGAACCTCGAACTCCGGCCCTTGCTGGCGCAGGCACTGGACGTGCACCAGCCTTTCGCCGACTCCCACGGCGTCCACCTGACGCTGGCCGACTGCGCCGACCAGGCCCGGGTACGTACCGACCCCGACCGCTTTCAGCAGGTGCTGAGCAACCTGCTCTCCAACGCGGTCAAGTTCTCGCCCGAGGGCGGCGAGGTGCTGGTGACCGCCCACCCGGTCGATCAAGCTATCCGCGTTCAAGTGCGCGACCAGGGACCCGGAATCGACCCCGAGTTCCACCCGCAGGTGTTCCAGAAATTCGCCCAGGCAGACGCTTCCGACACCCGCCGGCGGGGCGGCACCGGCCTCGGCCTGGCCATTACCCGCGAACTGGTCGAACAGATGCAAGGGTGTATCGGCTTCGATTCCATCCCCGGCGACGGCGCCACGTTCTGGTTCGAACTGCCGAAGCCATCATCCAGTTAACGTGAAAGTCGCAGCCACGCCCGCCCCTACGCGCCCGCTTATGGAGTGCGGGAGCTTGCGCCCGCTATTCGGCGCCGGGGAACAACTCAGCTTCCGACAGCGGCGGCAAGCCGCCGCACTCCACAGGCGCTTCTGCTTTCATCCTTCGGGGTGGCGCGCTCCGGGTCACCTCTCCCACTCGGGAGGTATACGGAGAGGGATTTTGCAATCCGATCACAGTCCGGTGGGGGCCGAATGTTTCAATGGTGGCACCTACCGAAACGGCCACGACATGACACCGATTCTCTACATCCTGCACAGCGGCAACCTCTACGGCACCGAGCGCATGGCACTGGCGACGATGACCGGGCTCAGACAACAGGGCCACGGGCTGCTGCTGGCGCCCCCGGGGCCCGTCCACGCCGAAGCACTGGCCCTGGGTATTGCGAGCCAGGTCTTCCGGTCTTCCGGTGAGCTCCTGCGGCGCCTGGCACCCGAATTCCGGAAGCATCGAGAACTTAACCTGATCGCCACCGGCGTAAGCCATTCCCTGGTTGCACATGCCCTCTCCAGGGTGTTCGCCTGCCGGCTGCGCCACCTGCACGTGGTCCACGGGGGCACTGACGAGAGACTGTCCTACGGCCGCAAGGCCTTGCTGAACCGCCTGCCGGTGACGCTGGTGGCGGTGTCCGGCTTCGTGCGCGAACGGCTGCTGGCGCACGGCTGCCGCGCCGAACGGATTAAGGTCGTCGAGAACTTCCTGCCTGCCGCTGTCCACCGTCGGCGCGGGACCGGCGAGATCGCCTCCATTGGCCGCGTGGCGATCGTGTCCCGCGTCGACCCGATCAAACGCATCAGCCTGGTGCTCGACGCCATCGAGCGACGCCCTGCCCTGCAGGGCCTGCAGTTCGAGGTTTTCGGCGAGGGCAGCGAATTTCATGCGTTGCAGCAGCGCAGCGCGGCGCTGCCGAACGTGCAACTGCACGGCTACCAGCCCGATGCAGCCCAGCGGCTGGCGGACTTCGACCTCCTGCTGCACACCTGCGCCGAGGAGCCTTTCGGGCTCGCGATTCTCGAGGCGATGGCCAGCGGCATTCCCGTGCTGGTTCCGAATGCCGGTGGTGCCGGGGCGCTGGTCGAGGACGAGCGGACGGGGTTTCACTTTCCCGCCAATTGCAGCGGGGGGCTCGCGAATCGGCTGGAACAGATCCGGGGCGTCGCGACCTCCACACTGGCCTCGGTAACAGCCGCCGCACAGCGCGAGATCGGGGCACGCTTTTCGCCCGAACGCGGCCTCGTGCAGTATGCCGAACTGCTCGCGGAGGCGACCCATGCCTGATTCCCGGGAGGCGATGATTTCCGTGGTGGTCATCGGCCGCAACGAGGGCGAGCGGCTGGAGCGCTGCCTGCGCTCGGTGCAGGCCGCCGACACCGGCGGCAACGCCATCGAGTTGATCTACGTCGATTCCGATTCCACCGATGGCAGCCCGGAACGCGCGCGTGCGCTCGGGGCCCGGGTGCTGCGCGTCCGGCCGACCCGGCCTTCGGCGGCGATCGGACGCAATGCAGGCTGGCGCGCGGCGACCGGCAGCCACGTGCTGTTCCTCGACGGCGACACCGTGCTGGAGCGGGATTTTCTCCCCGCGGCCCTGCGCGAGCTCCACACCTCCCCGGAGATTGCCGTCGTCTGGGGCCATCGCCGCGAGATCGCGCCCTCAGCGTCGTTGTACAACCGTGTACTCGATCTCGACTGGATCTACCCGCCCGGCGACACCGAGTTCTGCGGCGGAGACGCGCTGTTCCGGCGCGAGGTCCTGGAGCGCAGCGGCGGCTTCGACGACACCCTGATCGCCGGCGAGGAACCCGAACTTTGCGCCCGCCTGCGGGCCATGGGCTACCGGATCCGGCACATCGACCTGCCGATGACCGGACACGATCTGGCCATCACGCACTGGCGCCAGTACTGGCGGCGGGCGGAACGCGCCGGCCACGCCTACGCGGAGGTTTCGGCGCGCTTCGCAGACACGCCCTTCCCTCTCTGGTCCCGCGAAAGCCGCCGCAACCTCTGGCATGGCGGCGTCGTGGTTGGCGGGCTGACCATTATCCCTCTGGCCCTTCTGGCCGGCATGCCCGGGCTCGCCGTGGCGGGCGTGGCCGTTGCCGGGGGCATCGTCGCCCGCACCGCCTGGCGCGCGCGCTGGAAAAGCGCAAACCCGGGCACCCTGCTGGCCTACGCGCTGCACTCGCACCTGCAGCAAGTTCCGATCCTGTGGGGCCAGCTGGCCAGGCGCCGGGACCGCCGGCGTGGCCGGGTTCGGGGGTTGATCGAGTACAAGGCGCCCCGGCCATGAAACGCTGGCTCGCGCGAGTACTGGGCCCCGCCGCACGGGCGGCCGAAGCGGTAGGCGCGCTGCGCCGGCTCTGGGCCTGGACACGTCTCAAGGTCGCGATCCCGGGCCTTTCGGAAGACAGCGTGGTCCTCGGCCCGGTTGAACTGCACGGCAGCCGCCGCATCACGACCGGGCGGGGCCTGTATCTCTACCGTGACCTCTACTTTGAAACCAAGGGCTCGGGCGAGATCGCGATCGGCGACCGCGTCGTGATGTCGCGTGGCGTGCACCTGGTCGCGTTCGCCGGCATCCGCATCGGGGCGGGGACGATGATCGGCGAGTACGCAAGCATCCGCGACGCCAATCACCGCTACCGTGAAGGCGGCGAGCTGCGCGACGCGGCCCACGACGCCCGCCCGGTGACGATCGGCAGCAACGTCTGGATCGGCCGCGGCGCGATCGTGCTGCCCGGGGTCGAGATCGGCGACCGCGCGGTGGTCGGCGCGAACGCCGTGGTCACCCGCAGCGTTGCGCCCGGTGCCGTGGTCGCCGGCGTACCGGCCCGTCCCCTTTCCGGAGTCAGCCCCGCATGAGAATGAGCACAGCCAGCGCCACCGAGGCGGAATCGCTCACCGGATCCGACCCGATCAACAGCGCGGCACCGATTGTTCTGGCCGCTTACCAGTGCGCCCCGGGTCAGGGCTCGGTCTCCCAGATCGGCTGGGAGTGGTACCACCGGCTGGCGCCCCGCCGCCCGGTGCTGCTGGTCACCCACGTGCGCAATCGGGAACACATTGAGGCCTCCGCCGAGAGACCGGCGAACGCCGACATCCTCTACATCGACACCGAGTGGTTCGCCGGCCCCCTCTTCCGCCTGGCCCGCAGGCTCTTCCCGCGCAGCGAACACGGCGTGTTCCTGATTGCGTCCCTCGACTTCTTCCTGTTCGACTGGCTCGCGCTGCGCGCGCTGCGCCGGCGCCTGCGTGCGGGCACAAGCCCGTCGCTGGTACACGTGGTGACCCCGGTGACACTGGCGGCGCCCTCGGCGCTGCACCGCCTCGGCCTGCCGCTGGTGCGCGGACCGCTGAATTGCGGGCTCCAGAGTCCCAAGGGCTTCGACCGGCAACTGCGCGACGAATCCCCCTGGGTGATCCGGCTGCGCGAGTTGCCGAGGCTTCTGGACGGGCTGCTCGGTGCCACCCGCAATGCCAGTCTGCTGCTGACCGCGACCCGGGCGACCCGGCAGGACGTGCCCCGTCGCTACCGAGCAAGAACGCGCATGATGCTCGAAAATGGAATTTCGCTGGAACACTTCCCCGACGCGCCCTGGCCCCCGGCTCCCGGTCCCGCGGAACCGCTGCAGGTGCTGTTCGTGGGCCGGATGATCACCCTCAAGGGAGTGGACATGCTGCTCGAATCGGTATCCAGGCTGAAACGCCGGGGCATTCCGGTTGCATTGACCCTCGTTGGTGACGGACCCGCACGCAACGACTGGGAACACCAAAGCCGTTTGCTGGAACTGGGGGACGCAGTCCGTTTCACCGGAGCGCTCCCGCGCGAGGAAGTGCAGCGGGCGATGCGCGCCTGTCACGTGTTCTGCCTGCCATCGGTGCGCGAGTCCGGGGGCGCCGTGCTGCTCGAGGCCATGGCCACCGCGCGCCCCGTAATCGCCCTGGACCATGGCGGACCAGCCGAACTGGTCGACGACGCCGTGGGCCGTGCCATCCCGCTGCAGGACCCCGAGCAGGTGATCGATGTTTTGGAACGCACCCTCGCTGAGGTGGCCGCCGATCCCGAGACCTGGGCCGAGCGTGGTATTCATGGCCGCGTGCGCGTCGAGCGCCGGTACACCTGGGAGAGCAAGATTGCCGCAGCCGAGAGACTCTACGGACAACTCGGTCTCAACGCGCATCCCGCTCAAGTGGGTTCGGCGGAAGCCACGACGGGGACGGGCCACTCGGCAAGGGGGAATTGATGTGCTGATCGACAGACAAACGACCCTGCGCATTCCGGGGATGAAGGGCGGCGCGTTCCGGATCGCCGTGATCCTTCTCGGAGGATTCTTCTCGGTGGCATTCATTGCCCTGACCCTCTGGACCTCCGTCACGGCACAGCGGGATGAGATGGTCCGACTGGCCCATTCCTATTCCCAGGCCGTGATGAGCTTTCGGGCCTTCTACGCGGAGACCGTCGTGGGGCGGGTCGGCGGCCTGGTGGAGATCACGCACGACTACCACGAGAACCCCCATGCCTTGCCGATTCCCGCGACCATGACGCTGGAATTGGTCGATTACATGAACACCCGTGACACATCGCTGACCATCGCCCAGATCAGCGACCACCCCTTTCCCTGGCGCGCCGACCGGATACTCTCGGAGGGGCAGAGCAGGGCATTGGACGGCCTCTTGAGGAGCGGCGAGGACATGCTGACCTGGAGCACCTCCGAAGAGGACGGGCGTGTACTCCACCACGCGATGGCCATCCGCATGGACGCGACCTGTGTGGGCTGTCACAACAGCCATCCCGACAGCCCCCGCAGAGACTGGCAGGTCGGCGATCTGCGTGCGATCCAGGTGGTCAGCGTGCCGTTTCGGAGCGCGGGGTTGATGGAAAACAACCCGCTGCGCATCACCGCAGGTTTCGTACTCCTGTCGTTTGTCGGGGCGCTGCTCGCGCTGTTCACGATGGACTCGAGGGTGCGCCGCTTCCTCCGCCTGGCGCGCGAAAGCGCGATCGAACGCTCGGAGGCGGCGACCGCGCTCGAGGAACAGGCCCGCGATACCCGGGCGATCCTGGACAATGTGCTCGACGGGATCATCACCATTGATCAGCGCGGGATCGTGGCTTCCTTCAGCGCGTCCGCACAGCGTATCTTCGGCTACCCGGAAGACGAGGTGATCGGACGGAACGTGTCCATGCTGATGCCGCAGCCCTACCGACGCGAGCATGACGGCTACCTGGCGAGGTACATGGCCACGGGGGTGGCACGGGTGATCGGCATCGGCCGGGAGGTGACCGGACGCCGCAAGGACGGCACGCACTTCCCGCTCGAACTGTCGATCTCCGAGACCACCCACGACGGTCAGCCACTTTTCATCGGCATCGTGCGCGACATCACCGAGCGCAAGCGCGTCGAGCAACTGAAGAACGAGTTCGTTTCCAAGGTCAGCCACGAGTTGCGTACCCCGCTGACCTCGATCGCCGGCTCGCTGGGTCTGCTCGCCGGTGGCGCCGTAGGGCAACTACCCGACGCGGCGCGGCCGCTTGTCGATATCGCCCGAACCAACAGCAACCGCCTCACCCGCCTGATCGACGATCTGCTGGACATGGAGAAAATGGCGGCCGGCAAGCTCGCGTTCGACCTGCGGACCGAGCCGTTGATGCCATTGCTGCACCAGGCTCTGGAGGCGAACCAGACCTACGCCGAACAGTTGGGTGTCCGTTTCGCGCTCCGGGAATGTGGGGAAGACGTAGCGGTGCGTGTGGACCGCTGGCGGCTAATGCAGGTGCTCTCCAACCTGCTGTCAAACGCCGCCAAGTACGCGCCGCGCGACAGCGTGGTCGAGGTCTCCGCCTGCGTACACAAGCAGACCGTGCGGGTCGCGGTGAAGGACAGCGGACCCGGGATCCCCGAGGCGTTTCACGACGGGGTCTTCCAGCGCTTCTCCCAGGCCGACTCCTCCGATTCCCGACAGAAGGGCGGCACCGGGCTGGGGCTGGCGATCACCAAGGAACTGGTCGAGCAGATGGGCGGCCGGGTCGGATTCGAATCGACGCCTGGCGCCGGAGCGACGTTTTATTTCGACCTGCCGGTTGTCCCCTCGTCCAGCGTGCCCGGCGACACCAGTTCTTCTCCAGACACCACCCACGGGAGCACCGATACCCCATGAGCACACTTCAACGCATCCTGTACGTCGAGGACGACCCGGATATCCAGGCGATTGCGAGGCTCGCCCTCGAAAACGTGGCAGGGTTCACCGTCCACGTCTGCTCCTCGGGAGAGGCCGCCGTGCGCGAGGCGGCCGCCTTCGCCCCCGATCTGGTGCTGCTGGACGTGATGATGCCGGGAATGGACGGTCCGTCCACGCTCGCCGCCCTGCGCACCCAGCCGCTTTTGGCAACGACCCCGGTGGTGTTCATGACCGCCAAGGTTCAGCCTTCGGAAGTCAGCCACTTCCGCTCCCTCGGGGCATTGGACGTGATCGCCAAGCCCTTCGACCCGATGAGTCTCGGAACACAGATGCGCGCCATCTGGGACACGCGACCCCGCTAATGGGCGAGGATTGGGGGCCTCACCCCGCGGGAAACAGTCCGCGAAACGGCTTCCCCTCCCGCGGCTGCGCCATCATGGGCGCCACCGTCTCCCGCCACGCCAGGTAGTGCGCCGTCTCCTTGTGCGCGGCCGCAGCCTCGGCCGTCGCGTAGGCCTCGTACAGCACGAAATGCGTCGGATCGTTGGCGTCCTGCAGAACGTCGAAACGGCGGTTTCCCGGCTCCTGCGTCGATGCTTCGTGGTTTGCCCTGCAAGCCTCGCTGAAGGCTTCGACCGACTCCGGACGCACCTGGCAGTGAACGATGGTTACGTGCATTCTTGGCCCCCCCGCTTGTTCTTGTGTTCCCGGGATTCTACTTCGGAAAACGGAGATCGACGACAAGGACGTCTGACGTCAACCGGACCTGCGGCCTACGACCAGTGCTCCGTCACACGGAAGCATGGGCCGACGGTTAGCTGTTAATCACGGTGCTTGCCTACTATGGGCTGAGTGGTTTTCTTGCGCGGGCATGTGCGGAAAAGCGCCAGATCCCTGCGTGGCGTGGATTCAGGGCACCGGGCTGTCAAGGAGTGACCGCTCTTGAGTGAGCTGGGGACAGTGGCCTGGGACGGTCTGGTGCCCGCTCAGGGTCGTGGACAGCCACCGACTGCGGAGGAGACGGACCTCGCCCCTTGCGGAGATCGCTCCACGAGGGCCACTTGGGACTCTGGAGGTCAAATATCGCTGAAAGCTCTCTCGAGATCGGTCTGGACGCGGACGGTCGGGGCGTGAGAGGGAGTCCGAGTTGAGCGCGCGCATTAGCATAATATGCCAATGCTGCTATGCTCA